>Ga0111539_10001036_pt1 | contig 36472 bp, 27 predicted proteins | sample RhiMethybrSRZTD1_FD_79667 | JGI IMG/M metagenome (GOLD analysis project Ga0111539, IMG submission 79667) | Populus rhizosphere microbial communities from Tennessee, USA - Rhizosphere MetaG P. TD hybrid SRZTD1 (version 2) (version 2) | ecosystem: Host-associated > Plants > Roots > Rhizosphere >...
GGCGTTTCATCGGACGCCTCCTCGCCGGGAATCGGGATTCGGGACAGGGGATTCGTCGAACGCGGGACGTGTTTTCCGAGTCCCGGATCCCGAATCCCGAATCCCCGCAGGCGCGCGTTCCACGCGCGCCGCGGACTGCTTGTAGTTCGGCTCACGCGAGAACGGATCGAAGGCGCTCTGCGTGACCTCGTTGGCGTTGGCCTCGGCGTAATGGAACGGGACGAAGATTTGTCCGGGTGCGACCGTCTCGGTCACCCGCAGCTCGATGCCGCGCACGCGGCCGCGCCGCGAGATGATGTCCACGCGATCCTGCGGCTTGAGCCTCAGCCCACGCGCGTCGCGAGGGTTCATCTCGACCCAGGCGTTCGGTGACAGCCTCTCGAGGATCGGCACCTTCCCCGTCTTGGTTCGCGTGTGCCAGTGCTCGACCGTCCGGCCGGTGTTCAACACGAACGGGAACTCGTCATTCGGCTGCTCGGGAAATGGCTCCCACTGCACGGGAATCAGATGTGCCCGCCCATCCTCGGTGCGGAAGCCGCCCTCGGCGTAGAGACGACGAGTCTCGCCTGCATTGGCCGCACCGGCGGGAAACGGCCACTGCACGCCGCCATGCTGCTCGAGAGCCTTGTAGGTAATACCTGAGTAGTCGCAGAGCCGGCCGGCTGAGACGCGCCTCCATTCCTCAAATGCGTCGGCCGGCTTGGTCCAGCCGGGGAAGATCTCGTCGCGCACGCCAAGGACGCCGGCGAACTGGAGGAAGATGTCGAAGTCCGAGCGCGCTTCGCCGGGCGGCGACACCGCGCGATTCACCTTGTTCACGCGACGCTCGGAGTTCGTGTAGGTCCCTTCCTTCTCGCCCCACCCCGCGGCCGGCAGCATCAGGTGGGCATACTCGGTCGTCGGCGTCGGGTGATAACAGTCCTGGACGACGAGGAACTCGAGTCCCTCCAGGGCTTGCTGCAGCGCCTTCAGGTTCGGGAATGAGACGACCGGATTCGTGGCGATGATCCACAGCCCGCGAATCTTCTTCTCGAGCGCGGCTTCGATGATGTCCGGATACGCAAGGCCGCGCTGTGCGGGAATGCGTGCGACCGGCACATTCCACAGCTTGGCGAGCTCCTCGCGATCTTCTGCGCTCTCGAACTTCCGGTAGCCGGGCATGATCGACGCGAAGCCGGCCTCCCGCGTGCCCATCGCATTGCACTGGCCCGTGATCGAGAACGGCGCGGCTCCCGCACGTCCGATGTTGCCGGTGATGAGCGCAAGGTTGTTAATCGCGTTGACCGTTTCGGTGCCCTTTGTGCTGTGATTGACGCCCATCGTCCAGCCGATGAACGCGGCCTCTGCACGAGCGTAGGTCCATGCCGTCCGGAAAATTAGTTCGGGCGTCAGGCCGGTAATCTCGGCCACGCGCTCCGGGGTGTACTCGCGCACCGACGCCCGCAGCTCTTCGAACCCGGTCGTATAACGATCGATGTACTCGCGATCGATCAGGTTGTGTTCGATGACGATGTGAATCAGGCCGTTGATGAGAGCGAGATCCGAGCGCGGGCGCAGCGGCAGGTGCAGATCGGCCATCATCGCCGTCTTGGTGACGCGCGGATCGATCACGATGATGGTGGCGTTCGGGTTCGACCGCAGACGCCAGCAGAGAATCGGGTGATTCTCGGCGACGTTGGCGCCGATGAGGACGATCACATCGGCACGTTCGAGGTCTTCGTACGCGCCCGGAGGCCCATCACTGCCAAACGATCGCTTGTAGCCCTGCACCGCTGTGGACATGCACAGCGTGGTGTTGCCGTCGTAGTTCGACGTGCCAAGGCCAAGCTGCATCAGCTTGCCCATCGCGTAGAACTCTTCGGTCACGAGCTGGCCGGTGCTGATGACGCCAACGGCGCCGGCGCCATGGCGCGCCTGTATGTCACGGAACCGCGCCGCCATCGTCGTCAGCGCGTCGTCCCAGCTCACGCGCTGCATCGTGCCGCCGCGTCGCAGCAGCGGATACTTCGCGCGGTTGTCGGTGTTGATGGTGTGGTGTTCGGACAGCCCCTTCGGACACAACATCCCACGATTGACCGGGTGATCGGGGTTACCACGCACCGACACGGCGCGGCCCTCCTTCACGCCGATGAACATGCCGCAGCCCACCGAGCAGTACCCGCAGGTGGTCGACACCCAGCGATCGGGAATCTTCTGTGAGGAGACATAGCCCGCGACGGGATCGATGCCGTAGGTGTAGCGATCGGCGCGGGTGTCGAGTCCAAGCATCTCTTTGAGCGTCATGCAGCCTCGCTTGCCGACGCGATGTAGGGCGCGGCCAGATGTTTGGGAACGACGCTGACGAAGAACAGGTAACGTTCGATCAGTTCTGCGGCGAGCGTGACGATGAGCGCGACGCCCATGAGCAACTGCCCCGGTCCATCACCCAGGCCGGTGGCCAGCATCGGGAGCGCGATCGCGCCAACCGCGAGCAGAATTCCGCGAGCGACGAGGTGCCCGGCCAGGACGGTAGACAGCAGCCGCGCCGTCCCTTTCAGTTCCAGGCTGTCCGAGGCAACGGCGCGGAAGAAGCGCAACGCGAACACCGTCGCCTGCGCGCCGGCCATTGATGCCGCGGCAATCGCCAACCAACGGTTCGGACCGACGACGGCGGCCGCTGCGAACAACGGACCGAGGATCGCGGCGGTCAGGTTGAACTGCAGCAGTGTGTAGCGCGTGTTCCAGGCCGGCCGGGCGGGAACGCGATAGATGCAGGCGCTGGCGGTGACGCCGGCGAGGCCGAGCAGCACGGTCAGCCCTCCAACCCAGACACTGCCCGGCAGTTGCAGCCACAGCAGACCGGCATACACCGCCGCGACATGCGAGAAGGCCGCAAACGCGAGCACTTCGCGACTGAGCCACGAGCGGCGCCACATCCGAAGCGCACGATACGCATGCGCCGGCCGTCCAAGGTGGAACGTCGCGGCCGCGAGCGCCAGTCCGCCAACCGCGAGTGACACGAGCGCCGCGAGACCAAGGTGCGTGTTGATACCGAGCAACTGCAGCAGCCAGATGGTCGCGAAGGCGCCGACGGAGAGCTGCGTGAGGACGGTCATGAGAATGAGCGACCAGTGGGCGTGCTCGGGCGTGACATGCGTGATATCCCGCGGCCGTGCGTTTGGTGGCAGATGCTCGGGCGGAGTGATCCTGGTCGTCGAAAGGCTGCCGTCATCGGACGGCAGTCCCACCGCAGTACTCGAGTCGACCGACTCACGCCACTCGGCAACGTTGACAATCTCGATCGCGAGCGCTCCTTCAGGGCACGCGCTGACGCACGCAGGCGCCTGACCCAGTGAGAGGCGGCCGTAGCACATGTCGCATTTGCCAACGACGCCGCGCTCGGGGTTGTACTGCGGCACACCGTACGAACAATTCCAGGTGCAGTACTGACAGCCGATGCAGGCATCAGCGCTGTGCCGCACGATGCCCGTGATCGGATCCTTGGTGTACGCGTCAACCGGACAGCCTTCCAGGCATGTGGGCTCGAGGCAGTGATTGCAGCCCATCGAGAGATACGAGCGGCTCGTGGACGGAAACCATCCGCCTTCGATCTCACCGACGCGGCGCCAGTTGATCGGCGCCGGATTGCCGTTCTGCTCGTTGCAGGCGACGACGCAGCACTTGCAGCCGATGCAGGCGCCCATGTCCACGTGAAAGCGGTACTGCTCGCCGGGGCCAGGCGCTCGATCGGGCATGCGTTCACCGTCACTGCCGCGTCGCACCGGGGTGACACGTGCGTGCTCGGTCTTGATCCAGTCGAGCAAAGGCAGCTCGGTCGGCGCAGTGTCGGTGCTGCTGCGGCGCAGCAACGGCGTCGTGACGGGTATCGTCGCCATGCAGTCGGACTCGAGAAAGCGCTCATGCATCCACCGCGCCGAGTTTCATAGGCCGCCCAAGGGCGGGCTACGTACGCGCGGACGTTTTACGTGTTGTGAATACGGGCGCGCTGGAAACGCTCGCTGCTACGCGGAACGAGCTCTGCGCCGAAGACAGGGCCAGTGGACTGGCAGACGCGACGCGCGCAGCCGGGCGCGCCTCACACATCCACGATACACGTCGCGAGGGGGTTGAACAAGAGGCCTCGTACCGACGTGCATGTGACTCACTCCTGGCGATTCGACATTTTTGAATGAGTCGTGTCGCCAGCACCTAAGTGATAGACAGCACTCGCGCCCGACGCCGAAAACGGGGCACAGCGACGTTCATCCGTGAAGCGACGATCTTGTCGATGTGTCTGTCTCGAGCCGACTTCACGCGGCGTTTGGCGTGATTCGCGATCGCGCCTGGCATATCGACAGGAATGTTCCGTGCGATCGAGTACCAAACAGATTTGTCGATGCGCTTCTGCGCCGCGCACTCTGATTTTCTGGCGCATCCATGGGTTTCGCGATACGGAACGTGACTTGCTATCGGCATCACTAACGGACCGAGAGGCCCGTTCAACACCACGGCCACGTCGCCACCTGCAGTTTGCCTTGTCGAGTGATTTCGAAAGGGAGAGTTGCGTGTGACACGTGCGTCGATCGTTCTTCTGGCACTCATCGCAGTGCCGGTCACAACCACTGCGCAGCAGTCAGCAAACACTGCGCAGCAGCCAGTAAACAACCTGCAGCAACAAGTCGCCAGCGCGCAGCCACAGACATCCAGCGCGCCACAGCCAGCACAGACCGCCGCCCCGGCACCCGCTGCCGCACAGCTGCAGCCAGCGCCGCGGCCGCCATTTCCGAATCGCGCGAACAGCGTCATGCCGTCGTGGCTGCGCGTACGCGGTGAGTTCCGTGAGCGTGTCGAAGGCTTCGAGAACAGCGGCTTCACCGCCGAGCGAGACGACTCCTATGCGCTCAGTCGCGTGCGGCTGAACGCGACGATCACCGCCTCGAAGAGCCTGTCGTTCCAGGCCAACGTGCAGGACGCACGCGTCGCCAAGAAACAGGTCGGCCCGACGACAGCGCCGTTCCGCGGACCATTCGATCTGCGCACCGGGTTCGCTGACCTCGGCGACGCCAAGGCACCGGTCGGTGCGCGACTCGGACGGCAGGAGCTTGCCTTCGGCGAACAACGCCTCCTCGGACACCTCGCCTGGGTGAACACGGGCAGGTCGTGGGATGCGGCACGCGTCATCCTGCGCTCGAAAGCCTGGCAGGCTGATGTCTTCGGCGCCTCGCTGGTCCGTAGCCTTCCAGACGAATTCGACAAGAGCGGCAACGGCAATCGACTCGCCGGCGTTTATGCCTCGTCACCCAAAGTGATCCCGCAGGGGGTGGTCGAACCGTATCTCTTCTGGCGCCGCGATGTGAATCTGCGCAGTGAGCTCACGGCCGTCAGCGGACTGACAGCGGTCGGCAATCTCTCGCAGACGACGATGGGCGTGCGCGTCGCGGGCAAGCTGCCGGCCCGGCTCGACTACGGCGTTGAGATGGCGATGCAGCGTGGATCGCTGGCGGCGGATTCCGTGAATGCCTGGGCGGGACACTGGCAGATCCGCGAGTCGCTGCCAGGCGCGGGTGCGATCAAGCTGACCTCCGAATACAACTTCGCGACCGGCGACGACAATCCGACTGACGGCCGTCGTCAGACATTCGACCAGCTCTATCCGACCGGACACGACAAGCTCGGGCTCGCCGATCAGGTGGGCTGGCGCAACATCCATCATCTCCGCGAAGGATTCGAGTTCTCGCCGATCAAAGCCACGCCGATCTCACTGAACTATCACTCGTGGTGGCTGGCGGAAAAGACCGACGGTTTGTATGGCGCGGGTGGCACGCTGCTCGCGCGCGTCGTCGGCGGCGCGGCCGACTCCCACGTCGGCCAGGAACTCGAACTCCAAATCTCACGGGCGCTGACGCCGCAGATGCAGCTCGCGGCGGGCTACGCGCACATGTTCACGGGCGCCTTCCTCAAGCAGGCGACTCCCGGTGCTTCTTACAGCGCTCCTTACGTGATGGTGACCTATGTCTTCCTCGCCGACAAATAACGCGACCGGTACTTCCCGATGTAGTGTCCGGCTTCAGCCGGACCTGCGATCACGACGACAGTTCCTGACCGCAACGGCCACTACCGCCGGAGCACTCTTTGCCGGCTTGCCTGCCGGGTGGGTAGGCAGCGTCTACGCCGACGATTCACCCGAGACGAAAACGATCCGCTTCGGCATCATCGCGCTCACCGACTGCGCGCCGATCGTGATGGCGCACGAGCTGGGCTACTTCAAGAAGTTCGGCATCGAATCCATCGTTTCGAAGGAAGCCTCCTGGGCCGTCATCCGCGACAAGCTCACGCTCGGCGAGAACCAGGCGACGCACATGTTGATCGGCATGCCGCTCGCCTCGTCGATGGGGCTGGCCGGATCGCCGGTGAAGCCGATGGTAATTCCGTGGATTCTCAACCGGAACGGCCAGGCCATCACGCTGAACAACAAGCTCAAACAAGCCGGCGTGAAGAAAGCGTCGGACGTCAAGCCGCTGGCCGACAAGGCGAGGGCCGCCGGCGAGCCGCTGGCCTTCGCCATGACGTTTCCACCCGGCACGCACGCCATGTGGATCCGCTACTGGCTGGCCTCGGGCGGGATCCATCCCGACAAGGACGTCAGCCTCATCACGATTCCGCCGCCGCAGATGGTCGCCAACATGAAGGTGGACAAGATGGACGGCTTCTGCGTGGGCGAGCCGTGGAACAACCGCGCCATCGAAGACGGCATCGGCTACACCGTCACCACCACGCAGGCGATGTGGAAGGACCACCCGGAGAAGGTCTGCGCGTTCACCGAGGAGTTTGCGACGAAGAACCCGAAGACGGTGAAGGCGATCCTCAAGGCGCTGCACTTGGCCAGCGTCGATCTCGACAAGATGGAGAACCGCCCGAAGTTCGCCGAGATCATCGCGCGGCCCGCCTACATCAACTGCCCGCCGGCGATCATCCTCGAGCGGCTGATGGGCAAGTACGAGTACGGCGACGGACGTGTCGAGCAGGATCCCTTCTACATGATCTACTCGAACCGCAACTGCAATTATCCGCACCAGATCTACGGCCAGTGGTGGCTCACGCAGTTCCGCCGCTGGGGCATGACGAAGGGCGCGCCCGACTACGCCGGCATCCCGAAGAAGGTGATGCGGCCGGACATGTATCTCGAGGCGATGAAGGAACTGGGCGTCACGGCAAAGGTCGCCGAGGAGCAGAAGATCACGCTCTTCGACGGCGTCTACGACGGCAAGGACCCGGACAAATACGCCCGCTCATTTCCGATCAACAGCGTCGCAGGAACCAGTACGTAGAGCGGAGGCGTAGGGCGGGTCCCGATCATTTGGACCCGCCAGACATGGAGGATCTTTTTGACGAAACGAATCGTGAACATGCTCCTGCCGCTGTGCGGCATCGGGCTGGCGGTCCTGGCGTGGTGGGCCGCCAGCCGCATCGTGACAGATCTCCCGTCGCCATTGCGAACGTGGGAAGAAAGCAAGGTCTACATCCTCGAGCCGCTCACCTACCGCGGTGAGTCGGATCAGGGCATCGTCCTGCTCGCCTACTACAGCCTGCTGCGTGTCGCGCGCGGCTTTCTGCTCGGCATCGCTATCGCCACCCCGATCGGATTCCTCCTCGGTGTGTCGCCGATGCTGACACGCATGTTCGATCCGATCATGCAGGTGCTGCGGCCGATTTCGCCGCTGGCCTGGCTGCCGCTCGGTCTCGTACTGTTCCAGAAGTCCGAGCCGGCGGCGCTCTTCGCGATCGCGGTGTGCTCGATGTGGCCGACGGTCATCAACACGATGATGGGCGTACGCGCCATCCCGCAGGACTACTGGAACGTCGCCAAGGTGCTGCGACTGTCGAAGTTCACGACCTTCACGAAGATCATCGTCCCGGCGACGCTGCCCTACATGTTCACCGGCTATCGCCTGAGCCTCGGCATCGCCTGGCTGGTCATCGTCGCCAGCGAGATGCTGACCGGGACACCGGGCGTCGGCGGGTTCCTCTGGCAGGAATACAACAGCCTCGTCTACGCCCACATCCTGCTCGCGATCATCACCATCGGCGTCGTCGGATTCGTGCTGGACAGACTGATGGGGTACGCGGAAGCCAGATTGCGAACCGCGTAAGGTCAAAGGGCAAATGGCAAGGGTCAAAGGAGCCTGATTGGCGTTTATCGCGATTCGAAGTCTTCACAAGTCGTTTTCGACACCGCGTGGGATGCGCCACGTTCTGCGCGACGTGTCGCTCGATGTCGAGCACGGAGAGTTCGTCTCGATTGTCGGCGCAATGGGCAGCGGCAAGTCCACGCTCCTCAGCCTGATTGCCGGCCTGACCACGCCCGATTCCGGCAGTGTCTCGGTTGGCGGCGAAACGATTCGAGGCGTCCGGCGCGACGCCGCGTTCGTGTTTCAGAACTACTCGCTTCTCCCCTGGTTTACAGCGCTCGAGAACGTGCGGCTTGCGGTCGAGGCGACGTTCCCCGAGATGACACGCGACGAACAACGGCGCCACTCGACACGCGCACTCGAGCAGGTCGGCCTCGGCAATGCGATCGATCGCCGGCCGCGGCAGCTCTCCGGCGGCATGCGTCAGCGCGTCGCGATCGCCCGCGCGTTCGCGACGAAGCCGCAGATGCTGTTTCTCGACGAGCCGTTCGGTGCGCTCGACGCGCTCACGCGCGAGACGCTGCAACAGGAACTCGGCCGCCTGTGCAGCGAAGGCGAACACCCGGTCACCACCGTGATGATCACCAACAGCGTGGAAGAGGCAATCCTGCTGTCCGATCGCATCGTCCCGATCGTTCCTGGACCGCCAGCCACACTCGGCACGCCAATCCCCGTGGAGTTGTCGCGACCGCGAAGTCTGGCGCAGCTTGCCCACGACGAGCAGGCCACGCAGGTCCGCGCGCACGTCGTCTCGACGCTGACCGCATCGGTCCGCGGACGGACGGTAACGGGCGCCGGGCACACCAAGGCATCCGCCGCCGCGCTCGTCAAACCTGCAGAGGAGATTCGATGAACGTCCCGCTGGAGCTCACCGGCTTGACGAAGGTCTTCCCGACTCCCACGGGCTCCTTCATCGCCGTGAAAGACGTGAATGCGTCGATCGAGGCCGGCGAGTTCGTCGCGGTCCTCGGCCACTCGGGATGTGGGAAGTCCACGGTGCTGTCGATTCTGGCTGGCCTCGATCAAGCGACGTATGGCGGCGTCGTCATCGACGGCAAACAAGTGACTGAGCCTGGCGCCGAGCGGGCGATCGTGTTCCAGTCGCCGTGTCTGCTGCCCTGGCTCACGGCGCGCGAGAACGTCCAGGTGGCTGCCACTCAGGGCGCGACGCGGCGCACGCGGCGCGAGACTGTGGATGCAGCAAAGCACTATCTCGATCTGGTTGGCGTCGCGGACGTCGCTGAACAGCTGCCGCCGCAGCTCTCGCTCGGCACACAGCAATGTGTGTCGCTGGCGCGCGCCCTCTCAGTCGAGCCGCGATTCCTGCTGCTCGACGAGCCGTTCTCGATGCTCGACTCGCTGACGCGCTTCGAGCTCCAGGACATCCTGCTCCGTGTGTGGGAAGAATCCGGCCGGACCGTCGTCATGGTGACGCACGACGTGGACGAGGCGCTGTATCTTGCGGATCGACTGGTCCTGATGACCGACGGTCCGGAGGCCACCGTCGGCGACGTGCTACGCGTGCCGTTCCCGCGTCCCCGCGCGCGTGCTGCGGTGCTGGCGCATCCGCAGTACCACGCGTGCCGCCGGCACGTGATCGACTTCCTCGAGCACCACGCGCATCAGTCGCGCCCGAGTGCTCTCGACGATCTGCTCCACAAATCCTGACGCCGGCCTACCCGTCCCTCGCACGTTTGAGCCACTCGCTCCACGTTTCCGTGCCGCGCTCTCCATCGGGGCAGGTGTTGTAGCCGGCACGAAACGCCTCGGCGACCTTTCCTGGTAGATAGATCGGAATCGCCCAGAGTCCCATGTACTGAAAGGGCAGATGCGGCTGTTGGATCCACGATTGGGCGACCTCTTCAACCGGGAGCACTTCCGGGCCGCCGAAGTCACGCAGCCTTCCGCATGGTCCGTCATCGATTGCGCGACAGAGGCGCGCCGCCACCTCTTCGACCGCGACACTCTGCACGAAGAAGCCAGACGGGATCGGCATCATGAACGGGTATTTCGAAGCCTCGCCGAGCAGGAACGCGACAAACGAATGGAACTGCGTCGCGCGGAGAATCGAGAACGGCACGCCGCTCTCCGCAGTCATTCGCTCGACCGCGAGCTTGCGCTGGTAGTAGGCGAACGGGATGCGATCGACGCCAACGATCGACACGTAGAGCAGGTGCTTGACGCCAGCGGTCCGAGCAACGTCGATCAGACGCTGCGTACCTTCCACATCAACCGCACCCGCGTTCCGTGAATTGCTCGCCGCATGGACGATGACATCGATATCGCCAACAGCCTCCGTCAGTCCGACTCCGGAAATGAGATCAGCGACGGCACAGGACACCCGTAGGTCGGGTCCTGCTCTTTGGACCCGACTCATGATTCGAACGGAATGCCCTGCGGCTGAAAGAAGAGGGACAAGAATGCGGCCGAGGCGACCGCTCCCGCCGGTGACAAGGACACGCATTCGAGGATCGATGTGGTTCGTTCGTTTGGCGCCGGGTCCAAAGAACAGGACCCGGCCTACTGTCGGAACCTACGATGCCGGCAGCCTGAACGCGATCAGCTCGCCGCTGTATCCCGCGCCGCTCACGGCGACGACGATGTACTGGCGGCCGTTGAGCATGTAGGACATCGGCGATCCGCCCTGCGGTGCGGGCATGTAGACCGCGCCGACTTCCTTGCCCGTCGCCTTGTCGTAGGCACGCAGCATCGCGCCGCGCGCGCCGGACGGCGTCGGACCGAAGCCCGCCTCGCCGGCAATCAGCAGCGTCTTTGTCACCAGCTGGCCGACGGTGCCGGTGCGGCCCGTGCGCGGAATCGTCAGGCCTTTCAGCGCCGGGTTGTTGCGCACGTTGTCCGGCGTCTCGCCGTGCGCGACCTGCCAGAGGATCTCACCGCGCTTCATGTCGATGGCGCTGATCTGCCCATACGGCGGCTTCATCAGCGGCAGGCCACGGACAGTCGGTGCCTGTGGTGCACCGCCTTCGCCACCCCCGCCACCAGGGCCCGCGTTCGCACCGGAGCCCCCGCTTGTTCGCGCGCCGGTCTCCGCGTTGCCCTGCACATAGGCCAGATCGTTTTTCGTCGGATCGCGCGGCGGCACCAGACCGAGCACGCTCAGCGTTTTGGTTGACGACACATACAGAATCCCCGTTTCGGGATCCATCGAACCGCCCGGCCAGTTCGTGCCACCGCCGGCCGTCGCAATCGCGAGCGTCGCCAGCGGTCCGCCGAGCACGCTCACGACCGGCGGCGTGAAGACGGGACCGAGCTTGTATCGCGACGCGATCTTCTCGGCCTCGGCCCGCAGCTCCGGAGTGAAGTTGATCAGATCGTCAACGACGAGTCCCTGCGTTTCGTAGGCTCGAGGTTTGGTCGGGAATGGCTGCGTCGGCGAATACCATTCACCAGGCACAGTTCCCTTTTCGACCGGTCTCTCGACGATGGGCCAGATCGGCTGGCCGGTCTCACGATTGAAGACGTAGAGGAACGCCTGCTTGGTCGGCTGCGCAACGGCCTTGATCGTCTTCCCATCGATGGTCACGTCGAAGAGGATCGGCGCGCACGGGATGTCCATGTCCCAGATGCCGTGGTGCACGAGCTGGTAGTGCCACTTGCGCTTGCCCGTTTGCAGATCGACGGCAACCAACGTCTCGCCAAAGAGATTATTTCCGGGTCGTGGCCCGCCGAAGTAGTCGCCGGTCGCTGATTCGACGGGCAGATAGGCGAGCCCGAGCTGCTCATCGACGCTGATCTGCGCCCACACGCCGGCGTTGCCGGTATAGACCCACGAGTCCTTCTCCCACGTCTCGTTGCCGAACTCACCAGGCTCGGGGATCGTGTGGAAGATCCACAGCCGCTTTCCGGTGCGGACGTCGAAGCCGCGGATGTAGCCCTTGACGTTGGTCTTGCCTGTCGGCACGCCACCGGATCGGTGCGCAGCGCCGACGATGACAACATTGCGGTCGACGACGGGTGTCGCGTGCAGACCGATCTCACCTGACAAGGGATCGATCGTCTGATCGTTGTTCTGCTTCAGATCGACGATGCCGTTCACGCCGAAGCCGGGAATGCGGTTGCCCGTCTTGGCGTCGAGCGCGACGAGCTGATAGCCGGGCGTCACGTAGAGGATGCGCTCCTCTTTGCCATCGCTCCAGTAGGCGAGACCGCGGCCCGAGAGCTGGCGCGGCGCGGCCGCTCCGCGTGCACCTTCGTTCTCGCTGTGCATCCACAGCTGCTCGCCTGTGGCCGCATCGAGCGCAATGACGGCGCGCCTCGTGCCACCCGTAGAGTAGAGGACGCCCTTGACCATCAGCGGCGTCCCCTCGAATTGGAATTCGGGTCGTGGACCGAGGTTGTCGGTCTTGAAGCGCCACGCCACCTCGAGCGAGTTGAAGTTGGCGGCGGTGATCTGATCGAGCGGCGCGTACTTGGTGTTGCCAAGATCGCCGCCGTAGGTCGGCCACTCGCCGTTCTTCGTGCCGCTCTGGCCGGCTACGACCACGCTCAATGACGCCAGGACAACGACGACGAGGAGGGTGCTTTTCATGGCTTCGTTCCTTCAGGCGGGTCTGAAAGACCCGCCGTTTCTATTTCAATGTCGCTGCCCCTGCCGCCGCCGTGACGCCATCCTGTTGACTCGTTCCACCCGATGCGCCGATCGCGCCGACGATCTTGCCTCCGGACATCAACGGTATTCCGCCTTCGACCGCGACGGCGCCTTCGAGCGACAGGATGCGCCAGCCCTCACCGCCCGCCGCAAGCGCGTCCTGAAACGCCTTCGTCGGCCGCTTGAACCTCGCCGCCGATCGCGCCTTGGCCTGCGCGATATCGACGCTGCCCACCTGCGTGTGATCCATGCGCTCGAAGTACACGAGGTCGCCGGCGGTATCGACGATGGCGATCGCCATGGTCCACTGGTTCTTGCGTGCCTCGGCGACGGCAGCTGCGGCGATGGTCTTGGCCTGCTCGGCCACAACAGATGGTCCGTACATAGTTGGTTGCCCCTGCGCGGCCGCGGCGCGCGGAACGAGCGCGGCCACGACAACAAGCGCGACGAAGAGGAAGTATCTGCTCATGGTGCGTGGGATTATATGATTCAAACTCCCATGAGCGCGCACGCGATTCTCTGCCGACTGACCGACCGGCCCGGCATGCTGTCGGACCTCACGAAAGTGCTGGCCGATGAGCAGGCCAACATCACCTACGTGGACATTCACCCGGGCAAGCCGTCGGTGGGGATCTATTTCGAGTTCACGCTGCCTGACGACCGGTTCGACCGTGTGCTGGCCGGTCTGCGCGCGGTACCGGGCGTCGAGATGGTCGGCGACACGCCGTCGCTCGCCAAGATCTACGGCAAGCGCATCATCGTCATGGGCGGCGGCGCGCAAGTAGGTCAAGTGGCGATGGGCGCGATCACCGAGGCCGACCGTCACAACATCCGCGGCGAGCGCATCTCGGTGGACACGATTCCGCTCGTTGGCGAACAGGAGCTCGCGGCTGCCGTGCGCGCAACCGGGCGGCTGCCGCGCGTCAAGATGCTCGTCCTGGCCGGCGCGCTGATGGGCGGCGACATCGCGACCGCCGTCGAGGAGGTCCGCGCCAACGGGCTGCCGGTCATCTCACTCAACATGGCCGGCAGCGTGCCCGATGCGGCTGATCTCGTCGTCAGCGATCCAGTGCAGGCGGGCGTGATGGCCGTGATGGCTGTGGCTGACACCGCGAAGTTCGACCTGATGCGTCAGCTCAAACGGCGCTATTGATCAAGATGATCAACAATTAATCTTTCCTCTTACGGAGAGAGATGGACATGAACAGGATCATCCTTTCAGCGACCGTCGCACTTGTACTCGGGTCGTCGCTCTATCTGGCCGCGCAACAACCTGGGCCGCCTCCCGCCGGCGCGCCGGCGGCCGCGCCTGGCGGCCGCGGCGGCGGCCGAGGTTTCGGACCTCCCGGCGGCGGTCCGGAAGACGGTCTGAACGTACGACCAGAGAACGCGCCGGACCAGAAACCCGCCTTCGCCGGTCAGCACCGCGTACCCGAGCAGAAACTCAACGTCGCGTTCAACGTCGTGACCGTGACCGAGGGGCTCGTCAATCCGTGGGGCATGACGTGGCTGCCCGATGGACGGATGCTCGTCACCGAGCGTCCGGGACGTCTGCGCATCGTCACGGCCGACGGCAAGACGATGTCTGAGCCGGTCGCCGGTCTGCCGATGGTTGATTCGCGCGGACAAGGCGGACTGCTCGACGTCACGCTCGATCCCGCATTCCAGAAGAACCAGATGATCTATTGGAGCTACGCCGAGCCGCGTGAAGGCGGCGCCAACAACACCGCCGTCGCGCGCGGCAAGCTGGTGGACGGCGCGGCGCCGAAAGTCGAGAACGTGCAGGTCATCTACCACCAGACACCGTCGCTCGTCTCGACGCTGCACTACGGCGGCCGACTGGTGTGGAACCGCGACGGAACGCTGTTCGTGACGCACGGCGAACGGTCGATCACCGAAGGCCGCATGCAAGCGCAGAAGATGGACAGCATGCTCGGCAAGATCGCGCGAATCAATCCAGACGGCTCGATCCCCAAAGACAATCCGTTCGTCGGCAAGGAAGGCGTGCGGCCCGAGATCTGGTCGTTCGGCCACCGCAACGTGCAGGCGGCGGTGCTGCATCCGCAGACCGGTGACCTGTGGGAAGTCGAGCACGGTACGCGCGGTGGCGACGAAGTCAACATCGCACGCAAGGGCAAGGACTACGGTTGGCCGACGATTGCCTACGGCATCGAGTACCAGGGCGGACCGATTACCGGCAACATCACTCAGCAGACAGGGATGGAGCAGCCGGTCTACTACTGGGATCCGAACATCGCTCCGAGCGGAATGATCTTCTACACCGGCAAGCTGTTCCCCGCATGGCAGAACAGCGTGTTCATCGGCGGCCTCGGCAGCACCAACCTCGTGCGACTGTCCGTCAAGGGCGACCGCGTGGTTGGCGAAGAGCGTCTGCTGCAGGACCTGCAACCGGCGCGAGAACGCCTCCGCGATGTGCGTCAGGGTCCTGACGGGGCGATCTACCTGCTGACCGACAGCGCCAAGGGTCGCATTCTGAAGTTGGTACCCAAGTCGTAGTGATCACTATGAAATCGACAGCCCGTTGCGCCGCTGTCGTCGTTGCCCTCGTCTCCAGCGTGCTGGTGCACGCACAGACCGGGACAGGTGAACTGCGCGGCGTGGTGTCGAGCGTCCGCGGACCTCTGGCCGGTCTCGAGGTCCGTATCAAGAACACCAGTACAGGCGAGGTGAAAGCCACCACCACCTCGCCGACTGGCGAATACTCCATGAGAGTCACGCCAGGTCGTTACGACATCTTCGCGAGCCAGGTGGGATACGGCAGCCTCGCGCTACGCGATCTCGAGGTAAGAGCCGGCGCTGTCGTCACAGCCGACGGCGTGATGCCCGACAACCCGAATGCAGGCACGCCGGGCGAAATCTATTTCCTCTATGACCGGGCCGGCAAGACACCACCAACAGGTCCGGCGCCGAAAGCCGCTGACGGCAAACCTGATCTCAGCGGCATCTGGCTTCCAGGCCAGGATCTCGAGCCCGAAGTTCCACCGTTTCAGCCATGGGCGGCAGAGGCCGCGCGAAAGTACGCGGATCGTCCTGGCGACGATCCGCGCGCGCAGTGCCTGCCGAGCGGCGTCACGCGCATGCATGCGCTCGACCTCGTCAAGTTCGTCCAGACGCCAACACTGTTGATTGCACTGATCGAGAGCGCCGTACCACCTGTCCGTCAGATCTTTCTCGACGGCCGCAGTCATCCTCCCAATCTGCAGCCTACCTGGATGGGCCACTCGATCGGACGATGGGAGGCAGACACGCTCGTCATCGACACGATCGGATTCAACGACAAAGTCTGGCTGGAAGGCATTCGACCGCAGACAGAACAGCTGCATGTGATCGAGCGCTATCGGCGGATCGACGTCGGCCGCATGTCGCTCGAGATCACGATCGATGATCCCGGAGCCTACACGCGGCCATGGAAAGTCCGTCGTCTCCTGCAGCTCGCGCCCGGCGAGGAGGTTCAGGAATACATCTGCAACGAGAACCACAAGACCGAACACTTCGTGGGCGGCGGCAACCACTAAAGTATTCGGTTCGATATTTCAGTGCCGCGACTCTCGCGACGAATAGCGCCAGCGCAGACTCGCCGCGCGCTCAACGAGGCGAATGAATTCCTCGCGGTAGCCGTCCTCGTCTTCACCCTGAAACTGCCGCGCACGCGCACTCGCCGACTCGAACGACGCCTGGCCGAGTGACGGCGACCCGCGCAGCAGCATGCCGAACTCCGCCACCGCCGAGGCGAAGCCGACGTTCGGTGTCATGGCGGACGGGCGGTTCACCAGAACACGGCTCAACAGCTTGCTCGTCTGACCATCAGGCGCCTTGTAGCGCACCTTGACGGTCATCAACTCGCCCGACCGAGCCGCCCACGTCTCGCGCGTCTCGCGCTGATACTTGAGGGGATCTACGTCAGCCTCATCGACCTTCACACCCGCGGGCACAATCTCGTACAGCGCCGTGACCGAATGACCGGCACCAATGTCGCCGGCGTCCTTTCGGTCGTTGTTGAAGTCCTCGCGATTCAGCACGCGGTTCTCGTAGCCGATCAGCCGGTATGCGGCCACCTCACGCGGATTGAATTCCACCTGGATCTTGACGTCCTTGGCGATCGTGTCGAGCGTGCCACCCGCCTCGCGGACCAGCACCTTCTTCGCCTCCTGCACCGAATCCAGATACGAATAGTTCCCGTTGCCCTTGTCCGCCAGCTTCTCCATCGTCGAGTCCTTCAGGTTGCCGGTGCCGACGCCGAGGACGGACAGGAAGATGCCGCTTTCCCGTTCGCGCTCGATCAGCTCGACGAGCTCGCTCTGACTCGTAACGCCGACGTTGAAGTCGCCGTCGGTGGCGAGCACGACGCGGTTCACGCCGCCGTGAACGAAATTCCTTCGCGCGACCTGATACGCCAACTGAACGCCTTCGGCACCGTTGGTCGAACCACCGGCTTCGAGCCGCGCCAGTGCCTCGTGGATACGGTTCTTCTGATCGCCGGATGTTGACGGCAGCACGAGACCGCTGGATCCGGCGTAAACGACGATGGCCACGCGATCACGCCTGTTCAGAATGTCGGTGAGCATGTGCATCGCCGTGCGCACCAACGGCAATTTGTCCTGCGGCTTCATTGAACCGGAGACGTCGATGAGAAACACGAGATTGCGTGCCACCGGGTCGCGCTCTTCTGGGGCCTCGCCCTGCAGGCCGATCAGCGCCAGTCGATGCTTGCGATTCCACGGGCAAGCAGTCAGCTCGGTCGTGATCGAGAACGGCTCGTGCGCTGAGGGCTGGGGGTAATCGAAGCGAAAGTAGTTGATCAATTCTTCGATGCGCACGGCACCAGCCGGAGGCACGTCGCCGTCGTTGAGGAATCTCCGCAGGTTGGCGTACGACGCCGTGTCCACGTCGATCGAGAACGTGGAGAGCGGAGTGTCATCGGCGCGCCGGAACCGGTTCTCCTCGATGTGGTCGTAGCTTTCCGTATCGGATGGACCCACGTAACGGCGTTCGGGAGGAAGTCGGCCATCGACGACGTGATGAGCGGGAGGTGGAGCCGCAGCGGCGGGAGCGGCGGCCGCCGCCGGCGGAACAGGAGCAACACGAGGAGCAGGAGCGGCTCTCCGCGAGCGCTGCCTGTCTACGGCTGGAGTTTCCCCAGTGACAGTGATCGTCTCTTCCAACGCGCCAACTCGCAGCTCGATCGTCAGACGCTCGGTTCGGCCACTCGCGAGCGTCACCAGACGCTGGTATGTGCTGAATCCCGACAGCGTCACATTGAGCGTGTACTGACCGCTCTGCAGGCCAACGAACGTGAATTGGCCGCGCTCGTTGGTCACCGTCGTGCGGTGCCCGCCCTGGTCGCCCCCAGTGAGTTCCACTGTTGCGCCAGGAAGTGCGGCACCGGAGGTGTCGATGACGACACCGTTGATGACACCAAATTGGACTTGAGCAGCGAGCAGTGAAACCAGGAACAGCGAGACGACGATGGAGGCCCAAATGCGCACACGCATGGCAACACCTCCCAGCGGGCGGTTCGTCGATCGAAGGATCGGCGACTTGCAGCGCAGCAACATGGCAAAGCTCGTGCCTCTCACACCAGTGACGATGGCTTAGACTACGGACGCGAATTGAGTCAGTCAGTGACCATCGCGAGGTTTGTATGGATTGGCGATCTCATCGGATTGGATCGCGTGCGCAGATCACGGTTTTTGTATTGGCCTTCGTTGCGCTCGCGGCGGCGCTCAATGCGCAGTGGCTGAACTATCCCTCGCCAGCGATCCCGCGTCTGCCAGACGGCAAGCCGAATCTCACAGCGCCCGCGCCGAGATCTCCGGACGGCAAGCCCGACTTGTCCGGCATCTGGGCGGCGCCCTGCGCCGTGTACGGCCGCGACGCCTGCTTTACTCAGAGCTTGTTCTTTGACCTAGCCAAGGATCTGAACGCCGCTGACGTGCAGATGACGCCGTGGGCGCAGGGCATCCAGACGCAACGCGAAGCGCGCAACCACGTCGACGATCCGTATGGCTACTGCCTGCCACCGGGAACCCCGCGCATCAACTTCGGCGGCGGACCGTTCAAGATTCTGCAGACGAACCAGGTCACGGCGCTGCTGTACGAAACGATTGCCGGCATGACCTTCCGTCAGGTGTTCACCGACGGCCGGCCACTGCCGACCGTCACTGAGCCAACGTGGCTGGGCTACTCGATCGGACGTTGGGACGGCGACGTCTTTGTGGTCGAGACGGCGGGCTTCAGGGATGGCGGCTGGCTCGACACCCGCAAAGCGCGTCCACACAGCGACGCGCTTCGCGTGACTGAACGCTTTCGACGAACCGACTTCGGCCACATGCAGCTGTCGGTCACCATCGACGACAGGAAGGCCTTCGTCAAGCCTTGGACCGTTCAGACGTCATTGACGCTCCTGCCCGACACCGAGCTGGTCGAGGCCTTCTGCGATAACCACGACAAGACGATGGAACACCGGCGCATCGAGCCGGTGACCGAGCCGCCCAGTCCGCGGTAGGGCGCGGCTCATCGTCGCGACACTGTGTCTGCCGCGCGCAGCCGCGCCGCGACCTCGACGAGCTGCACGAACTGGGTGCGATAGCCTTCCTCGTCTTCGCCGAGAAACGTCCTCGCCCGCGCCTTCGCCGACTCGAACGACGCGTTCCCGCGCATAGGCGACTCACGCAGCACCATGCCGAACTCCGCCACGGCCGATGCGAAACCGAGATTCGCCGTCATCGCGGCCGGCTGATTCATGAGCACGCGGCTCAAGAGCTGGCTGGTGTCGCCATCCGGCGCCTTGTAGCGCACCTTCACCGTCATCAGCTCGCCCGACGAAGCGGCACTACTCGCGCGTGTCCCCTGCTGGTATTTGAGTGGATCGACCTCCGCCACATCGACCGACTCGCCGATCGGAACGATCTCGTAGAGCGCCGTTACCGAATGACCAGCACCGATCTCGCCGGCGTCCTTCGTGTCGTCGTTGAAGTCCTCCTTATTCAGCAGACGATTCTCGTATCCAATCAACCGGTAGGCGGCGACCTCTCGCGGATTGAACTCGACCTGAATCTTCACGTCTTTCGCGATAGTCTCGAGCGTGGCGCCTGCTTCTCGCACGAGCACCTTGCGCGCCTCGTGTACTGAATCCAGATAGGAGTAGTTGCCGTTGCCCTTGTCCGCCAGCTTCTCCATCGTCGAATCCTTCAGATTGCCGGTGCCGACGCCGAGGACCGACAGGAAGATCCCACTGGCACGTTCGCGCTCGATGAGGCGCACGAGCTCGCTCTGATCGGTGACGCCGACGTTGAAGTCGCCATCGGTCGCGAGCACGACGCGGTTCACGCCGCCGCGTATGAAATTCTTTCGCGCGACCTGATAGGCCAGCTGGATGCCGTCGGCGCCATTGGTCGAGCCGCCGGCTTCAAGTTGAGCGAGCGCCTGGCGAATCCGCTCTTTCTGGTCGCCGGGCGTTGATGGCAGCACCAGACCGCTGGCACCGGCATAGACGACGATCGCCACGCGATCGCGCTCGGTGAGGATGTCGGTGAGCAAGCCCATCGCCGTGCGCACCAGCGGCAACTTGTCGGCCGGCATCATCGACCCCGACACGTCGAGGAGGAATACCAGGTTTCGCGGGGCCGGATCTCGCGCGTCGAGCGTTCGCCCCTGCAGACCGATCAACGCCAGGCGGTGCTTCGGATTCCACGGACACGCGGCAAGCTCGGTCGTGATCGAAAACGGATCGCGGCCGGACGGCTGCGGATAAGCGAAGCGGAAGTAGTTGATCAGCTCGTCGGTGCGCACCGCACCTGCCGGAGGTAAGTCGCCGTCGCTGAGGAACCGCCGTACGTTGGCGTACGACGCCGTGTCTACGTCGATCGAGAAGGTCGAGAGCGGATCAGCATCGACACGATGGAAGCGGTTGTCTTCGACGTGGTCGTAGGTCTCGGTATTGAACGGGGCCGCGGCTGTAGCCAACGCGCCACCGACGCGAAGCGCCATCTGGCTGGACGCGGCGAATGCTGACGAGCGTTCCAACATGGGTTCCTGCTCTGAGGGTTTTGGTGCGACAGGAACCTCCGCGACACCTGCAGCTCCGCCGGGGGGCGCGACGGCCGGAATGTCGGCTGCCTTCTTGGCACAGGAAAAGACTGCCGCGACGACGACCACGGCAGTGACAAGGGCCCATATGCGCACACGCATGGCTGACCTCCAAATCGAATCGTTCGAACCGTTCGGATCGTTCGAGTCGTTCTTGGTTAGAACGAGCGAGCGCAAGGACCTTGCACTGCCTTAGACACCAATGAGCGTTCGCCGGCCTGGAAGGATTGGAAAAAGGGCTTTACCGGCCGTCGCTAGTACCGCTCGATCGGGAAGCCGAAGGCATAGACCGTGTTGTCGTAGGCCGCGACGTGGACCTGTCCGATGCCAGGCCACACCGCGGGACCGTGCACGAACGAGGTGATCGTGCTGCCGCTGCTCCACAGCTCGCGTCCCGTGCCGGCGTCGAGCGCATAGAGCACCGCGGCGACCGACTGCCGCGCGCGATCGGCGGCACTGAGCGTCGCCCCTGCCGCCGGCAGGTACTCCCCGCTCGACACGACAAAGGCGACGCCGTTGACGATCACGGGTGAGAGCGGCGCGCGCATCGGTCGCGACGTCCAGCCGGCCTGCAGCGTCGGCGCGCCGTTGACGGAGGTGACCTTCATCGCCGTGATCGTCGTTGCCGTCGGCATCGCCACCCACGACATACCGGTCGAGTCCACCCACGTGGTGAGCCCGCTGGGAACGAAGCCCGTACGCTCGGATGATGGCAGCGTTCGACTCAGCGCGGTTCCGTGCGTGGGGCCACCGAGCGACGCGGCATCGAGCAGCACGATCGAGCCGTCCCGCGTAGCAGCTGCGACAACTTCACGACTACCGGTCTTCAAGACGACAGGCCCGGTCACGAATTCGACGCCCGGCTGCGTGAACCAATCCTTGACTGTCAGTTCCCGTGGATCGAGCGCGACGATAGCGTTCGTGTAGCCGCCGTTGCCGGCTGCGGTCCTCGCGCCGAGCGAAACGTACAGCGTCCCGTCGGTTGCGAACGCCGGCGCACCAACGGGGCTGCCGCCTTCGCTTCTCCATGTCTTGACGGCGTTGCTCCCACCGCCGAGAGCCAGAGCCCATACCGCATCGGGCACGCCGCCGCACCCGTTCATCGTCGTCGTGTAGACCACGTTGTTGAGCGCGATCAAGTCTGCGGCATGCGCGTTCGGTGGAAGGAACGTGACCGGACGATCGAGATCCTTCCCCGAATATGGACCCAGTGTGTGAAGCTGGCCGTCGCTCGAGAGCGTGTAGACCACCTGCGGAAGCGACGGCGCTGGTGCAGCAGCAGGAGCCGGCCCGGCCGCGCGCGCGGGTGCGGGAGCAGCCGCGGTTGCCGCTGCCGGAGCAGCGGTGGCCGCTCGACCTGCGCGGCCCATCAAATATGCGGGCACTCCCTCGCCGGGCGCGCCAACGCCACTCGAGTAGGCGGGACGTTCCTGCATACCCCGCCAGACTGGAATCGTGGGAAGGATCGTCGCGGGGCGAGTCGCCGCGCTCGTGATCCCACCGGGGCACTGCTGCGTGCCGGTGCCGCCGCCGCTGCTCTCGAACGTTCGCTGCCAGAACACGACACCTGTGTCGTTGTCCACCGCGAATATGCGGTTCGCGCTGCCGGTGAGGAACGACAGCGGCTTGCTGCCGAACCCGAGATTGCCGATGACGACGCCGGGCCGCAGCGAATTGAGCTGCCGTGGCTGGTTGTCGAGCATCGTCTTCCACTGTAGAGCAAATCCCGGTTTCTGCATCGAGCCGGGAGAGATGACGACATCGCCGCGGATCCAGGAGGTGCGCTGCGCATCGGCGCCGCTGGTGACCCAGTCCTGCTGCGTGATCTTGCCGATCTGCCCAGGCACGGCTACGGTCGCGCACACGACCCACGCAGCAACCGCCATCACGCGCGTGATCAGCCTGTTCATCGTCACGTCTCTTTGCTGGTCCGCCTCAAGGCGGACACTACGGTGTCACGCCGAAGCAATAGAGGTAGCCGTCGTAGGTCGGCAGATACACCCGGCCGTTTGCCACCGTCAGACCGCTGAAGTGATTGAACGACGTGATCTGGTTGCCACTCGACCAGAGCTCCTTGCCAGTCAAGGCGTCCAGCGCGTACAGCGTCGCGTGCGTCGAGGCTGAGATGCGTCGCACCGACTGCGCGGTGACACCTTTGACCGGAAGCAATGAAGGTGGCGCTTCATCGAAGGCGCGTTCGATCCCCTGCTGGCGCGTGTCCTCGCCGCTCCCGTAGGTAAACACGACGCCGTTGGCGACGAGCACCTCCTCGGCCATGTCGATATCGCGAGAGAGCCAGGCCGGCGTCAGCGTCCAGGCGCCTTTCTGCTGTTCGAGCTTGAACGCCGCGACGCCGCCGCGGACCGGGCGTCCGTATTCGATCGGCGCATGGAACGTCCTGCTGACGGGACCCCAGAACGGCACCAGCACCCACGCGGTCCCGTTGGCGTCCCGCCACGCCGCCATCGACCCCCAGACGCCCGCCGCATCCAGCATCTGATCGTCGTTGCAGATGAGCGGCGTTCGATGCAGCTCGGTGCGATTGTCAGCGCCGCCAAGGTTGTCTCGATCGAGCAGCCAAACCCGGCATTCCTTGCTCGTCGCGATCAGGAACTTGCGGCCACGATGGTCGAAGGCGAGCGGAGAGACGTTGATGTCGAGGTCGCGCTTGAACAGCCAGTTCGCATTCTTTGGCGCGTAATGGCTCTCGTATTGAAGCTGCTGATTGCCATCGAGCTTGACGCCGACGATCGCGTTGCCCAGATTTTTCCGCTCGGGAATGTACGGGTTGTCACCCGTGCCCATGTAGATGCGGCCTTCGGCATCGACCGGCGCACCGCGCCGGCCCCACAGACCGCCGCCTTGCGGCAGGAACGCGCTCGTCTTCTTCGTCGCCAGGTCGTACGAGAGGAACGCGTTGGGCCAGCCGCCGCATCCCTGGGCGAGCGTCGTGTAGATGACGCCGTTCACGAGGTTGAGCGCATACGGTTTCGCGTTAGGAGGCGCGAACTTCTCCGGCGGCGAAGCATCCGTGCCGTCGCTCACGTTGATGTGCCTGAGGCGGCCGTCCCAGCTGAGCGCGTACGCGGTGTAGCTGCCGGGAGTCGAGCCGGGCGCAAGAACGGGGATGGCGGTCTGTCCGCCGGGGCACAGCGTGTTCGGAGGCGCGCCGTTGGCCGGATCGGAGGCGCTGTCGAAATGCCGCTGCCAGAACATCTCCCCGCTCTGCGCGTCGACGCCGAACAGATCGTCGGAGACCCCGGGCACGACGAGGATCTGCCGCGTGCCGCGTGCCGTCGAGACACGCTCGGCAACCAGCGGCGGGAAGAGGTTGTGCATTTCCCGCGGCGTGCTCTCGAGCCTCGTCTTCCAGAGCAGCTTCATGCCGGAGACGTTGCGCGGCGTGAATGCCTTTTCGTCTTTGACCCAACCGGTGCGTTGAGGATCGACGCCGGCAGTCAGATACTCCGCGCTCCAGACGCGGAGGCCGAGCGCCAAGACGAGCGCCGCTGCAGCCGCGTGCGTTCGCATGACAGCAGGCCTACTGGAACAGCAGCGGCGCGACTTCGTTCAAATACCTCCGCCAGACCTGCCAGGTGTGCGCACCGTCGCTGACGCGGAACGCGTGCTTGATGCCGCTCGTGTGAAGGAGCTCCGCGAACGCCTTGTTCGAGTTGAACAGCGTGTCTTCAGTACCACAGCCGACCCAGAGCAGCTTCAACCGCTCGTTCATCTTGGTCGAGTCAGTGAAGAGCGACTTGAAATCGAGCCCGCCGGCCTGCGGCGCCGTCACCGCCCCGAGCGCCGCGCTGAACCCGGCGACGCGGCTGAAGACATCTGTGTGGGTCAGGCCGATGCCCAGCGCCTGGCCGCCACCGAGCGACAAGCCTGCAATCGCCCGATGATCACGATCGGCGTGCACGCGGTACTGTGCCTGCACGAACGGAATCAGATCCTCGATCAGATCGCGGCTGAAGCCGTCGCGCTGGCGCTTCATTGCGTCCGGCCCTTCGGCAAGTGGCGAGGTCGGCGGATAGGCGTAGCCGTACGGCATGACGACGACGAGCGGCTTGAGCTTTCCGTCGGCGATGAGGTTGTCGAGAATCAGGTTGGCGCGGCCGTTTTCGGTCCAGCCGCTCTCGTCGCCGCCGGCGCCGTGAAAGAGATAGAGAACCGGATATCGCTCGGAGGATCGTGCGTAATTCGGAGGCGTGTAGATGAACACGCGGCGCACACCGTGAAGGGTCTTCGAGTCGTACCAGCGCTGCTCGACCGCGCCATGCGCGACGGGTCTGAGGTCGAAGAACCGCGGCGACGGGCCGGGCACATCGAGCCGGCTTCGCGTCATCGCGACACCGTCTATCGAGAATTGATAGAAGTACATCTCCGGAGCCACGGGGCCGACCGTCGCCGACCAGACGCCCTTCTCATCCTTGTGCAGTGTCTCGGGCGCCTTGAGAAACTCCCCGGTGATACGAACGTCGGTCGCGTTCGGCGCCGCGATCCGGAACGTCACGCGGCCGTCAGGAAGGATTTCGGGAGAGCGCAGTGCCGGGCCCCCTCGCTGGGCAAGGAGCGGCTGCGCCACGAACATCGCGAGCACGACGGCCAGACGGAACGCTCTCATAGGTCCTCCATCTGTTTGCGGCGTCAAATCCTCCCACAAGTGGGGCGGAATCTGAAGTCAGACCGCGCTCTTGAAATGGTTTTTACCAGCCGCGTTGGCGGTGGTATTCGCCGACGAGTTCGTCCAGCCGCTCTCGCGTGAGCGAGGCTTCGGGGTCATTGGGGAGTGGGGTATTGAGAAAACGTTCGGGAAGCGTATCCTCCGCCTGCGTCCAGCCCGCCAGCAGATTCACTTGACGCTTCGCCGAGACGATGCGTCGCGCGGTTTCATGGAGCTCGCCCGCGGTAACCTCCCACCCGGTGACAGCGCACAGCATGCCCGCCGATTCGGTGTAGAAGTCGTCGAACACACGGCGAAGGAACTTGCAGAGGATCAGCGAGTCCATCAGTGCCGCCTTGTCCTCGGTCTCGATCGCGAACCGCACCGAGTCGAGCGTTGCGTTCCGGCGATCGACCTGGTCCGAGAAATCGACGTCGTAGGCGCCGCTGCGATTGTGGTCGGCGCCGCGCGCCCCCACCGCAAACCCCAGCGCCATCGTCTGCAGTCCGCGCGGCTCGTAGCCGGGGATCTCGAGGCCCTTCACCTGGGGCGCGAACGCGATGCTGCCCTGCCCGATTGTCTCCGCCGCGCGACGACTGCCTTCGGCGAGGAGCGCGCCTATGCCTTCACGGCGGCCGATCAAATCCAGCGCGCGCAGGACGGCATCGCCGCTGCCGAACGTCAACCAGGGTTCGTCGAGCAGCCCGCGCTCGACGCACTCCATCGCGAAGGCGATCGTCCCGCCGGCGCTGATCGTGTCGATGCCGAGCTCGTCGCAGCGCTGTGATGCTCGCAGGACCGCCGCGTGATCGCTCACTCCGCACAGCGAACCGAGCGCAAACAGGTTCTCGTACTCGATCCGGACGTTGCTCTGGCCGACCGAGTAGATGTGCTCGCAGCCGATCGTACACGCCACGCAGCTGGCGCGGGTCTTCGAGTACTCGACGCGCAGCTGCTCGGGCGAGAGATTCGCGGCCTCGTCGAACGTGCCCTGCTGGAAGTTGCGCGTCGGCAGCGTGCCGAACCGGTTGAAGGTCAGCAGATTTGCCGCGGTGCCGAGCTCGCGGTACTTCGCCGTCGCCGGACCGAACGATCGCTTCGACAGATCGCGGCTCAACTGAGTGAGCTCGCGCGGCTGCGCCCACTCGCACCGCTTCGTGCCGCGGACCGCGATCGCCTTGATGTTCTTGCTGCCCAGCACTGTGCCGCTGCCGCCGCGGCCGGCGTGCCGTCCGTCATGCGAGATCGTGGCGTAGCGCACGGCACGCTCGCCCGCCGGCCCAATCGATGCGATGCGGTAGCTCGGGCCGAGCCGCGCGCGCAGCTTCTCTTCGGTCACCGGGCACGACTCACCCGCGACATCGTCAGCCGGCTCGATCCGCACTTCTCCATCGTCGATGACGAGCACCGAGAGCGCCGTGGCCTTCCCAACGATGACGATGGCATCGCAGCCAGCCTGTTTGCCGGCGACGGCAAAGCCGCTGCTCGCCAATGAATCGTTGAAGCGACCGGTCAGCGGACTGCGGCTGACGACGGCAAACTTGGCGGAGGTGGTGAGAGGACTGCCGACGAGCGGGCTGAAGGCGAAGATAAGTGGTGCATGCGGCGAAAGAGGATCCTCTGTGGCGCCCTGCTCATGGAGAAGCAGGCACGCGCCGAGGCCACTGCCACCGAGATATTGGCGAAGCACATCGTCTGACAGCGGCACGCGCTCGGCGCGCCCGGTCGAAACGTCTATGCGGAGATAGCAGCCGTGATAGCCGTAAGGCATTGGTGCACGGCCGCCTAAAGGCGGCCACTACGATTACCCCCCCGCGTCGGCTGACAGGATCAACAGCCGATCATGTTCGGCCAGCGGGGTATCGAGGGCAGTGACGAACTCGTCGCCGTTCAGATTCGCCACGATCGACGGGTGCAGTCCATCCGCGGTGATGAGCTCGCTCAGCCCGGGAAGTCGTGACGACAACGCGCCGAGCACCTCGCCGAGCGTTTCGGCCTCGACGTGCATCTCGGTGATTCCAGCGCGTTCTCGGGGGATGCCCAGAAATTCAACGTACATGGTGGCAACGGCGAGACCCTGTCCGCCGGAGCGCAAAGCGCGAAGGCGGATAACCTGATGATAACATGGGCGTTTAACCGTTCATGAGCGAGTCCAAGCCATCATCCGCGTCAGCCGTTCAACCACCTCCTCGAGGCAAGCGTTCCCGCGTCAAAGGCCAGCCGAAGGGACGGGCCGTCGATCCGACGGCTCGTGAACAGGTTCGGGCGCTTCTCGGCAACGAGCCGCGACGTCGTGACCTACTGATTGAGCACCTCCACAAGATTCAGGACCGTTTCGGCCATCTCTCAGCCGCGCACCTCGTCGCGCTCGCGGCGGAAATGAAGATGGCCATGGCCGAGGTCTACGAGGTGGCGACGTTCTATCACCACTTCGACGTGGTGAAAAACGGCGACAGCGCTCCGCCGGCGATCACCGTCCGGGTCTGCGATTCGATCGCCTGCGAACTGGCCGGATCGCAGACGCTGCTCGACGCGCTGCCGCGACTGCTGGGCAAGGACGTCCGTGTGCTGCACGCGCCGTGCGTCGGCCGCTGCGAAACCGCGCCGGTCGTGGTCGTCGGCCAAAATCCGGTGCCCCACGCCAGTCCCGACCAGGTCGTGTCGCGCGTGAAGGCGGCCGCGTTGAAGCATGACGACTCAAACACGTCGATCACGCCAGGTCACATCGACTACTCCGCGTATCGGGCGGCGGGTGGGTACGCGCTCGCGGCGTTCTGCGTCAACGGCGATCGCAAGGCGGCGGACGTCATCGCGGTGATGGAGAACTCGGGATTGCGAGGCCTCGGCGGTGCCGGCTTCCCTGCCGGCCGCAAATGGAAGATCGTGGCCGCAGAACCCGCGCCTCGTCTGATGGCGATCAACATCGACGAAGGCGAGCCGGGCACGTTCAAGGATCGCTACTACCTCGAACGCGATCCCCATCGGTTTCTCGAGGGCGCCATCATCGCGGCCTGGGCGGTCGGCATCGACGCTGTCTACATCTACCTCCGCGACGAGTATCACGGCTGCCGCGCAATTCTCGAACGCGAGCTCGCGGCGTTGCAGGCCAATCCGCCCTGCCGGATTCCCGAGTTCCATCTGCGCCGGGGCGCCGGCGCCTACATCTGCGGCGAAGAGTCCGCCATGATCGAGTCGATCGAAGGCAAGCGCGGCGAACCACGGCTGCGGCCGCCTTATGTGGCGCAGGTCGGACTGTTCGGCCGTCCGACGCTCGAGCACAACATGGAGACGCTCCACTGGGTGCGCGAGATCGTCGAGCGCGGCGCCGACTGGTTTGCCGGCCACGGCCGCAATGGGCGTAAAGGTCTGCGTTCGTTCTCGGTGAGCGGACGGGTCAAGAAACCGGGCGTTCACCTGGCGCCTGCCGGCATCACACTCCAGGAACTCATCGACGAGTATTGCGGGGGCATGCTCGACGGCCACACGCTGTATGGCTACCTGCCGGGCGGCGCGTCGGGCGGCATCCTGCCGGCCTCGATGGCCAACGTGCCGCTCGACTTCGACACGCTCAACCAGTACGGCTGCTTCATCGGCTCAGCGGCCGTGGTCGTGCTGTCCGACAAGGACACCGCGACACAGGCGGCACGGAACGTGATGAAGTTCTTCGCCGACGAGTCGTGCGGACAGTGCACGCCGTGCCGCGTCGGCACCGAGAAGGCGCTGCACCTCATGAAGATCCAGCGGTGGGACAAGCCGCTGCTGCAGGAACTGTCGCAAGGGATGATGGACGCGTCGATCTGCGGCCTCGGACAGGCCGCGCCGAATCCGATGCTGTCCGTCATGAAGTACTTCCCAAAGGAAGTCGGTGATGCATAAGACGTTGGACGCAAAGATGGTGACGTTCACGCTGAACGGCCGGACCATCACGACGCCCGAAACGCAGACGATTCTCGAGACCGCCGATCACCTGGGCATCGACGTCCCGCGGCTCTGCTACATGGAGGGCATGCGCGCCGACGGCAACTGCCGCACGTGCATGGTGGAGATCAAGGGCGAACGCGTCCTCGCGGCGTCCTGCTGCCGCTATCCGCGCGAGGGTATGGAAGTCACGACCAACAGCCCACGGGCGATCGCCAGCCAGAAGATGTCGGTCGAGCTGCTGCTGTCGGATATTCCTGAGACGTCCTACACGCTGAACTCCGAACTCGATCAGTGGGCGAAGAAGCTCGAGGTCAGCAAGCCGCGTTTCCACTCGCGTCACCAACCCACCGAGGACCTCTCGCATCCGGCCATGGCCGTGCACCTCGACGCGTGCATCCAGTGCAAGCGCTGCGTCCGCGCCTGCCGCGAGGAACAGGTCAACGACGTGATCGGCTACGCCTTCCGGGGCGGCCATTCGAAGATCGTCTTCGACCTCGACGATCCGATGGGCGACTCGACGTGCGTCGCCTGCGGCGAGTGCGTCCAGGCGTGCCCGACGGGCGCGCTGATGCCGGCTCGCGACGTCGCGAAGGTCGTCCCCGACAAGCAGGTCGAATCTGTCTGCCCGTACTGCGGGGTCGGCTGTCAGCTGACCTACAACGTCAAGGGCAACACGATCCTGTACGTGCAGGGCAAGGACGGGCCGGCGAACTCGAGCCGGCTGTGCGTCAAGGGCCGCTACGGTTTCGACTACGTTCAGCATCGCCATCGCCTGACGAAGCCGCTGATCCGCAGGAAGGGCGTGCCAAAGCACAAGGACTTCACGGTCGATCCGGACAAGTGGCACGACGTGTTCCGCGAGGCGACGTGGGACGAGGCGCTCGACTTCGCCGCCAAGGGGCTGCGCGATATCCGCGACACCCATGGCAAGAAGGCGCTCGCCGGATTCGGATCGGCCAAGGGCACGAACGAAGAGGCGTATCTCTTCCAGAAGCTGGTGCGCACGGGCTTCGGCTCGAACAACGTCGATCACTGCACGCGGTTGTGCCACGCGTCCAGCGTCGCCGCGTTGATGGAGGGCATCAACTCCGGCGCCGTATCGAATCAGGTGCGCGACGTCGTTAACGCCGAGGTCATCTTTCTGATCGGCGCCAATCCGACGGTCAATCATCCGGTTGCTGCCACGTGGATTAAGAACGCCGCAAAAGGCGGTGTGAAGCTGATCGTCGCCGACCCGCGCCGCGGTGATCTCGCGCGGCATGCCACGTACAACCTGCAGTTCAACCCCGACACCGACGTCGCGCTCCTCAACGCGATGCTGCACGTGATTGTCGAAGAAGGCCTCGTCGATGAAGGCTTCGTCCGCGATCGCACCTCGGGGTACGAGGCGCTGGCCGAGAACGTGAAGAAGTTCTCACCCGAAGCCATGGCGCCAATCTGCGGCATCGACGCGCAGACGATCCGCGAAGTCGCGCGGCTGTACGCGACGTCGAAGGGCTCGATGATCCTCTGGGGCATGGGCATCTCGCAGCACGTGCACGGCACCGACAACGCGCGCTGCCTGATCGCGCTCGCGCTCGCGACCGGCCAGATCGGCAAGCCGGGTTCAGGACTCCATCCGTTGCGCGGTCAGAACAACGTACAGGGCGCGTCCGACTCGGGCTTGATCCCGATGTTCTATCCCGACTACCAGCGCGTGAACACGCCCGAAGCGCGTCAGCGCTTCGAGAAGCTGTGGAAGACCGATCTCGATCCGAACCCGGGCCTGACCGTCGTCGAGATCATGCACGCGGCGAAGAAGAAGGAGATCCGCGGGATGTACATCATGGGTGAGAACCCGGCGATGTCCGATCCCGACGTCGATCACGCCCGCGAAGCAATGGCCGCACTCGATCACGTCGTCGTGCAGGACATCTTCCTCACGGAAACGGCGTATCTCGCGGACGTCGTGCTGCCGGCAACGGCGTGGCCGGAGAAAGTCGGCACCGTCACCAACACCGATCGCATGGTGCAGCTCGGACGCAAAGCGATCGAGCCCCCAGGCGATGCGAAGGAAGACTTCTGGCTGATCGTGGAGCTTGCGAAACGCATCGGGCTCGACTGGAACTACCAGCATCCCCGCGACGCGTTCAACGAGATGCGGCAGTGCATGGACTCGATTGCCGGGATCACGTGGGAGCGTCTCGAGGAGCAGTCCTCCGTCACCTATCCCTGTGTGAACGAAGGCGACCCTGGCGATCCAGTTGTCTTTATTGATGCCTTCCCCACCGCGAGCGGCCGCGGCAAGTTCGTGCCTGCCGATCTCATCTCGGCCAACGAGCGTCCCGACACCGAGTACCCGATGGTGCTCATCACGGGGCGGCAGCTCGAACACTGGCATACGGGATCGATGACGCGTCGCACCTCGACGCTCGACTACATCGAACCCGAGCCGGTGGCCTCACTGCACCCGCTCGATCTCGAAGCGCTCGGCATTCCCGCCGGCACGACGCTGACCATCGCCTCGCGCCGCGGTGAGATCTCGCTCTATGCGCGCGCCGATGACGGCATGCCGCGCGGCGCCGTGTTCGTGCCGTTCTGCTACTACGAGGCGGCCGCCAACAAGCTCACCAACCCGGTGCTCGACCCGTTCGGGAAGATCCCGGAGTTCAAGTACTGCGCGGTGAAGGTCACCGCCGGCGGCGTCACGCCGGAGAAAATGAGCTTCGGCGGTGGCACTCTGCTCGCAGACGCGATGCAGTCGTAGTGTCCGCCTTCAGGCGGACGGGACTAATGTGACCTCACACGACGTTCGGATGCGGGGCTTCTCGCGCCGGTACACGGTGCAGGAAGCCTTGTCCTGGCTCGACGCGCAACTGCGCATGCTCGACGCCGAAACCGTCCCCCTGCGCGCGGCATCCGGCCGCGTCCTGGCCACGTCCATCGTCAGCAACGTGGACGTCCCCGGATTCGACCGGGCGACGATGGACGGCTACGCGGTGGTGGCAGATTCGACAGCGGGCGCAACGCCTTACAACCGGATTCCGTTGACGGTCGTTGGCGACGCGCTGCCCGGCTGTCCGTTCACAGGAGCGATTGCCCGCGGCGAGGCCGTTCGCATCATGACCGGCGCGCCGATCCCCGCCGGCAGCGACGCCGTCCTGCCGGCAGAATCTGTTGACGCGAATGACGATCGTCGTAGCGGCGGGTCTTCAGACCCGCCGGGAACGATCGCCGCGATATCCGAGGTCTCGCCGCAGAAGAACGTCGGCCATCGCGGTGAGGACATCGTTCGTGGCACGACACTGCTCGACGCCGGTCGCGTCTTGCGTCCGCAGGATGTCGGCGTGATGAGCTCGATTGGCGTGGCCGAGGTCACCGTCGTGCGGCAGCCGCGCGTGCGACTGGTGATCACCGGCAATGAGCTGCTGCCCGCCGGTTCGACACCGCGCGACTACCAGATCGCCGACTCGAATGGGCCGATGCTCGCTGCGCTCGCCGAACGCGACGGCGCCATCGTCGATTTCCCCGGCCTTGTGCGCGACGAGCCTGACGCCGTCCTCGCAGCACTCGGCGTTGTGAAGACCCACAGCCCAGAGCCCAAGGCCCAAAGCCCAGACGTCATTATCGTGTCGGGTGGTTCCAGCGTCGGGATCGAAGACTTCGCACCGACACTCGTGGCGACGCATGGCACGCTCGCCATTCATGGCATCGCGATGCGCCCGAGCAGCCCGACCGGCATGGGCACGCTCGGCTCGCGGCTCGTGTTCCTGCTGCCCGGCAATCCTGTTTCGGCGCTGTGCGCGTACGACTTCTTCGCCGGTCGTGCGATTCGCGTGCTGGGCGGACGCTCGTCGCAGTGGCCGTATCGCGTCATGCGCGGGACGCTCACGCGCAAGATCAGCTCTCCGATCGGCCGCCTCGACTACGCTCGCGTGAAGTGTGAAGGCGGCCGCGTCGAACCAGTGTCAGTCGCAGGTGCCTCGCTGCTCTCCTCGACCACACGGGCAGACGGCTTCGTCATCGTCGAGCAAGATAGCGAAGGCTATGCGGCGGGATCCGACGTGGACGTCTGGCTGTATGCGTGAGCAGGAACAGTTCCTTCACGTCCTCGATCGCGACGAAGCGGAACGACGCTTCCGCGCAGCGGTCAATCTCACGCCGCGCGGTAGTGAGACGGTCACGCTCGACAGCGCGCTCGGCCGGGTTCTTGCCACCGACGTGGTCTCGCCGGTGGACGTGCCGTCGTTCGATCGCTCGAACGTCGATGGATTCGCAGCGGTCGCCGAAGACACATTCGGCGCCTCCGAAGAGGTCCCACGGCGCGTTCGACTCGCCAGCGAAGTGATTCACACCGGCATCGTTCCGACGACCACGATTCGATCGGGCGAGGCCGTCGCGATCGCAACCGGCGGCATGATGCCGCGCGGCGCGGACGCCGTCGTCATGGTCGAACACACCGACATCGTAGAGTCCGGCTTTAGCCGGACCGGCGCCAGTCCGGCTGAAGCCGGACACTACGTCAACATCTCTCGCGCGGTCACCGCTGGCAGCGGTGTCTCGTTCGCCGGCACCGACATCACCGCCGGCGAGACGGTGCTCCGTCGCGGGACGATCCTGACCAGCCGCGACACCGGCGTGCTCGCCGCGATCGGGGTCGCATCGGTGGATGTGTGGCAACGGCCGATTGTCGCGATCCTCTCGACTGGCGACGAGATCATCCCGCCCGGCCAGCCGATGCGGCCGGCGCGCATCTACGACTCCAACGCACAGGTGCTGGCCGATGCGGTCCGTGAGATCGGCGGCGAGCCGCGTCGCCTCGGCATCGTCGTAGACGACGTCGACCAGCTGCGCGCGAAAGTCCGCGAAGCGCTCGACACGGCTGATGCCGTGCTGTTGTCCGGTGGCACGAGCAAAGGCGCCGGCGATGTGTCCTATCGAGTCGTGGCGGAGCTGACCGATCCGGGGATCGTCGCGCATGGTGTCGCGCTCAAGCCCGGCAAGCCGATCTGTCTCGCCGCGACTGGCGGCAAGCCCGTCGTCGTCCTGCCAGGGTTTCCGACGTCGGCGATTTTCACCTTTCACGAGTTCGTCGCTCCGGTGCTGTCGGCGATGGCTGGCCGCGGCCTCGAGGAGCGATCGGCGGTGCACGCGCGCCTGGCTGTGAAAGTGAACAGCGAGATTGGGCGCACCGAATACTTGTTAGTGGGATTGGTGGAAGTGCCCGAGGTCACCGGTCCGGCTGCCTTCGACTCCGCTCAGGCCAGGGAAGCCGGAGACTACGCACTCGCTGCGTATCCGATGGGCCAGGGTTCCGGCAGCGTGACGACCTTCAGCCGCGCCGACGGCTTCACCACGATCGGCCGTCACGAGGAAATCGTTCCCGCCGGGACGATGGTGAGCGTGCGGCTGCTCGGGCGCGAATTGCAGCTGGCCGATCTCGTCGTGATCGGCAGTCACTGCATCGGACTCGACTATCTGCTCGGAGAGCTCGATCACGTTGGTGTGCGCGCGAAGTTCCTCGCCGTCGGCAGCTTGGCCGGACTCGAGGCGGCCAGGCGCGGGGAGTGCGACATCGCTGGCATTCACCTGCTCGACCCAAAGACTGGCGAGTACAACCGTCCGTTTCTGACGCCGGAGCTCACGCTCATTCCCGGCTACGGCCGGCTGCAGGGGATCGTCTTCAGAAAGGGCGATTCGCGGTTCGAAGGACGCAACGCGGAGCAGGCGATTGCCGCTGCGATCGCCGATCCGTCATGCGTGATGGTGAATCGCAATCCAGGCAGCGGCACGCGCGCCTTGATCGATCGACAGCTCGCCGCGGCGCAGCCGCCAACAGGAGACAGGGCCAGGAAGCCACCCGGTTACGCCGTGCAGCCACGTAGTCACAATGCCGTTGCCGCAGCAGTCGTGCAGCATCGCGCGGACTGGGGTGTCACGCTCGACACGATCGCGCGCCATGCAGGTCTTGGCTTCATTCCCGTTCAGCACGAGCACTACGACTTCGTCTCACCCAAGGCGCGCACAAATCGTCCCGGCGTGAAGGCGTTCGTGGAACGGCTCGCCGATCCCAGGACGCGCGAAGCGCTCGCGGGGCTGGGCATGAAGATCTGATCGAAGGGACGCGCACGTGGCGTGCGCAAATCATGAAATCGGCTGCCGGAGGTGCCAGGCCTGCTGATCACGCCGCGTCGCCACGCGCTCACAACGCAGCCCCCGCAAATGTATTTCAGGGGCGGGTTGGACTGGGCTGTGACGCGCAACGCCATCAGGCGTGACGCCGACCTTGGCTCCACCTCCGTGCAGCGCGTGAAGCAGGTCGCCAAGTCGCCGCAGCCGGCGACCTGACAGACCGCCTCTACTTCGCGGGCGCGACGGCCAGCTGATTGACGATGGTGTAACCCTCGGCCTTGTCCTTCGCGACTGCTTCGGCCGTCGTCTTCTGCTGCGCGGTCGGCACCGTTCCCTTGAGCACAACCGTCTTCGTCTGTGAATTGGTGTCCACGTTGATGTTGCTCGCATCAACGCGGCCGTCGGCGATGAGCGCCGACTTCACGTCCACCGTGTTGGTCGCGGCGGCGGTCTTCTCGGCCACCTTTTCTGTATCCTGCTTCACACCGCGGACGGTGTTGGCACAGGCGCCGCTCAGCGCTGCAACGACAATCAAGGCACACACGCTTGAAGTGTTCCTGTTCACAGTGTTTCTCCTCAGAAGGCTCATCACGCGAGCAAGTGAGTGCACGCGCGGTGCCATCTCACTGCTGAGGCCATAAGATGGAGGCTATGGCCGAGGTATTCGCAGGCGTCGTGCTCGCCGGCGGCAGGTCTACGCGCATGGGCTCATCGAAGGCGATGCTGCCCTTCGGCCGCGAGACGATGTTGCAGCGCGTGGTGCGGCTGCTCGGCGACGTGGTGTCGCCGATTGTGGTGGTGGCCGCCGTCGATCAGGAACTACCCGAGCTTCCGCCCGAAGTGATCGTCACCTACGACGAGAATGAAGGCCGCGGACCTCTGGAGGGA
>Ga0111539_10001037_pt1 | contig 36456 bp, 23 predicted proteins | sample RhiMethybrSRZTD1_FD_79667 | JGI IMG/M metagenome (GOLD analysis project Ga0111539, IMG submission 79667) | Populus rhizosphere microbial communities from Tennessee, USA - Rhizosphere MetaG P. TD hybrid SRZTD1 (version 2) (version 2) | ecosystem: Host-associated > Plants > Roots > Rhizosphere >...
CCCGGCTTTCGCGTGGTAGCCGATGAACACCGCGGCCTCGAACGTCTTGTCGATGCCTTCCATCATGTTCTTCGGGCCCAGGCTCTGCCCGCGCAACAGGCGCGCGCGCGGATCGAGATCGCCTGGCAGGATGTTCTGTTTCGCGCCGTGCGAGTCACGCACCAGCACCTCCGTGGCGCCCGCGCGAATCGCGCCATCGACGGCCGCGCTGGCCTCGGCCGCCATGATGGCGCGGAAGTGCGCGTAGTCCGGCCCGGTGGGACTCACGTCGCTCCCGCTGACCACGCCGGCGAGTCCTTCCATGTCCACCGAGATGAACACTTTCACGCCGCGGGTCTGTCGAGTCGCCGTCGTCGTTCCGGCGGCCACGACGAGTACCAGGGCAGCGATCGCAAGTTTCGTCATGTCAGGCCCTCCGTCGATCGGCGGCGCGCCGCGGGCCGGATTCTACACCCGCCTGCCTGCGCAGCCGCCTGAGGCGGGCCGCACTGTGTCCAATCAGCGACGAATCAGAAACCCGTGGTCGCGGTTCCCGAGATCGCGATAGAACCCGACGATGTCGCCCCGCTCGTTGATCGACTTCGGGTTGATCAGCATCGTGTCGGGAAAGTCGATCGTATGGAAGCCGTCCGCGTCCTTGAGGAAGCCGCGGAGTTTCATGTCGGTCCAGAGATAGCCGCCGACAATCTCACCCTTGTTGTTGCTCCCACCCGCGCTGTTCTGGATGCCCGTTCCCAGCGCGCCCGGCACGTCCCCCTCCGAGTTGATCCGCTGGGCATTCGTCTGGATGGCCGCGGGCACATCGATGCTCGTGAATTCACCCTTGTGATCGAGCAGGAAGCCGTGAATCCGGCTGTCAGGATTCACGTAGACACCCACGACATCCCCGCGGTTGTTGATCCCCATCGGCCTCGTATTCACCGCGCCCGGATATTCGATGAGCACCATCGGCACCGGTTGTGACCCGAACGACGTCGCGCCGAGCGCGACCATCAGGGCGACCATCGCCAACCTCGTTCTCATGATTTCCCTCCCGGGACCGGACCGGCCCCAGCGTTTGGAGAGGCCGGCTTCAGCCGGCCTTGCAAAGGCGGGCTGAAGCCCGCCCCTCCGTCTGAGCGCTTTTAGTGACAACCGAGCGCGGTCCGCAGCGACGCGGTCAGACTTCTCAGCTCGCTGGCCTGCGCCGTGCTCAATTCGCCGCGCCGTTCCTGGACGTCCACCCGCGTGACAAAGGACGCAAGCTGGCCGCACGCCGCCGAATCGTTCCCGGGGTTGTCGTCGGCGAGCAGGCCTCGCACCTGTGTCAGCGACGTTCCCAGCATCGTCGCGACGCTGGCCGGAAGATCGTAGCTCTGGACCGTCTGGGCCAGTTGCTGCGTCAGTTGTTCGGGCGGGACCCTGTCGAGGAACCCGTCGAGCTGCCCAAGTGTTCCGATCAGGAGCGTCGCACTGCAAAAGGCATCCGAACCGGCGCCGTAGAACTCGGAAAAGAATGTGCCGGTGGGATCGGAGAATCTGATCCGCGCCGAAGGAAAGTCTTCTCCTTTGACTCCGAACGAGAACACCCCGTCGGCACCGGTGATCACTGTCGCCATCGCCTCGGCGTTCCAGGATTTGAGGAGGCTGACCCGTATGCCTGCGAGCGGCGTCCCTGTCGCGGCGTCAACGACAGTGCCGGCCACCGGGCCAGCCGTGGCGACCTCTATCGGGTAGAGAGCGTGGATCCCCATATCGAGATCGGTTGTCGTCGATGAGAGGACTGGGACGATCGTCCCGTCGCAGAAGAAATCAATCCCGCCGGCACCGTAGAACTCCGGCCCGTAGGCTTCGGTTGGATCGGAGAGCCGCACCCGGTAGTCGCCCGTAGGAATGTTGCCGCTGTCGTAGCGTCCACTGGCATCAGTGGTTGCGCTCGCAAGAAGTTCGGCGTTCACCGCATCGAAGAGCTCCACCCGGATGCCCGGAAGGGCGTTCGCGCCGGGATCCGAGACGGTCCCGGCGATATTCTGAAGCGTCGCGGCGGCGACCACGGCCAGTGACGTGGCGGTCGCGACAATGAGAACGACCCATCCTTTTCGCATAGTTCACCAGTCTCCCAATCTGCGGCCTCGACCCCCTGGTCCGCGCACTCACCCCCGGCCGGGGTAAAATCCCCTGGCCATCGGTCCAGCGAACACATAACGCGACAACGCGGAGGGAACTGCGTCATGCAGCCCAACCGGGTTCGAGAGGCAAGCCGCGACAAGCTGCCCCAGGCGCGAGTCGGCCCCGCGGGGACGGGTGTCGTCACCGATCTGCTGCAGGCTTGGGATCGTGGTGACCTTGAAGCGCGCGATCACCTGATGCGGGTGGTCTACGACGAGCTCCGGCGGCGGGCCGCGGCCTACCTCCGCCGCGAACGGGCCGAGCACACGCTTCAGCCGACGGCGCTCGTGCACGAAGCCTACCTGCGGCTGATCGGCCAGCAGCGCATCGTCTGGCAGAACCGGGCGCACTTCTTCGGCGTGGCGGCGCAGATGATGCGCCGCATCCTGGTCGATCACGCCAAGGGACAGCGCCGCCGCAAGCGCTTCGGCGGCGCCGTGCGCGTGATGCTGGACGATCGCGCCGGCGCGGTGGCGCCGCGCGACTGCGACCTGCTGGCGCTCGATCGGGCGCTCGAGGAGCTCATGGCCGTCGATCCGCAGCAAGGCCGGATCGTGGAGCTTCGATATTTCGCCGGGCTCTCGGAAGCGCAGGTCGCGGACGTCCTGGCGGTCTCCCGGTCCACGGTCACGCGCGAATGGAAGATCGCGAAAGGCTGGCTGTACCGGCGAGTCACGACCGGACGGGGGCCGGGTCTCGGGTAATGGCGAATTCCTCCTGGCCGCGCGTCAAGCAGGTGATCGAGGCGGCGCTCGAGCAGCCCGCCGCGGAGCGCAGCGCGTTCGTGCGGCAGGCGTGCGGCGACGATCGCGCGCTGTCCGCGGAAGTCGAATCGCTGCTCGCGGCCATGGATGAGGCCGGATCGTTCGCCGAGCGGCCGGCCATTCAATCGCTGTCAGTGTCGGACGTGGCCATCAGCCGCTCGAACGCCGGCCGCGCCGACGGCGCGCTCGAGCCCGGGACGTCCCTGGGTCCGTACACGATCGTCGAGCTGGTCGGCGCGGGCGGGATGGGCCAGGTCTATCGCGCGAAAGACCCGAAGCTCAATCGTGACGTCGCGCTGAAGATCCTCCCGGACACGTTTGCCGCCGATCCCGATCGGCTCGCCAGGTTCCGGCGTGAAGCGCAGGTCCTCGCGTCGCTCAATCACCCGAACATCGGGCACATCTACGGCCTCGAGGACTCCGCGTCTCCACCCGCCCTCGTGCTCGAGTTCGTGCAAGGCGACGATCTCTCCGAGATCATCGCTCTGCATAGACGGCAAGCGCCTGCCGCCGGGCCGAGCGAGTCAGCGCCTGCGGCCGGCGTGGGGGTGGGGCCCCACGCCAAAAAACCAACGAGTCGAGGACCGGCAGCGCGTGGGGGTGGGGCCCCACGCGCACTAAATATTGATGACGCTCTCACCATCGCGCAACAGATCGCAGAAGCCCTCGAAGCGGCGCACGAACAAGGGGTCGTGCATCGCGATCTCAAGCCCGCGAACGTCAAGGTCAGGCCCGACGGTCTGGTCAAGGTGCTGGACTTCGGCCTCGCCAGAGCGCTCGACCCGGATGCCTCGAGCGCGACGGCGGCCGAAGCGATGGAGTCGCCGACCATGACCGGCCGGCACGCGATGACCGACTCCGGCATGATCCTCGGCACCGCGCCGTACATGAGTCCCGAGCAGGCGCGCGGCAAGGTCGTCGACAAGCGCGCGGACATCTGGGCGTTCGGCTGCGTGCTGTTCGAGATGCTGACGGGCCGGCGGCCGTTCGACGGCGAGACGAGCTCGGACACGATCGCGGCGATTCTCGGGCGCGAGCCGGACTGGACCGCGCTCCCGGCCGCGACGCCGGCCAGGCTTCGCGGACTGCTGCAGCGCTGTCTGGAAAAAGATCCGAAACGCCGGATGCGCGACATCGGCGACGCCCGGATCGAGATCGAGCATCTGATCGACGAGAAGGCGAAGCGCGGCACGGCCGCGTCCGAGCGGCGGCGCCTGGCTCCGTGGGCGCTCGTGCTGGCCATGCTGGTGGTGCTGCTTGCCGGCGTCTTCGCCGTGTTCAACTCCGGGAGATCGCGTCTGGCCGGTCCGCTGCAGTACACACAACTCACCGACTTCTCGGACACCGCGACGGCGGCGAGCCTGTCGCCGGACGGGCGGTGGGTGACGTTCATTCGTGGCGGACCCTACTTCCAGAACCCTCGTCAGATCGGTCAGATCTACGTGAAGCCACTGCCGAACGGGGACGCGGTTCGCCTGACGAACGACCCGAGGCCCAAGTTCGGGCCGGTCTTCACGCCGGATGGATCTCGGGTCACCTACTCGGTGGTCGATGACGGGTCCTGGGACACCTGGACGGTGCCAGTACTCGGGGGTGAGCCCACGCGGGTCCTGCCGAATGCGTCCGGCCTCACGTGGTTGACCGAGGGGCGCCTGCTGTTCTCGGAGATCAAAAAGGGCATGCACATGGGCATCGTGACCGCGACGGAAATCCGCGCGGACTCACGAGAGATCTATTTTCCGGAGCACGAGCGCGCCATGGCGCATTACTCGTATGCGTCGCCGGACCGCAAATGGATCCTCATCGTCGAGATGGGCGCCGGCGGAGGATTCACTCAGCCCTGCCGGGTCGTGCCGTTCGACGGCAGCTCCACGGGACGCACCGTCGGCCCGAAAGGGGCCTGCCGCTCGGCGGCCTGGTCCCCGGACGGACGATGGATGTACTTCGGCGCCGTGGTTGACGAACGCGCGCACCTCTGGCGCCAGGCCTTTCCCGACGGCGCGCCGGAACAGATCACCTTCGACCCGACCGAGGAGGAGGGGATCGCGGTCGCGCCCGACGGCCAGTCCCTCATCACTTCCGTCGGGGAATCGCGCGGCGCGATCTGGATTCACGACGAGGCCGGCGACCGCCAGATCACCACGGAAGGCAACGCGCGCCTTCCACAACTCTCCCGCGACGGCCGGTCGGTGTTCTACCTGCAAGGAGCCCTGGTGCCAAAATCGGAGCTCCGCCGGGTCGACCTCGCCTCAGGGAGTTCCAGCAGTGTCCTGCCGGGCCAGTCGATGGGCTTCTTCGAGGTGTCGCCGGACGCACGCGAGGTGGTCTTCTCGAGCCGCGGACAGGACGGAGAGATCGGCATCTGGCTGGCCTCGCTCGATCGACGATCTCCGCCACGCCAGATCGCTCGCGGAGGGGACCAGGCGTCGTTCGCCCCGGACGGGACGCTGATCTTCCGGCAGATGGACCGGAATGCCAATTACCTCTATCGCATCAACCGGGATGGCACCGGCGGCGAGCGATTGAGCACGACACCCATCGTGAACAAGTCTCCGATCTCGCCCGACGGCGCGTGGGTGATCGTCAACAGGGCCGTGAGCGCCGAGGCGGGGTCGAAGGGCGCGGAGCGCGTCGAAACCGTCGCGATCCCGCTTCGCGGCGGCGAGTCCAAAAGGATCTGCGCGTTCAACTGCCTGCCGGAAGTCGCCTGGTCGTTTGACGGGCAATTCCTGATGCGCACGCCCGATCCGGCCCGAATGGCCGTGATTCCTATCCCGGCCGGCCAGTCGCTGCCTGCCCTGCCCGCCTCTGGAATCAGCTCCCTCGCCGAGGTGCTCGCCCTGCCCGGCGCGCACGTCATCGAGCCGCAGCCGACGAACCCCGGCGCAAAGGCGACCACGTACGTGTTCATGAAGACCCAGTTCCGGCGCAATCTGTTCCGGATCCACCTGCGTTGATCCCGGGGCGCTGATACTTGGAGGGGCGGGCTTCAGCCCGCCTTGCCGGGCCGGCTGAAGCCGGCCCTTCCTGCCGCCTACCAGTTGAACCGAAACACGAGTTGCCCGACGCGGCTCCCCGGATCGGCCAGGTTGTTCACGTCCTCGTAAGAGCTGCTCACCAGGTACCCGTCGCGGTTGGCGGGGTTTCCAGGGAGCGCCACCGGGTTGAAGTTGATCGCGTTGAAGAGATTCAGGACATCCACTTCCAGAATGAAACGCATCCTCTTGCCGAGCTGGATGCTCTTTCGCGCGCCGAAATCGAACCGTGAGAAAGGCGGCGCCACCGCCTGCACGTCCGGCGGCGCGCAGTCGCCCCGGATCGCCTGAATGCAATCCGGCCCGTTGGCCGGCGCGAAGTACCGGCCTGTGGGCGCGCCGGCCGTATACCCCTGCACGCTCACGCTGAACGCCTTCACGGTGTTGTCGATGATGTCCTGCGGCAGGTTGTAGACGCGTACGGGCGTGCTCCCGTCGGCACTGGCCGGCACGATCCGGTACTCGATCGATCGCCGCAGCTCGTCGATCGTCATGCCCTCGAGCCGGACGTTGCCGAAACTGAGGATGCGTCCGCTCGTGACCTTGCCGGTCATGTTGACGGACCAGCCGCCCGCGATACCCTCGAGCCATGCGCCGGCGTCAGCGCCAAATCGCCGGCCGCGGCCGAAGGGCACGTCGTAGGTGGTCGTGAACTTCAACGAGTGCGGGACGGCGTTCACCGACGGCACGAGGACGCGATTGACGCGGAGCGAATCGAGCCGCGACGTCCACGCCTTCACGTAGCCGTACGTGACCGTCGCGGCGAGCCCGCGCGACATCCGCCGGCGCAGCTCCACCTGAATCGCGTCGTACCTCGTCGAGCCTTTGCTCACGTGCACGTTGACGGCGCCGACGTCAGGATTGAGCACGAAGTAGTTCTGTGCGACACCGGCGAGGAGGGCATTGGCGCGCTGAGTAGCATCGTTGTGCAAATCGACTGCGGAGGCGGTCGGATTCGGGTTCAACGGCGCGAACCGACCGACAATTGCCGCATTGCTCCACCTCGTGCTGCTCGCATACGCCGACGGATCGGTCGCATTGCGCGACCCGGTGAAGTAGGCGAGATAGGTCGGCAGCGGCGACGTGCCCGTGCCGGGTCCGCGGTACGCAATCGAGCACGCCGGCTGGCCCGTCGTGCCACAGCCTGCCGAGATGTGCGAGAGCAGATTCGCTTGAGCGAGCTTGAACTCGTTGAGGAAGCCGTTCTCGATGAGATTGATTTCATTCCAGTCTTCGATCTCGACGAGGTTTCTGCCGCGCGTGCCGACATAGCGGACTTCGATCGCCATGTCGCGGGAAATGCCCCGCTGGAGTCCGGCGCTGAACGAATCCGCGAGACCGACTTCCCAGTCGGGATCGAACAAGTTGACGCCCGCAGTGCGGCTGATCGCTAACGGATAGGTTGGGCCCGGCGGCACCGCGCCCGGACCGAGACGATTCGTCTCTCGGAAGAGCACGGGCCACTCGTCGCCGGGAAGCACCAGGTTGCCGTTGGCGACGTTGCGTACCGCATCGAAGCTCGCGCCGGGGTTGACTTCGTAGGGCTGGCCGAACCGGTTCAGCCCCTCACGAATGAACGCGCGTGCGTAGCCGGCGCGAATCGTCGCCTGATCGGGATCGCCCAGGATCGTGCGCCAGGGCCCGCCTTTGACACCGGGAAGCCACGCCACGCCGATGCTCGGCGCGAAGTTGTTGCGATCGGTCTGGTAGCGCGTGGTCCCGGCGGCGTATTGCTCGTAGACCGGCGTGGCGCCTGTCAGTGTTCCAGGCATGAAGAAGTTGCAGGGCCGGCCCCCCGGTCCGTGACCGGCACCGGAGCGGCCACACGCATCGGCGATCGTGTTCGCCGAGTAGACGCTGTTATCGGTCCGAAGCGGCAATTGCAGCTCGTAGCGCAGCCCGACGTTGAGCGTCAGCGTCGGGGTGACACGAAAGGCGTCTTGCACGAACAGCCCAAGCTCGTGCTGGTGCGTCCGCCGATCCGTTCTGCCGCTGGTCACATACCGTCCGGTCGCCGGGTCGAGCGCCAGTTCGGTCGTGATCGACGCGATGCGACCGGTCAAAAGGCCGTAGAGGAACGCCGCATCCGTAAGATTCGCCGTACTGGCGCCGGGGAAATTCGTCGTGGTGAACAACCCTGCGGCCGGGTCGGCGTTCGCCATGCCGAAGCTCGCGCCGGGCACCACCTGCTGGTCTCGCCGCCGGGCTTTGACTCGCGTCAGCTCGCCGCCGAGCTGCAGCCCATGCCGCCCGCGCTGCCAGCTCAGCTTGTCGGCGAGACTCCAGAGGAGGGTCGGGTTCGAGGCTGAATGATTGCCATTCATGTTGGCATCGATTCCCGGGCCGGGGCTCGCTGGCGCGAGGCTGGCGAACGTGCCGCCGGCGCTTCCCCCGGCAAGTGTCAGACTGTGGCCGCCTTGATTCGCAAACACCGCCGGCACAAGTTCGGGCCCGCCGTCGTTCGAGGCCCAGAACGCGCCGAACGTGGCCTCGTTCACACCGCTCGACGAGAGCGTCGATCGGAGCGTGGTCGTCGCCGAGTTGCGAAACGACGTGTTGGAGCCGTAGGCGGGCAATCCCGGGAACCGCGGATCCCGATTCGTCAGCGTGTCGGGGACTCGCGCGTACTTGTTGAAGTTGTAGATGCCACTCAAACGATGTTCCGGGCTCAGCGCGAGATCAACGCGGCTCGTCCAATGCCGCCGCAGCAGGTCATCGGGGCTGTTCCAGGTGTACGTACTCGTGTTGTTGTCGGCGTTTGGCGCCGTCGATCCCGTCGTGGTCGTGGCGGCCGCGATTTCGGCGAGGAGACGCGCGATCGTGGGATCGGGTGAGGCCAACTGCCCGTTCTGGGCGGCAAGCGCCAGCACGTTGGTCTCCCGCACCGCGCCGCCGCTCGTGTAACTGAACAGGCCGGCGCGTGCCGACGGCGTCAGGATGGTGCGGCGTCGCGAGAGCTCGGAGGCCTGGCGGAGCTCGTCGAAGTTGGTGAAGAAGAACGCCTTCTTGCCGCCCTCGAGTCCCGGCAGCGCGATCGGCCCGCCGACATTGCCGCCAAAGTCGTTCACGCGGATCTGGTTCACGGGCAATCCGCCGACCTTGTTGAAGAACGTATTCGCGTACAGGACCGGATGGCGCCAGGTCTCGAAGAAGCTGCCGGCGTACTTCTCCGTTCCGGACTTCGTCGTGAACCTGATCTGGATGGCGCCCTGGCCGGACGCGTCCGCGCCCGGCGTCGCCGTCGAGACCGTGACTTCCTCCATCGCGTCGATGTTCGGCGAGATCAACGACCAGAACCCATCCATCGACTTGGCGAGCGGACTCTGGGTCTGGATCCCGTCGATGCTGACGAGAATCGCGGACATCGGCAGCCCGCTGATCGACGTCACGTTCCGCTGGACGTGGGTCTGCCCGGTATCCACACCCGGCAGCAGCGTGACGAAGTTCAGCGCGTCCCGCGTGTTGAGCGGCAGGTTCCTGATCTGATCCGAATACAGGGTCGAGGCGATCGTCGTCGACTGCGTCTGTATGACACTCGATCGCGCGTGGACGGTCACCGTCTCGGTGACTGGTCCGGTCTCGAGCGTGACCCGCAGATCCGCCGGCGTCGCCGTCACGATGCGCACGTCGCTCACCACGGCCGTCTTGAATCCCGGAAGCGCGAAGGTCACGGTGTAGGTGCCGGGATCGAGCGCGGCCACGGTGAAGAGCCCGGTGCGATTGGTCGCGACCGGCGCGAGGCTCACGCCGGTGGCGTTGTTCCTGACGACCACGGTGACGCCGGCGAGCACGGCGTCCTGTTGATCGATGACGACACCTGACAGCGGGGCGGTCGCCGCGCCCGTCTGCGCCGCGGCGACGCCGCGTGTGAGGCCAAGCAGGACAAGCGCGATGAGCAGTCTGGGGAGACGGCGGCTCATTTTCGGCTCCGGGATGGCCCTAGCCTATGCCTTGCCGGAGAACGCCGTCAACGTTCGACCAACGCACGTTCGATCCTCAACACGGAGGGCACGGAACGGCACGGAGAGCACGGGATTAGTAGGTTTTCCTCGAACAATTCCGCGTTCTCCGGGTTCTCTGTGCTCTCCGTGTTGAGCATCGAAGCGCAGCATGCCAGGGTCGCGTATCGCCTATCCTCGACATCGTGCGCAGGACGATCCTCAAGCCCCTCTGGCAGTGTCCCGCCTGCGGTGAGCGCTTCGTGTCGCCTCGTCTCCCGCACTCGTGCGGGCGGCAGACCTACGGCGCGCTGTTCAGGAAGAGCGAGCCGCACGTCCGTCGCATCTTCGAGAAGCTCGCGGCGCTGGCGGAGAAGTGCGGTCCCGTCCGGATCTATCCGCAGAAGACGCGGGTCGTCTTTCAGGTGCGCATCAGGTTTGCCGCGGGATCGCCTCGCAAGCGGGCATTCCTCGCGCACTTCCTGCTCCCGCGCGCGCTGCAGTCGCCGCGGTTCGTGGACACCCTCGAGGGCGTCTCAGCGCACTACAAGGTCTGCTACGTGAAGCTCGAGTCTGAGCACGATGTCGACGCCGAGGTCGGGCGCTGGATGAAGAGCGCGTACAGGTTCGGCACGCAGGAGCACCTCACGCGTACTAGGCGTCACGCCGGCGCGCGACGTCCGATCGGCTGATAGCGGCCGTACGTCAGCGTTCTCCAGAGCCACTCGGCCGGCCCGAACGCAAAATACTTGAGCCAGACCGTGCTGAGCACCACTTCGGCGGCAAAGAAGGCCAGCGCCATTGGCAACGCGGCGAGTGGCCGCACCTGGCCGAGACCCAGTCCATAGCCGGAGAACAGCAGATCGAGGCAGGCAATCTGGATCAGATAGTTCGTGAGCGCCATCCGGCCCGCATTGCCGATAACGCTGAGACGCGCAGCGAGGCTCGACCATCGCGCCAGCAGCAGGAGCGCGATGCTCACGTAGGTGAAGGTCAGCCACTGATCGCGAAGGAGTCCGAACGTGCCATCGACGCCCAGGAACGGCAGCAGCCAGTCGTCGGCGGCCCACGAAACGATGCCGAACGCGGCCAGGCCGACGAGCAGACGTTGGTGCGCGCCGGCGTCCTCGAACACGCGGTGCCTGACGAACAACAGGCCGGCAATGAACAACGCCAGGGTGAGACCCGGCACGAAAAAGAACGGCTGGGTGTAGAACCACGCCATGTGCCTGAGCCGGGCGGTCAGCAGGGCGCCGTAACTCTCCTGTGCGGCGGCCGTGGCGAGCGCGCCATTCACGCTCACCGCCGCGGCCCGCCGCGCCTGAAACCAGGCCTCGACGCTGTCCGGCCCGCCGCCCGATCGCAGCGACAACGTCACGACGAAGAAATAGAGCGCCAGCGAGACCGTCAACAACACGGCAGTGACAATCAGCGTGCGCGTGGACCACCGGCAGATCAGGAGAAGCGGCACGCCCCAGGCGGCGTACCCGAGCAGGACGTTGAATCCAAACAGCGCATGCGCCGCGAACCCGAAGAGCGCCAGCACGGCCAGCCGCCGGAGGTAGAACGCCGCGAACGGCTGGCCTCTCGCTTCGGCCCGCCTCAACAGCATCGCGAAGCCGGCGCCGAACAGCAGCGCGAACGTGCCGTGCGACTTCGACTCGACCAGCCTCCAGATGAGCGTGCGGATCGTGTCGTCGATCCCGCCAATCTCCGTGGACCGCTCGTGGAAGTGGACGATGAACATCCCGAGCAGCGCACAGCCGCGAAGGATGTCGAGCGACTGAATTCGTCCGGGCGTCCCGGGCTCGCCCGGCCTCAATACGTCTTCTCCTCTACGGGGAGACGCGGCCTGGCCGCCAGCAGCCCTTCGATCGCGTCGGCGAGGTGCTCGCCGGTGATGTGATGATCGCCGCGCTCGACGCGCAGCCGGTGCGCCGCCATCAGCACGTCGACGTCGCGGAACCCGTGGGGCGTCTCGAACTTGTAGCACGCGAGCTCGACCTTGAGGCCGTTGGGATCGTGCAGGTAGATCGAATCCATGAAGCCGCGGTCCCGTTGAATGAACTCGATGCCGCGGTCGTTCAGGCGGGCGGGCGCCTGCAGGAACGTCGCCCTCGACACGTTGAAGGCAATGTGCTCGACGCAGCCGATCTCTCGTGGCGCGTGCCGCCCGGCGTCCGTGCGCGATTCGTTGGTGAACACGGTGAGCAGCCGGCCATCGCCGGGATCGAAGTACAGGTGGTTCTCGTCCGGCTTGCCGAGGTTGGGCTGCTCGAAGACGAACGGCATGCCCAACGCGCCCTGCCAGAAATCGATGGCGCTCTGCTTCGTGGATCCGACGATCGTGATGTGATGGACGCCTTGCACTTGCAGTTTTCTCACGGCGGACTCCCTGCGGACCCCCGGATTCTAGCGGTATCGGCGCGCCATTCGGCACGCGGTTTTGACGTGTTTCAAGGTGTCCGGCCCGTGCTCGTCGACATCGTGGACACGCCGCCGGTGACCTTCGACCAGTAGCCGATCCACGCCGCGCCGATGCCCTCGAGTTGAGTGAGCATCGCCTGGCTCGGCTGCCGGCCGTGCAGCGTCACGGCCACGATGGCCGTGTTCAGCGCCTTCGGTGAATTCTCGAACGACGGCACGCGTGGTCCGTTGTGCGCGATTACGTCCTGAATCGTGATGGTCACCTTCTCGGCCTTCACGATGTTCTGGCCCTCGGGCGTGCGGCCGACGCTCTGCTGATTCCGCAGGATGAAGAAGTCCGGCACCCTGGACGCGGGCAGGAAGCCCATGAGGTACAGCTCGAGATACGAGAAGCCCGACGCCGGATTCATCGTGCCGCTCGCGAGCTGCGTGAACGTCCCGTCGCCGTTGTCCTTCCAGTGCGTGCCGCCCATGATGGACGCCTCGACCGGCCGGCTGTACGGGAACGGCACCGGCGTCGTGACGCTCCCCGGCCAGTGGGTCGCGCCGGACATCCCCCAGGGATCGTGTGGCCCGCGCAGCTCAATCGTTTCACCGTTCACAATCGCCCGCGCGCGGGTGGACCAGCGATGCGCGAGCTCGTGGCCGATCTGGGCCACCGCCATGTTGTATCCGGCGTACCTGCCATCGGGATGCTGTTCCTGCGCCTGCACGGCGCCGACCCACACCGGCTGATACCACGTCACCTGCAGGCGTTCCTTGCTGCAATAATCCTGCAGGCGCAACCCGATATCCATGCGCGGGCCGAGGCCGCTCACCTTCTGACCAATGTCGCCCACGCTGCGCGTGCCGGCTTCCTGATCGTCGACGCGGAAGTCCGAATACCAGACCATGAAGTCGAAGCGGTCGCCGAGCGCCTGAATCACCGTACACGCCAGGTTCGACGAGCCCGGCAGGCTGTAGTGATGGAACGCCTCGAAGATCACGGGCCTGACGGCATCCGTCGGCTTCGCGTTTGACAGATCGATGGACGTCGTCGCCGGCACGCCGCCGGCCGCCACGGTGTAGACGCCGACGACCGCATCGCGCGCGGTCATCTCCCGGTAGGACAAATCGACGCGGCCGTCCTTGTAGAGCACGGCCTGATAGTTGTGCGGGGTGCGCGTGAACGTCACGTCCTGCTGCCCGCTCGTGGGCTCGCTCGTATCCCACGTAATGACCACGCGGTCGTCGAGCTCGTTCACGTAGCGCGTGCCGGTCATCCGCTGCTTGAGGAACGCGGCGATGAGAGGAATCTTGTTGACGATCTCGGGACCGACCTGCTGGAGATGGACAAAGCGTCCCAGCCCGAGGTCGTTGTATCCGCCGCCGAAGGAGATCAGGCCCGTCGTCGTCACCGTCATCGCGTCCCAGTTCCTGCCGGAGAACGGGAACTGGAACTTCGTGAGGCGGACGTCGTTGCCCTGAAGCGGCGTGCCGGTCGCCGCGTCCCATTGAAGTGGAAGATTCTCCGCCTTGAACCCGCCCGGCTTCGGCGCGACGGGCCCGCCTTCGCCTCCCGGCTTCGGCGCGACAGGCGTGAATCGGATGGTGCGCTTGTCGAGATCGAACAGGTTCTGCTGAATCACGCCTTCGTCGAGCTCGAGGTGAATGATGTTGCCGGCGGTCTTGATGGTGCCGATCTTCTTTCCCGGCACCTGCTTCACGTCGGCGCCGCCGCGCTCGGTGTTCGAGTTGGCGTTCACGCGTTGTTGCGCGGCCCGCGCGCCCGTGAGGCCACCCAGGGCCACCAGCGCGGCGCACGAGATCATCGTCACCGTTCGAGTCTTCATGTGAGTCGCTCCCGTGCGGGGATCATACTTTTTCTTTTTTGGTTGCGCGTGGGGGCCCCATCCCCCACGCGCGGCGCCTCACGGCCTCGTTACACTCGGCCTTCGGCGGTCAACTTCCTTACACCTTGACGCCCTGCCTGACGACTTCTACCCTCACGCAGGAGGAGTCATGGTCGCCAGACGTCTTCTCGTCGCCACCATCGGTCTGGCGGTGCTCGCCACCGCCATCCGGCCCCTGGCGCAGGCGCCCGATCCATTCAACGAGCAGTTGCTGCGCCCGTTCAGGTACCGGAACCTCGGGCCCTTCCGAATGGGCGCACGCACCTCCGATATTGCGGTGCCGGCCGCGCCCGCGACGGATCATCTCTACACCTTCTACGTCGGCTTCTGGACCGGCGGCGTCTGGAAGACGACGAACAACGGCACCACCTTCGAGCCGATCTTCGACGCGCAGGCGAAGCTCGCGATTGGCGACGTCACCGTTGCGCCGTCGGACTCGAACGTCGTCTGGGTCGGGACGGGCGACGCGTTCACCTCGCGCAGCTCGTATGCCGGCAACGGCGTCTACAAATCCACCGACGCCGGCCGGACCTGGACGAACATGGGCCTGAAGGATTCGCACCACATCGCCCGCATCGCGATCCATCCTTCGAATCCCGACATCGTCTACGTCGCGGCCATGGGGCACCTGTACTCCGAGAACGCGGAGCGCGGCGTCTTCAAGACGACCGACGGCGGCCGGACGTGGCAGAAGGTGTTCTTCGTCAACGAGAAGGTCGGCGTCATCGACCTCGCGATGAATCCGCGAAGCCCCGACGTGCTCTACGCCGCGTCGTATGACAAGCAGCGGCTGCCGTGGCAGATGGTGAATGGCGGTCCGGGCAGCGGCATTCACAAGACGACCGACGGCGGGCGGACGTGGACGAAGCTGACGAGCGGCCTGCCGGACGGGCGCCTCGGGCGGATCGGGCTCGATCTCTTCCACGGCAATCCCGACATCGTCTACGCCGTCGTCGAGAATCAGAATTCGCGCCCCGTCGGCGCGACGCCAGTGGCCGCAGCCCAGGCTGGCGGCCGCGGACCGGCCGCCGTCGCGACATATGGCGGACAGGTCTACCGGTCGGACAACGGCGGCGCGAGCTGGACGCGCATGAACCCCGAGGAGGACAACGTCAGTCCCAAAGGCCCGTACTACTTCAGCCAGATTCGCGTCGATCCGGGCAACGACCAGCACGTGCTCGTGACCCAGGACGGCTTCCGCCGATCGCTCGACGGCGGCCGCACGTGGAACGCGCCACCGATCTTCCCACGCATGTTCGGCGACTATCGCACGCTCTGGATCGACCCTGAGAATCCCAGCCGCATGATCGGCGGCAGCGATGGCGGCATCGTGATGTCCTATGACGGCGGCCGCACCGGCGATCACTACGCGAACATTCCGGTCGGCGAGATCTACGCGATCGGCGTGGACATGGAGGATCCGTACAACGTGTACGTCGGACTGCAGGATCACGAGCACTGGAAAGGGCCGTCCAACGGCCCGCTCGGTCGCGTGACGACGTGGGATTGGATGGCGGTCGGGGACAACGACGGCATCTTCACCCAGATCGATCCGAACGACAGCCGGTGGCTGTACACGACGCGGCAGTACGGCGGCCACACGCGCGTCGATCAGCTGCACGGCTACGAGAAGAACATCTGGCCGCAACGGGCCCAGGGCGATCCGTACCGGTTTCAGTGGATCACGCCGCTGCACATCTCGCCGCATGACAGCCGCGTGATCTATGCCGGCGCGCAAATGCTACTGCGGTCCCCGGATCGCGGCGACACCTGGACGGAGATCAGCCCAGACCTGAGCACGAACGACACAAGCCGCATCCTGCGGGAGTCGGAGGGCGGCGTGCCGGGTGGGATTCCGTGGTTCGCGATCACCTCGATATCCGAATCGCCGGTGACGAAAGGCGTGATCTGGGCGGGCACCAGCGACGGCAAGGTACAGCTGACCCGGAACGACGGCGAGCAGTGGACCGACGCGACGGCCCGGATGACCGCGGCCGGCAGCCGGGTGGACGCGTACGTCAGCCGTGTTCGCGCGTCTTCGCATGTCGCCGGGCGTGCCTACGTCTCCAAAAACGGCTACCGGTTCGACGACTTCAAGCCGTACCTCTATCGTACCGACGACTTCGGCGCGACCTGGCGGTCGATCTCGACGAACCTGCCGAACGAGCCGATCAACGTCGTCTGGGAAGATCGGAAGAATCCGGACCTGCTGTTCGTCGGCAACGACACCGGCGTGTTCGTGTCGATCACCGGCGGCGCGCGGTGGGTCAAGATGAACAACAACATGCCCAACGTCGCGGTCCACGATCTGGTGGTCCATCCCCGCGAGAACGATCTCGTGCTCGGTTCCTACGGGCGCGACCTGTGGATCACGAACGTCGGCGCGCTGCAGGACCTGACGCCCACGGTGCTGGCGTCCGATGCGCATCTCTTCTCGATCAAGCCGACCACACAGCGCGTCACCTGGTCGTTCGGCGCGAACGACTACCTCTTTGGACAACGGCATCTCTCGACGCCGAACGAACCGAACGGGATGGTGATCCGCTACTACCTGAAAGCGCCGGCCACCGGTGGCGCGACCGTGAGCATCGCCGATGCCGACGGCCGGGAAGTGGCGGCACTGAAAGGCGCCGCCGACGCCGGGATCAACACCGTGATCTGGGACACGCGCCCGGGCGGCCGGGGCGGCGGACCGGGAGGCCGCGGTGCGGGGGGCGGCGCCACCCGCGGCGGCGCGCGCCTCGATGATCTGGCGCCGCTCGGCGAGTACACGGTCACGCTCAAGGTCGGCGACAAGACCCTGACGACGAAGGCACGCATCGCGAAGACGCAAGGCTGGGCGCTCGGGCTCACGCCGCAGGTCATTCGCTGATCGGCCGCTTGGGCTCAAGAGGTTGGCCGGCGAGGCCGGCGCCCGCTCCGCGGCATGTCGCGGGCCTGCCGGCCGTCATATGATGTGCCGACCCCGCCATGCTCATCTACGCCGCGATAGGCGCCGCCGGCCTCGTCTTACTCCTCTTCATGCTCGTCGTCGGAGAGCTGTTCGGTGGTGACGCCGATGCCGGGCATGACATCGCCCACATGGACCACGGCGGGGGGCCCAGCGTCCTGAGCGTGCGCGTCATGGCGTCGTTCCTCACGGCGTTCGGCGTCGGCGGCGTGGTCTCGCAGTACTACCATTTGTCCCATCCCGCTTCTTCGGGCATTGGCGTGGCCGCCGGGCTCGTGATGGCGACCATCGTGTACCAGTTTGCCAAGCTGCTCTATTCGCAACAGGCCTCGACCGATCTGACGATGAACCGTCTCGTCGGGGTCACGGCGGTCGTCTCGATCGCGATCCCGCCCAAGGGCGTGGGACAGGTGTCGGTGAACGCCGGCGGTGAGGTCAGCGAGCATCTGGCGCGGTCGGCGAGCGGCGACGCCGTCGCGCGGGGGACGACCGTTACCATCACCGGGCTGGGCGGTGACTCCGTCACGGTCGCGCCCGGCTCGTCCGCTTCAGGAGGTCTCCGATGAGCTGGTTGAACCTCGAATCGTCATCGGTGCTCGTCGCGATCGCCGTGCTGCTCGGCCTGCTCGGGCTCCTCGCGGCGATGGCGCTGTTCGCGAGGAACTACATCAAGGTGCCGCCGTCGACCGTCGCCATCTTCTTCGGGCGCAAGCACACGCTCCTGGATGAGAAAGGCAACAAGACGATCGTCGGGTTCCGTGTCATCCGCGGCGGCGCCGCGCTGCGCGTCCCCGTCCTCGAGCAGGTGGCGTATCTCTCGCTGAACATCATCTCGATCCCGCTCCGCATCCAGCGCGCATACACGAAGGAAGGCGTGGCGGTGACCGTCGAGGCCGTGGCCAACGTGAAGATCGCCGGCGACGACGTGTCGCTGCGGGGCGCCGCCGAGCGGTTCCTCGGCATGTCGACCGAAGCGATCAAAGGCGTGATCTTTCAGACGCTGGAAGGTCACCTGCGGGCCATTCTCGGCACGCTGACGGTCGAGGAGATCAATGCGGACCGGCAGGCGTTCGCGCAGAAAATGACCGACGAGGCCGCGCTCGACTTGAGGAAGATGGGCGTCAACATCGACATCCTGACGATCCAGCAGATCAGCGACGAGCAAGGCTACCTCGACGCCCTCGGCAAGAAACGCACCGCCGAGGTCAAGCGCGACGCCATCATCGGCGAAGCCCTGGCGACCCGCGACGCGATGATCAAGTCGGCGATGGCCGATCAGGAGGGCAAGACCAAACGCTACGAGGCGGACGTCACGATCGCGCAGTCGCTCCGGGACAAGGAATCGCGGCAGGCCGAGTTCGACGCGGCCGTGCAGGCCAAGCAGAAAGAGGCCGAGCAGGCCGGACCCCTCGCCACCGCGATCGCCCGCCAGCGCGTCACCGAACAGGAGACCCGGATCGATCAGGTGCGCAAGCAGCAGGAAGTGCTCGTGCAGGAACAGGAAGCGGCGCGGCGGGAGAAGGAATTGCTCGCCACTGTCGTGAAACCCGCCGAAGCGGCGCGCCAAGCCGCGATCCTCAAGGCGGAGGGGGAGAAGCAGGCGACCGTCATCCGGGCCGAAGCCACGCAGAAGGAGCTCGAGTTCGAAGGCGCGGGCCAGGCGGCCAAGATCGAACGCGTCGGCCGCGCCGAAGCGGCGAAAGTCCTCGCGATTGGCGAAGCCGAGGCCGAAGTCATCAAGAAGAAGCTGCTCGCGGAAGCCGAAGGGCTGCAGAAGAAGGCGGAGGCGTGGAAGAACTTCAACGACGCCGCCGTGATCAACATGGTCGTGGACAAGATGCCGGAGCTTGCCACCGCGTTCGCCACACAGTTGGCCGGCATTGACAAGATCAACATCATCGAGATGGGCAATGGCAACGGCGCCGGCGGCTCCGGCGGCGTGAGCAAGGTCCTCGGCACCGTCGGCGGCGGCATGACCGCGATGCTCGCGATGCTCAAGGATCAGTTCGGCGTCGACATCGCGCGCCTGATGGAAGCGAAGAGCCAGGCGGCGACCATCGAGGCCGAGAAAAAGATCGAGCCGCAACCAAAACCCTGAGGCTTTCCCCGGCGGCGCTCTCGGTTGACACGAGGAGCGACGATGGCGACCACTTTCAAGTTCGACAAAGGGCCCGGCACGGCATGGGCCAAACGGTTCTTTCAGGCGCCGCGCAATTTCTACGTCACGCATCCCTCCGGGAGGTTCAGGACGGAATTCGGCCCCGTCTACTACCGCGGGCGCCTGAATGGAAGCGCCAAGGTTTTGATCGTCGGGCAGGATCCGAGCTCGGACGAGATCCTCGCGCAACGAAACCTGGTCGGCTCAGCGGGCCAACGAGCGCAGAAACTGCTCAACAAGATCGGCATCCGCAGTTCCTACATCATGCTGAACACCTTCCTGTTCGGCATCAAAGGCCAGATGGATCCCGTCATGAACGCCGCGGCGGTGGAGCCCACCATCCTCGACTATCGAAACGGTCTGTTCGACGCGGTCCTCGCGGAAAACACGATTCAGGCGATCATCACATTCGGGAACGGCGCCGACCTGTCCATCACCAACTGGCCGGGCCGGCCTGCCGCACTCCCCTGGTTCCAGTTGCACCATCCTTCGGCGCCCGACAATGTCGTGCTGCCCAACTGGAATGCCCACCTCAGCGCCCTGCAGGCTGCCGTGACGGCCGATTCCACCTCGCTGGTCGATCTGACGCCGTACGGAGCGACGTTCGGTACGGGTGATGCCGCCGACATTCCCCGGGAGGATCTCGCCTTCGGCCTGGTTGAGTGGCACGGCACGAGCGGCGCCACCCTCAGCCAGCGCGACGGGGACAAGACCATCAAGTGGACATCGCCGTTGTAGCGGCGCAGTGAATCGGACCCCCGCCTTGCGCTCCCGCCGTCGGTCGTCCTATACTGAGCCTGCTTACTGAGAAATCTACATATGGCTCGCAGCGACGCGTTGCAAGGCGCGCTTCCGATGCTGGTCCTCAAGACTCTCGCACGGCGTGGACCGATGCACGGCTACGCCATCACGACCCATATCGAGACGCTGTCCTCCGATGTCCTTCGCGTCGAGGAAGGATCGTTGTACCCCGCGCTGCATCGCCTGGAGGAATCACGCCTGGTCAAGGCGCGGTGGGCCGTGACCGCCAACAATCGGCGCGCGCGCGTTTATGAGATCACCCCAGCCGGCCGCCGCCAGCTGGACGCCGAGGAGAAGCGCTGGCACGCCGTGACGCTCGCGGTCACGGACGCGCTCGAACGCATCTAGCCCTGCGCCGGGCCGGAGGCCGCCATGTCCGTCTGGTCACGATTCACCAACCTGCTGCGGCCGGGCCGGCTCGATCGCGATCTCGAGGACGAGCAGCGCTTTCACATCGAGGCGCGTGCCGAGGATCTCGAGGCGCGGGGGCTGTCCCGTCCGGCCGCGCTCGAACAGGCAGCACGCCAGTTCGGCAATCGATTGGTCCTGCGCGAGTCGAGCCGCGACGTCAAACTGGTGACCGTACTCGAATCCCTGTGGCGCGACCTCAAGCTGGGAGTCCGCGTGCTCCGCAAGGACGCGGCCGTCTCATCCGCCGCGATCGTCTCGCTCGGCCTCACCATCGGCGCCTGCACGGCGGCGTTCTCGCTCATCGACGCCCTGATTCTGCGCGAGTTGCCGGTCCGCGACCCGGAGCGTCTCATGTATGTCATCCGCACCGGCGTCAAAAAAACGGGCGAATCCGGCGAGGCGACGACCTTCAGCTATCCAGTCCTGGCCCGCATCAGTCAGACGGCCTCGCCCCAGCTGGAGATTTTCAGCATGAGCCTGCAGTCCCTGCGACAGGCCGTGCTGCCGGATGCGGGCGGCGTCGAGGAGAAGCTGCGCGCGCAGTTCGTGTCGGGCAATGCCTTCCCCGTGCTCGGCGTCACGGCGGCCATCGGACGCGTGCTGACTCCCTCGGACGATGTGACGCCTGGAGCGCATCCGGTCGCGGTGATCAGCCACGCGTTCTGGAGGCGGCGGCTTGGCGGGCGTCCCGATGCACTCGGGCAATGGATTCAGCTCGAACAACGGTCCTACCAGATCGTCGGCGTGGCGCAGGCCGGATTCACCGGAACCCAGCCGGGCGCGCTGACCGACATCTGGGTCCCCAACATGATGTTCCAGGCCGACTCGTTCACCGCCCCGAACTGGGGTTGGCTGCAGGTCTGGGGCCGTCTCGCGCCAGGCGTGACGAGCGACGAAGCGCAGCCGATCGTGCAGACGGCGCTCATGAACTTCGAGGCCGAGCCGCGCGCGGCTGAGCCGGCGCCGAAGCGCCAGGCCGCCGAATCGGCGATCGCCGTCCGCAATGCGGCGACCGGTCTCTCGGAGGTCCGGCAGCAGTTCGAACGTCCGCTCCTCGCGCTCGCCGCGATCGTCGGCGTCGTGCTGCTCATCGCGTGTTCCAACGTCGCCAATCTGCTGCTGGCGCGCGGCGCGGCGCGCACGCGAGAGATGGCGCTGCGCGCCTCGATCGGCGCGGGGCGGGGCCGGCTGATCCAGCAGGTCCTCGTCGAATCGAGCGTGCTCACGTTCGCCGCCGCCGCGCTCGGCGTCGCGGTGGCCATGCTCGCCGTCCCGCTCATCGTCGGCATGCTGACGACGAACGAGAATCCGGTCTACCTCGAGGCGCAGTTGGACTGGCGCGCGCTGATGTTCGTGGCCGCGCTCGGCGGTCTCACGACGATGCTCTTCGGGCTCGCGCCGGCTTTGCGGGCGTCGGCGGCGGCTCCCGGTGTGGCGACGCCGCTCGGCGATCGCCTGCACACGGCCAACACCGGTGTGGCCCGGCCGCTCGTCGCGATCCAGATCGGGTTCAGCCTGATGATCCTCTTCGTGGCCGGCCTGCTGCTGCGTTCCTTCGACCGGCTCCTTGCGGTCGATCTCGGGTTCAGACCCGAGCACGTGGTACTCCTCTCCGTTGAAGCGCGCGATCGCTTCGAGCCCGCGGAGGCGCAGACGATCGGCCGCCAGCTGCTCGAACGGGTCCAGTCGCTGCCGGGTGTCGAAAGCGCCAGCGTGTCGGAGTGGGCGCTCTTCAGGGGCTGGTCTAACAGCAACGACTTCGGGCTGCCGGGAGGCGGACTGGTACAGACCCGTCGCGTGGCGGTGTCGCCGCAGTTCTTCCGGACCATGGGCACGCGGCTCCTCGACGGCCGCGAGTTCGAGCCGACCGACAGCGCCGCGGCGGATCCCATGCCGCTCATCGTCAATGAGACGTTCGCCCGCAGGTACCTGGCCGGCGAGCGTGCGGTGGGCCGTCGCCTCACATTCACGAACCGTGGCCAGACTGTGTCGTACGAGATCGTCGGCGTCGCGGCCGATACTCGAGACGGATCCGTGCGCGGCGAGATGCGTCCCTACGTCTTCACGCTGACTGGTGCTGCCGGCGGCACGGTACAAATTCGCTCGTCGGCCGACCCGCGCGCGCTGGCGGAGCACCTCCGCGCCGAGCTTCCGCGCGTCCACCCGTCGCTCCGGCTGGTGGACGTCACGCTCCAGAGCTCGCTCGTCGGGAACACGCTCTTGCGCGAGCGCCTCCTGGCCGTCCTGTCCGGTTTCTTTGCGGCGCTGGGACTCGCGCTCGCCGCGGTCGGACTCTACGGCGTCTCGAGTTATGCCGTCGTGCGAAGGACGCGCGAAATCGGCATCCGGCTGATCCTCGGCGCGCAGCCGGCGGCCCTCATGCGATCGGTGCTGGGCCGTGTGGCGCTTGCCGTGGCCGTCGGCGTCGTCGCCGGACTCGCTGGTGGCGTGTACTTCGCGCGGTACGTGCAGACGTTCCTGTTCGAGATCGAGCCCGCCAGCCTGTCGAGTCTCGTGCTGCCGGTGCTCGGTCTGCTCGCCGTCGCGCTCATCGCGGCGTGGTCTCCGGCGCGACGGGCCACTCGCGTGGACCCCGCGGCGGCGCTGCGCATCGAGTAGTGGGGTCAGACCCCCTATGAATACCGGTCGTTCAGCCACGGCTCCGCCGTGTTGGAGTAGCCGCGCACTTCCCAGAAGCCACGCTGATCGCGTGGGAGGAACTCGATGCGGCGCACCCACTTCGCGCCCTTCCATGCGTACAGCTTCGGCGTGATCACGCGGACCGGCCCGCCGTGCTCGCGCGGCAGCGGCTGTCCTTCCCACGAGTGCACGAGCAGCACGTCGTCTTCGGTGGCGCGCGCGAGCGGCAGGTTGGTCGTGTACGGCACGTCAGTGCCCGGTTGAACGTCCGCGCCGGTGAACAGTACGAAGCGGGCGTACTCGGTCGGCACGACCAGTTCGGCGAGGTCGCGCATGCGCACGCCGCGCCAGTGGTTGTCGAAGCGGCTCCAGGTCGTCACACAGTGAAAATCGCTGACGTCGTCCACCTGCGGGAGCGCGAGAAACGCGTCCCACGTCAACGTCATCGGATTGTGCACTTCGCCCGCGATCTCGAGCCGCCACGATGACAGCGGGATGTCCGGCACGTCGCCGAGATCGAGCACCGGCCAGTTGCCGACGACGTGCTGGCCGACCGGCAGCTGGGGCATCCCGTGCCGATTCGCCGGGCCGGTGCCCTGCGGCGCGCGGCCGCGAATGTCCACGTTCACGGTCTCGCCATGCAGTTTCTTCTGTCGTTCGATGTAGGCGAGGCGTTTGCTGACGAGATCCGGGCGGCTCATGTCCGACATGATCCCTTCTCCGGTCCCGGTTCGGGAAGGTCTATTGGCTCATTTCAGCCCGGCGTGGCCGTGTTGGAGCAGGTGCGCAACTTCCATGTGCCACGTTGCGGAGAAGTGCGCGTACTCTGCGGCATCCTCCACAGTGCGCGACTTGTCGGTGATTCCCGCTGACGATGGGCCACGGTATCGGAGTTGCAACTTGATGGGTCATGTTGCGAGTGGCCAGCGGTCACGGCGTGCCGGTCGGCTGGCTCGGGCCGGCGCCGACGATCGAGTATGCGGCCCGCAGGCCGTTCGGCCAGGCGTTCGGCGCGTCGCTCGGGTTGCACGCCGCCATCGTGTTGGTGATCGTGCTGCTGGCCGGCACCGTGCGGCCGATCGAACCGCCCGCCAATCCACCACTCGTCGTCAGAATCGCGCCCTTGTTGCTTCCGCAGCCGCAGACACCGGGGCTCCGAAGCGGCGGAGGCGGAGGTGGCGGCAGCCCGGCGCCGGCGCCTCGCAAACCCCTGGAGATTCCTCGTCACAAGGCCCCGGATCCGGTGCCGGTCGCGTCCGCCGCTCCAAAATCGGATCCCGTGCCGGTCCCGGTCCTCGACGTGCCGATGCAGACCGATCTGGCGAGTGTGCTGCAGGCGTCCGGATCGAGCGTCGTGTCGATCGCCACGTATGGCGGCGGCGGCCGGGGCCGCGGCCTCGGTGAGGGCACGGGCGCCGGCGTCGGTCCCGGCTCTGGTGGTGGATTCGGCGGAGGATCGGGCGGCGGCGTCGGGAGCGGGACGGGCCGCGGATTCGGCAGCGGGGCGTTCAGGCCCGGCGCGGGAATCGGCACTCCAGTCCTGCTGCGACTGATGCCGCCGAAGTACACCGGTCAGGCCATGCGCGCGAAGATCCAGGGCATCGTCGAGCTCGAAGCCGTCGTCTTGCCGAACGGAACGATCGGAGACATTCGGATGGTCCGTTCGCTCGACCGGTTCTACGGCCTCGACGAAGAGGCGATCAAAGCGGCGCGGGAATGGCTGTTCGCGCCGGGCTGCGACGCCGCCGGCAAGCCGCAGCCGGTGATCGTGACGCTGATCCTGGAATTCCGCATCCACTGAGCAACGCGGCTCGCGTCTTCGCCTTCAGACGCTCGTCACATTCCGGCCGCAGTCCGACGCCAGGTCCGGGCGAGAGTCCCGGCCGTCGGAAGCGCGCTGAGGTTCGAGGTTAGCGCACCTTCATTACAATGAAGGTGAGATCGTCGTACTGCTCCGCGTCGCCGATCCAGTCTTTCATCTCGGCGGAAAGCCGCGCGCTGATCTCGTTGACCGGGAGGTGAGCGGTCTGGCGGAGCTGCTGCTGCAGGCGTTCCTCGCCGAACTCTTCGTTCTCGGGGTTGTGCGCCTCGGTGATGCCGTCGGTGTAGGCGAGGAGAACATCTCCAGGCCACAACGTGACGGTCGTCTCTTCGTACTCCATCCCCGGGAACATACCGACCACCGTGCCTCCGGCGGACAGCTCCTCGATCTCGGACGGCGCGGAGCCGGCGGTCGATCGCCGGCCGGCGCGCAGGAGATACGGCGGGTTGTGGCCGGCGTTGACGTAGCGCAGCTCCCGGCGCCGATCGTCCAGCTGCGCATAAAAAAAGGTGGCGTACTTGTTCGACGGGGTTGATTGGTAGACAAACTGATTGATGAGCCCGACGAGGCGTGGCGGCGCCACGTCGCCTCCGGACGAGATGATCCTCAGTGATGCCTGCACCACCGACATGATCAAGGCGGCGGGGACGCCCTTTCCCGACACGTCGGCCAGCCCGATGCCGATCCGGCCGTCACCCAGCTCGACGAAATCGTAGTAGTCGCCGCCGATGCGGCGGGCTGGAACGCTCGCCGCGGCGAACTCGACACACTCGGCCTGCGGCGGGGCCTCGGGCAGCAGGCGCCGCTGGACCTCCGAGGCGAGGGCGATGTCGCGGCGGAGCGTCTCCTGTTCGACGACGCGATCCGTCAGCCGCGCGTTTTCGATCATCAGCGCGAACTGATCGGCGCCTGCGCGCAGCACCTGTCTCTCGCGCGCGCTGAAGCCGGCGCGCTGCGGCTTGCCCTGAGCCCCTCGACTGACGCTCGGGGCTCCCTGAGTAGAGTTGAAGGGAGCGAGCGCGCGCGAGTCGACAGACCGTTCGCCCAGCAGCAGCACGCCGAGGATCTCGCTGCGTGTGCGCAGCGGCACGGCCAGACGGACTCCGGCGGCGGCGAGCGCGCGAATCTCGTCGAGGCGGTCCGGACGATGCGCCGCGGCCCAGTCGGCGAGGGCGGCCAATTCGTCCGGCGCGAACGGCAGCGGCAGCGGATAGGCGCGCAACCGCGTCATCAGGAATCCGTCGGCGGCCACGACCGGTGCGGCCGCCTCAAACGCGCCCGCGGCGACGAGGCAGCGGTACTCCGATCGCGCGCCGTCGCGCCGCTCGAGCAGCGCGGCGGACTCGACGTGCAGCTCCTCGCACACGCTGCCGAGCGCGGCCCGCAGTGCGCCGGTGTACGAGTCGGCGCCGCGCGCGGCGTCGACGAAGGCCGTCAGCATCGCCGGCGAGACGTCCGATCCGCTGTCGTCCCCGCCGATGGCCTCTCGAATGTCGCGAACGGCCCGCTGCATCCCCTCACGCGTCCACCGCCAGACCGACGGCGGCTGCTCGCGCATCGCGACCATAGGAGAGATGAGCGTGGTGCGCCACGCCGGCACCCCCGCGGCTGCCGCGGCCACGAGGCCGACAACGGTTGTCGACCCAGCAAACGGCAGCCATCCGAAGTCGGCGACCGCGAGGTACCGTACGAGCAGCGAGATCGCGCCGACGAGCGCGATCGATCCCACCGCCACGCCCACCAGCGCCAGCTTCATGCCGCCGCCGAGGACGAGCGCCACGAGATCGCGGTGGACAGCGCCGAGCGCCATCCGTGTGCCGAGCTCCACAGTGCGCTGCCGGACGAAATACGACACCACGCCGTAGATGCCGAGCGTCGCCAGCAGCAGCGCCGCCAGGCCGAAGAACGTCATCACCGTTGAGCTGAGACGCTCGAACTGCAGGGTGCCGCGGACGATGTCGTCGATCGTGCGCACGTTTTCCATCACCAGTGTCGGACCGGCCTGCCGGATGGCGCGGCGGACGGCGGCGATCAGTTGATCGGCCGGCAGACCCGAGCGGACGACGACGTTCGGGTTTCCCAGCGCGGCCGCCGCCGCATAGATCTCGGGTGCTGTCGGATTGTTCAGGCCGTTGTTGCGCACGTCGCCGACGACGCCGACAACCTCGAAGCGGTCGCCGTCGGGCCTGTCGCGGCGCCCCGAGGCGCCGACCGGACTGCGGTCGGGCCAGTACGCGCGCGCGGCGGCTTCGTTGACGACGACGGCCACCGCATCTTGCTGGCGATCGGACTCGTTCAGCAGCCGGCCGACGCGGAGCGGGATCCGCAGCGTCGAAAAGAAGTCCGGTGTGGCCAGAGTCAGACACACCCGCTGGCCAAGCGCGTCCTCCGGCCGGCCCTCGACGTAGATAACGGTGCCGCCGCAAAACGGGCCCGCTGGCAGCCGGCTCGCGGACGCGGCACCCGTCACGCCCGGCGTCTGCCGCAGCGCGTCCATCAATCGCGCCTGCTCGGCGCGACGCCGCTCGGCAAGCGCGTTACTGCTTTCGCCGACTCGTCTCGGCAGGGCGAGGTCGAACGCGACGAGGCCGTCGGGCTCGAAGCCCAACGACACGCGTTCGAGATTGCGCATGTGGACGACGAGAATGACCGACGTCGTCAGGAGCGTGAAGGCGAGCCCGGTTTCGGCGACGACGAACGCCTTCGACAGGCGTTGCGCAGGCGCACTGGCTGAGGCGCGAACGCCTTCGGAGAGCCCCGCGTTCGGCGCCGTGCGCATCGCCTGCCAGAGCGGCGCCAGGCTGGCGAGCACGCCGGTGGCGATCGCCACTGCGACGCTGAAGCCGAGCACCGTCCAGTCGATCGTGATGTCCTCGACGCGAGGGATGAACGCGGACGCCGCGGCGAGGAGGTTCCGGACGAAGATGGCGCTCAGGCCGACGCCGGCGGCGGCGCCGGCGACCGACACGAGCGCGCCCTCAGCGAAGTAGCGCAGCGCCAGCTGCCGTCGCGATGCGCCGAGCGCGACGCGGATCGCCGTCTCGCGCGCGCGGACGACGGATCGCGCGAGCAGCAGCGTGGCGACGTTGGCGCAGGCAATGAGCAGCAGGAGCCCTGCGCCGCCGAGCAGGATCAGCAGCGGGGCACGGACGAGGGATCCGGCCAACCCGATCGTCGCCTTGCGCAGGTCGGCCACACCCGCCGTGTAGAACTGATAGCGTTCCGGATCCTTCGGAGCGACGATCGCGGCGACGCGCCTGACGTCTGCCTGCGCCTGTTCCAGCGACACTCCGGGTTTGCGGCGGGCGTACGCGCCGGACGTCCCGCTGCCACGGGTCGCATCGGGCGGCGACGGATCGAGCGGAATCCACACCTCGGCCTCGCCGCCTGATATCCCCAGGGTTACGAGCGGAAGCTGGAACGCTGGCGGCATGACGCCGCTGATCGTGTACTGGCGATCGTCGAGCGTGATGGCGCGGCCGATGATCTCGCGCTCGCCGCCGAGACGGCGCCACAGGGACGTCGAGATGACGGCGCTCGTGTCGTCGACGAACCACTGGCCGAGGCGCGGTGGACCGAGCTCGCGCGCGAGGGTCGGCGTCACTGCCGCGCCGGGGACAAATTGCAGCTCGCCAGGCGCTGTCAGCCGGAATCGGACCGCGCGGAACCAGCCGAACGCGTCGAAGCTCGTGGTCTGCTGCTCGTAGTCCTGCAGCTCGGGCACAGACATCGTATTCATCGTGCCCGGGTCGGTCGTGTTCACGCGGTACAGCGACACGAACCGCTCGCCGTCGGGGTACGGCAGCGGCCGCAGCAGCACGCCGTTGACGACGGTGAAGATCGCCGTGGCCGAGCCGATCCCGACGGCAAACGCGACCACCGCGAGCAGGGCAACACCAGGCGCCGTTTTCCAGGAGACCCACGCCTGACGGAAGGCCGATAGCACGTCGCCGTGACTTTAGCGCCGAGTCGCACGGCACTTCAACCGGCGGCGGTATTGCCAACACGCGCTGTGACCCACCTGCTACCCAGCGAGATGCCACCGGAAACCGAACCGCCGTCGAGGGGTCGCACTCATCGCGCTGGCGCGCGCTGCTTCAACTCTTCGAACCAGTTCTGGATGATGACGATCGTTGGTGTGGCGCGGCTTTCGACAGCCTTCAGCACCAAAAAGCGGTCGTTCCAGAAATCGAACTGAGGATCCGAGGTCGGCCGCTCGAACGATCCGCGTACAACCGGCTTCGCCTGACCCCAGCTGAATGAAGGTCCCAGGGTGACCGGCATTTCCATGAGCGTGACGGTGCCGCCCGCGCTGATCCAGTAGAACAAGGTCTTTCGATCGCGCGACCAGACAGGCATCACCCCGCCGCTGATGGTGACCTGTTGAGCGCCGCTTTTCACGTCAGGGAACGGGCTGACGTAGATCTCGGAGCGGCCCGTGCGATCGGATTCAAAGGCCACCCAGCGGTCATCGGGTGACACTCGGGGATTTCGCTCGGGTCTTGGACTCTCGAGGATAGTTGGAGGTGTGCCGCGCTTGCCCATCGCCCACACGCCGATGTTGCCGATCCCGGCAAGGGCATACCGGGTGAATGCGAGATGCCCGTCGCCGGACACCGACACCGGATAGGTTCGCACGGTGGTGACCGTCGTCAGGTCCTCCAGGATTTCGGGCTGGCCCGACCCATCGGCCGACCGGACGTGCACTTCGTTGCGTGTGCGAGTCCAGACCGGGTACACCACGCGCTTGCTGTCCGGCAGCCAGGCCGCCGTGAAGTTGGGCGACGCGTCTGATGTCAGCTGAGTGAGCGATCGCCTGGCAAAGTCCCACACCCACACGTCGTACCCGCCATCACGCGTGGTGACGGCCACCTTTGTTCCGTCCGGCGAGATCCGCGGGTTGGCGTAACTGAGCGGCTCGGCAGGGACGATCTCCTCCTGCCCCTGCCGATCGACCCAAACGAGCCGCCGCGCATACCTGTGCTCAGGCACGAACGTGACCGTGCCGTCGTCGCTCACACCGAAACTGGCGGGGCTCGGCGAGAGGCGCGTCAGGCCGTCGATGACGGCCACCGCATCGCCAGTCGTCTCGAGACGCGTCACGTCAAAGGGCACCGCAAAGAGCGCATTCCTCAGGACGTACAGGAGGTGGCCCGACCGGACGTATCGCGCGGCGGTGCCGTTCTGCACGAGCAACTTCGGGGCCTGGCCTGGCGCGGCGGCCACGATGCGCGCGGTGTCCCAGCGCGATTCCAGGGGATCCCCGGTCGAGGCGATGACATAGAGCAGGGTCCTGCCGTCTGGGAGGATCACGGGATCGCTGAAGATCTCTTCGGGCTTGGCCTCGACGAGCAATTCGGGCTGCCCGCCTTCCGCCGGGATCCGCCGGATCGCCGCTGCATCGACAAAGAGAATCTTGTTGTCCGCGGCCCAGCTGCCGCCGCCGACCGGGCCGGCCTGGGTCAGCGTGATCGGCGTCCCGCCCGCCACTCGCACCTTCATCAGGCGGCCCTGGGCAAAAAACGCGATCCACTCGCTGTCGGGCGAGAAGAACGGCATCGATGCCCCGATGGCGGTGCCGGGAACCGGCCTCGCCACCAGGTCGTCGAGGCTCCGAAGGTAGATCTGATCGTTGGCCGAGTACGCAACGTACCGGCCGTCCGGCGAGACCGCAAGCCGTTGACCGGGACTCTGATCGTTCGCGAGCGCGTGCGCGAATCGACTGACGACGCGTTGTGGCGTCGCCTGCGGCTTCATGAGCCAGGCGAGCCCGGCTCCGAGCACCGCCGACAGAACGGCAGCGGCCATCCAGAAGATTCGTCGCGAGGCGGGCACGGCGTTCTGGCTGGCCTGTCCGGCCGGCTCGTCCAGCAGTTCCCACGCATCGGCGATATCGCGCAGGCGCCGCTTCGGATCCTTCTCGAGGCATCGTTGGATCAGCCGTTGGAGCGGCGGCGGCACGCGACTGAAATCCGGTCGATCCTTGATGACCGACGCGATCGTGTCGGTCACGTTGTCGGCGGCGAAGGCTCTTCGGCCGGTGACCATCTCGTACAGCACGCAGCCAAACGCCCAGACATCAGCGCGTTTGTCGACACGATGCCCGCGCGCCTGTTCGGGCGACATGTAGGCGGCCGTCCCGAGAATGACGTTGCGCCCGGTGACGGCCGGCGAGGTCACTGCGGACGCCGCGTCGTCATCCAGAGCGTCCAAGGGATCGAGCGCCTTCGCCAACCCGAAGTCGAGCACCTTGACCGTGCCGTCGGCTCTCACTTTCACATTGGCCGGCTTGAGATCGCGGTGCACGATGCCGCGCTCGTGCGCAGCATCGAGAGCCGACGCGATCTGCCGCGCGATCGCCAGCGCATCAGTCAGCGGCAAGCCAACTTTTCTTACCTGCGAATGCGGCCCCACCCCCATTCGCTGGCCCTGCGCGCGCTCCGCGGCGCGCTCCGGGCCGGCCGCAGGCGCCCTGTCGATCATCTCCTGCAGGGTTCGGCCATCGACCAGCTCCATCACCAGCGCAGGGACTGCGCCGCTGTCCTCGAGGCCGTAAAGCGTCGCGATGTGTGGGTGGTTGAGCGCTGCGAGCACCTGCGCTTCCCGCCGGAAGCGCGCGAGCCGCTCCGGATCGTGCGCGAGTGCCTCGGGAAGAATCTTCAGCGCGACATCACGGCCGAGCTTCGTATCGCGCGCGCGGTACACCTCTCCCATACCGCCCTGGCCGATGAGCGCGATGACTTCGTAGGCGCCGAGGCGTGTGCCGGAGGCGAGCATGGAGAGCCCCGCGCATGTTACCCGCGATCTGGCGCGACAACCGGATGAGGCGGGGTGGGCCTCCCAGTGCCCGGGTGGACCGCTCCCGAACCAGGCCTTTCGCCGGGCCCCTGTGATACCCTTCGGCGTTCAACGGTCTGAAGCCCGGCGGCACTCGGGACAAGGCAGCGCGATGTCGGCCAGTTGGGCCCCCTCCCCCGTTTCCGCTCATTCCAGTAGAGGCCCGTCGGACGTCCGCGCGCGTCCATGCGGGCGCGTTCTCGTCGCAGGTGAAGGAGCACGCCGTGGATACGAAGCTCGATCAACCTCAATCCGCCGCCAGGAGCGCCGCCGCTGAGCTCAGGAGCGCGCCGCTCGACGAGGCGGGCAGCGGCAACATCGACAAAGTGCGCGACATCCTGTTCGGCGGTCAGATGCGCGACTACGACCGCCGGTTCAACCGTCTCGAAGAGCGGCTCGTGCAGGAGACCGCGGAGCTCAAGGACGACGTCCGCCGGCGGCTCGCGGCACTCGAGCAGTTCGTCAAGGGGGAAGCCGCGTCGCTCGCCGAGCGCATCAAGACCGAGAGCGACGAGCGCACCGATGCGACCAAGGACCTCTCCCGCGAGTTGCGCGATCAGGCCAAGGCCTTCGAGAAGAAGGCCAGCGTACTGGACGACCAGATCGGACGCGGGCAGCGCGAGCTGCGTCAGCAGATCCTCGAACTGCACCAGCAAATGACCGACGACCTGCGGCAGAAGATCGACGAGGTCCTCGCCCGGCTTGGACGCGAATCGGCCGAGCTGCGTCACGACAAGGCCGACCGCGCCACGCTCGCCGCCCTGCTGACCGAGATGGCGATGCGGCTCAACAACGAGCTGACCATCCCTGGCATCGACGATGGCCGGCGCGGCTGATCGGGCACCGCGTCCTCTCGACGAGGACGCGAGGCGGGCGCGGAGCGAATCGGATCCCGACCCCGAGATCGCGTCGCTGCGCCGAATCCTCTGGGGCCGCGAACAGCACCGGCTGATGGCGCTGCAGGCGCGCCTCGAGGATCCGGTCACCCGCGCCGAAGACATCGGCGAAGTGCTGCCGCAGGTGCTGGTGCAGCACGCGCACGATCCGAATCTCGCACGCGCGCTGACGCCGCCGCTCGAACGGGCCATCACCGCCTCGGTCAAACGCAATCCGACGCCGCTCGCCGACGCGCTGTTCCCGGTGATGGGCCCGGCCATCCGCAAGGCCGTGGCCGCGAGCCTGGCCAGCATGCTCGACTCGCTCAACCGGACGCTCGAACACGCCGTCTCCTGGCGATCCATCCAGTGGCGCGTCGAGGCGATGCGCACGGGCAGATCGTTTGGCGAGATCGTGCTGATGAAGACACTCCTGTTCCGCGTGGAGCAGGTGTTTCTGATCGAGCGCGAGAGCGGCCTCCTCCTCCAGCACGTCCACAGCGGCGCGGCCGGCCTGCAGGACGCCGACATGATCTCCGGCATGCTCTCCGCGATCCGCGACTTCGTCCGCGATTCGTTCCGTGTCGCGGACACCGAGGCGCTCGAGTCGCTCAAAGTCGGCGATCTGTCAGTCTGGATCGAGGCGGGCCCGCGGGCGGTGCTGGCCGCGGTCATTCGCGGCACCGCGCCGGCGGAGTACCGGCGCCGGCTGCAGATCGCGATCGAGACCGTGCACCTCGAATTCGCGTCCGAGCTCGAGTCGTTCGACGGAGACACGTCGGCGTTCAGTCTCAGCCGGCCGACACTCGAAACGTGCCTGCAGACCGAGTACCGCGCGGACGCCCGGCGGCCGCGAACGCGATGGTCCTGGGTCCTGGCCGCGGCGGCGATCCTCGCGCTCGCCGTGTGGGGCGGTCTCTCGTACCGCGCCCGTGCCCGCGAGGCGCGCTATGTCGAAGCACTCCGCGCTGAACCAGGACTCATCGTCGTGTCGACCGGCCGCACGGGCGGCAAGTTCGTGGTCTCCGGCCTGCGCGATCCGCGCGCGCGGGATCCGCAGACGCTCATCGCGGGCACCGGACTGGCGCCCGAGGGCGTCGAAGGACGCTGGGGCGCTTACTACGCGCTCGATCCGGCGCTCGTCCTCACGCGAGCGGGCGACCTGCTGAAGCCGCCGGCCGGCGTGGCGCTGGCGCTCAGTCAGGGTGTCCTGTCGGCGGCCGGTGACGCGCCGGTCGAGTGGATCACTGAAGCACGGCGACTCGCGCCCTTCGTCGCCGGCGTCGCGGTCTTCGATCCCTCGGAGGCGTTCGACGCGGCCGCGCGGTCGATCATCACGCGCCTCGAGTCGCAGGCGCTGTTGTTCGTCAAAGGCGCCGCACGGCTGGTCGCCGGCCAGGACAGGATTCTGGAGAACATCCAGGCCGAGGCCCGACGGCTCGACGCGCTGGCCGCCGCCGCCGGCCGGCGGTACGTCCTCGAGGTCGTCGGACACACCGACGCCGACGGTCCGGACGAGGCCAATCTCCCGCTGAGCCTGGCGCGCGCCGATGTGGTGCGCGAAGCGCTCGCAGAGACGGGCGTCACGCACCTGGACCTCGCCACGACGGGCGTGGGGAGCGGACAGCCGGTGGCAGAAAGTCCGGACGAAACCGACAAGCAGAAGAACCGCCGTACGGCTATCCGCGTCGTACGGCCTGGCGCCCGCTGAGGACACTCCCGGATCATGATTCAGAAGAAGATCTGCATGCTGGGGGCGTTTGCGGTGGGCAAGACGAGTCTCGTCTCCCGCTACGTGAGCAGTCTGTTCTCGGAGAAGTACCTGACGACCGTGGGCGTCAAGGTCGACAAGAAGCAGCTGACGGTGGATGGCCACGACGTCACGCTGATGCTGTGGGACCTGTACGGACAGGACGACTATCAGAACGTGAAGTCGTCTCAGCTGCAAGGTATGTCCGGTTATCTGCTGGTCGTCGACGGCACCCGCAGCGCCACGCTGGAGATCGCGCGTCAGTTGCAACAAAAGGCCAGCCAGACCGTGAGCGGCGTCCCGTTCATCCTGCTCCTCAACAAGGTCGACCTGGCTTCCGAGTGGGAGATCGACGAGCCCGCGTTCTTCAAGCTGGTCGAGCAGGGCTGGCGCGTCATCCGGACCAGCGCGAAAACCGGTGAAGGCGTTGACGAGGCGTTCTTCCAGCTGACCAGAGCCATGCTCGCACCGCGGCCCCCCCACGAGGCTCTATGAGCGACACGCTCTTCGCCAATCTGTTCCGCGTGCTCGGACTCGCGGTGATCGAGCGGCTCCCGAACGCCGCGTTTCACCCGCTGACGCCATCGCCCGACTGGCTGTCCGCGGTGTTCGATGCCGCCCAGAGCGGCGCCCGGAACTCGCTTGGCGGCGCCTTCCCGTTTCTCGATCACTTCCTGCCGCGGGCCGAAGCGGCCTGGAACGACGGGCCTCGCGCATCGGCTGATTCGGGTCTGTTCGCCGCGACCGTGGGCGGCGAAGAATTGCTGCTCCGGGCCACCGCGGTCACCGTGGACGAGCGGAAACTGCTGGTGATCGAGCACATGACCGGCGACGCCGACAGCCGCCCGCTCCTGCAGAGGGCCCGCGAGCAGCAGCTCGAACACGAGCGTCTCATGCGGCAGATCTCGACAGCCCAGGCGCCGGCGGCGGCCGTCCGCGAGGGCCTCCTGCAGCTCCAGGACACGCCGCTGGCGCCGGAGCAGCTCACGATCGTCGAGCGCGTCCTGCGCGCCGGCGATGATCTTCAGTCCGCGATGGCCGTGCTGCCATCAGCGCCACACCGTCTGCGGCGTCAGGCGCGACCGCGCTGAGGACATTCCTGGCGCACGTTGCGACGGAGGGGCCGGCTTCAGCCGGCCCGGCAAAGGCGGGCAAAGTCCCTCAGGTCTAGCGCGCTCTCCAGATCATGACGGAGCCGGCGGACCCGCCGGCGGCCAGCATCGCCCCGTCCGGCGAAATCGCCAACGACGTCGGCGACTCGGTCGTGGTCAGTGTCAGCACCTGCTCACCATCGTCAACGGTCCACAGTTTGATGACGCGATCGGCTCCGGCCGATGCGACCCGTGTTCCATCGGGCGAGATGGCCAAGCCGCTGATCTCCGACCCGTGCGCCGGGACCGTGAACATGGCACGCCCCGTGCGGCTGTCCCAGAGTCGGACGGTTTTATCTGCTCCACCAGTCGCCAGCCACCGGCCTGTCGAGGAAAAGGCCAGCGCGCCGACCCGTCCCACGTGCCCATCGAGGCTCATGAGTTTCTTGCCGCCCGTCGCGTCCCAGATCACCACTGAGCCCGACAGTCCGCTCGACGCCAGCGTTCGACCGTCTGGCGAGAACGCGACACGATAGAAACCGTCACCCACGCCTGTGACCCTGATGGCGCCGCGGTCCGTGGAGATTCGCCGAATCACGGCGTTATTCCCTGCGGCCCACGCAATCGATCGGCCGTCCGGGGAAAACGCCACCGAGAACGCGCCAGGGCGCGCGTCAAATCTCGCCACTTCCAGGCCGGTGGCCACCGACCAGACGGTGACGCTCGCTGGCTCGCTCGCAGACACGACGCGCGTGCCATCCGGAGAGAACGCGACGGCCAGCACGCGGCCGGCATGCCGCAGGGACCGCAATTCCTTGTGGGTGGTGCCGTCGATGAGTCTCACTAATCCGTCGGGTGCAGCTGTCGCCAACATCGTCCAGTCTGGCGAAAAAGCGACCGTCGCAGACCCGCCGCCG
>Ga0111539_10001039_pt1 | contig 36448 bp, 58 predicted proteins | sample RhiMethybrSRZTD1_FD_79667 | JGI IMG/M metagenome (GOLD analysis project Ga0111539, IMG submission 79667) | Populus rhizosphere microbial communities from Tennessee, USA - Rhizosphere MetaG P. TD hybrid SRZTD1 (version 2) (version 2) | ecosystem: Host-associated > Plants > Roots > Rhizosphere >...
AGGCCATCAAAATGCTCAAGGCGCATCAGGATAATCTCTACGCCAACCGTATGCGCCTGGAAGGCCAGCTTGAGCGCGAAGGCGGCGACAGCGCGGAGCTTCAATGGCATTGCGAGTGCGGCCACTCCTGCCACTTTAACGAACTGAAGCGCGGCAAGTGTCCGAAGTGCCACCGGACGCAGGATGGCGTGCTGGTGATAGCCGCGCCTATGCCGCGTGGGCATTGCGTGGTGATTGACGGGCCGGACGGCGCACAGTGGAGAGTTTAACGAGTTTGCCTGCGTCGTTGGGGGACGACGGGGCAAAAGGGGAGGGGCGCACGGGGAACATCGGATAGGCGCCTCTCCCCGCTTAACGAAAGGGGAAACAATGACCGACGAAGAGTTCGACAAGCAATACGAGGCAGCGGTGGAACGGGGCAAGGAGCACAGGGCACGACTGCTGATAGAAAGAGCGAATCGCCTGAAATTCTTTGTTGAGACTTTCGCCGGGCGCTCGAACTCACTCATTGAGGTGGGCGCTTACTTGGTACTTGAAACCTACTGCGGCCGTCGTCGGGCAATCTGGCGGTATCTCTGCTATGCGTTGAAAGAGTGGCGCAATAGCTGGCGCTTCAGTTGGGAGTATAATCGCCGATTTTGGTGGTATCGGCTGAATGGCTACCAGAAGCGGGCAGCGATTGAGAAAACCTGCGACTCGCTTGAGACGCGATTTCTTTCGGAAGACGAGGAGGAACAATGAGCACAGCATTACAGCTTCACGATAGTGATATGGGTTCATGGGCGGTAATCCGCCAGCAGGCCGAAGTTCTGGTAAAAACAGGCTTCCTGCCTCAGTCCATCAAGACGCCCGAACAAGCGATGGCCATCATCTTGACGGGCAGGGAATTGGGCATCGGCGCTATGGCCGCGCTGAATACCATCAACGTCATTCAGGGCAAGCCGACGGTAAGCCCCCAGTTGATGCTGGCCCTCATCAACCGCTCCGGCCAAGTGGAGAACATCCAGATTGACAGCGGCAAAGATGGCGCAACTGTGACTATTAAGCGCAAGGGCCGCTCTGCGTATACTGCCAAGTTCGGCCCGGCTGAAGCTGTGGCAATGGGCCTGAACGGCAAGGATAACTACAAGAAGCAGGCCGCAACGATGTATAAGTGGCGCGCGGTGGCCGACGCTGCCCGCGCGACGTTCGCGGATGTGCTGCTTGGACTCTACACGCCTGACGAAATGGGCGCCGCTGTCGAGCCTGAAAGCGGGGAAGTTATCGAAGCCATACTGGAACCGACGCCGATAGCCGAACCTGAACCCGTCGAGCCTGAACCTGAAGCCAAGCCGACGGGCAGCAAAGGCACGCGCGAAATCCTGCGGCTTATCAATGAGCTACAGTGGGGCAAGGACAAGGTTGCCGCGTGGATGGAAGAGCATTTCAACTATGCGATTGAAACTGACGATATGGCCGGGGTGTTTGATGCGCTCGGGGTGGCCGAACAGCGAAAGATATTCGTGGCGCTGAAGGCTGCGTTTCGGAACGGAGGGAAACAATGAGCGAATCGAAGTATACAAAAGGGCCGTGGCATTGGGAGCATTCAGATGGGCTTCGGAAGAGGCTGACAACAGTCGGGAGCGATGTATTCACTGCGGCGCTGACCGATGATTACTTCCCCTATGTGGACATAGACGAACCGGACGCCAACCTGATAGCCGCCGCGCCTGACTTGCTGGAAGCGTTGGAATTTGCCTTGCAGCAGACAGGCTGCGACGGTGACCTGTGTACGGAGGACTGGCACGAAGAAGCGCGTAAGGCAATCGCAAAAGCAAAGGGAGAGGCTTAAGCGATGATGGCCGGCGAATCGAAACATCACCGGCCATCATCAATCGAGAATTAGGCTAACCAATCAAGGAATAGGCTAGCAGGGCCATTATAGCACGGAGGGAATCATGCAGGAGACACTGACGGTGATGAATATGCCTGTGACTGTCCAGTCGCCGCCGCGCTGGTGGACGGTGCGCGACGTGGCCGAGTATCGCGGCTTGAGCGAATCGGCCATTTACACTTACGTCTGCCGCGCCAGGAAGCTACGCAAGCAAGGCAAGCACGGCGGCATCCCATTTTCACAGCCGCGTGGCACTGGCGCTCTGAGGTTCAGGCCAGAGGCGGTTAAACGATTCTTCGAGGGTGAGGAGGAATCAGGCAAATGAGTGAAACCAAAATGTTGACGATTGAATTTGTCCAGCAGTCGAGCGGGGAATGTGGGGAGGCGGAACTTCGGATTATGGAACTTCAAGACGAGCGCGATACCGCGATTCGAGAGCGAGACGAATCGCGATTCATAGCCGAGAAGAAGCACGATTATCTTGAGAAGCAGCAGACGGCAATCCGCGAGCTTGAGGCGCAGTTAGCGGTGAAAGACTCCACTATCTCCGACCTGCGCGAGGCCGATAAGCGCGCGGTGAAGATTGCGGCGGGGCAGGTGGAGGAAGTGAAGAGGGAGCTAGAGGCGCAGTTGAAGGAGGCGAACGCGCGAATCGCCGACTTTGAGATGCTGTTACATGAGTGTCCAGACTGCGGCGCTACAACAAACTTCATCGGTAAAGGCTTGTATGAGTGCTGGAAATGCACAGAGGCCGAAGTGCGCGAGAAGTGGAAGACCGTCGAAGCGCGCGAGGCGGCGTTGAAAGAAGAGAATGAGCGGCTGCGGGGTGTCTTGCAGCGGATAGTCAAACGCGTACAAGGCTGTACCCCCATTGTGGCGACAGACGTGCGAGAGATGGCGCAAGCCGCGCTGCGAGCCGAGCGGGAGGTGGAGGAGCGTCAAGCCGAAGTAGACACCACCGCCGACACGGAAGGAGCGAAGGGGGATAAATGCGAAAGTTTGACGTGATTTCCAAGGATATCCCAGAAGAGTTGCGGACGAGGCGCGGAACCTACAGAGCGACAATTACAGTTGGCGTCTCGTTTATAGACTTTGAGGGCGTTTATGAACTCCCAGAAACGGCGCTTGTCCGGGACACCATTGAATCGCGTTTGAGGGCGTTCGTAGGCGTGAGCATTTTGATCCAGGAAGGAGCGAAGGGGGAATGAGCGAACGAACCGAAGAAATGCCGGTTGAATACGTACTGGTCTGTTCGTGCGGGAAAGGGCAACGGCTGGAACTGACGTCCCGCGAACAGCGCGACGGCGACTTGAATGACAGCACTCAAATCCTTGCCAACTTGTTCGAATATTTCCACGCGCAACACGGCACAGTCGAAGGTGGGTTTACGCTGAAAGCCCCCGCCAGCACGCGCGCGGGGGAGGTTGAGGAATGAGCGAACAGACACAAAGAAAGTGGAAATACACTGTGCGTCGGCAGTTTGGATTTCCGCATTATCACGTAACGCTGTTTTCCGATAGTTGCCATGTGTGGGACGTTTTGAACACCAACAGATGGGAGATTGACTATACCGGGCGCATCAAATTCAACACGCAGGCTGAGGCCGAGAGGTTTATCGCCAGCGTGCGGCGGGCGCTTTCAAGGCGCGGAATCAAGCTCAGCTTGATTGAAAAACACATTGCGATATAACAAGAACTATATCAACTTCCCCGGCTACCATAATAACTATTATCGGACCCAGCGGATACGCTTATTTGTTTTACTTTTCAGCCGCTCTTCTGTATAATCCGACCTATGAAAAAGCAGCTAAACTATGACGAACTCATTGCCCTTCTCAGGCGCAGAATCAAGGAATGCGGGTCACAGAAGGACTTTGCGGCTATGGCTGGCATTTCGGCTCAATATGTCAGCGATGTGCTCCATCGCCGCCGCGAGCCTGGGCAGGCAATACTTGACGCGCTTGAACTGCAAAGGGTCGTGACTTATAGAGAAAAGGATTAACCCGATGACACGGCTTATAGGCGAGAAGAAAGGACGTATGAGCAAAAAAGAAGAGAAGTCACCAGCAGAGATAGCAAAACAGAATGGCTGGACTTCTGGCAATGTTCTTCGCGCTGTGGAACACCGACGCGCCGATGTGCTGTTCCAGGTTACGGCAGTTGGTCATGAAATAGTCTTAGGACGAAGAATATTAAGCAATGGCAAGTACGGAAACGAAACCGAACTGCCGCTCTGCGACGAGTTTATTCGATGGTTTCGGGAATAACCGCCTAGCCTCCCGCCTGCCGGGAGAGAAAGGAAAGTATGCCAGATATTTACTTCAAAGACAGAGCGATAAACCTGCCTGGTATTCGGCGCTATTTGGCCGAGCGCGGCTTGGCAACTGTTCGTGTGGATACATATCCCAGCGATTATGACGAGTATCGTATAGTAATTAAAGGCGCGCCGCTTGGCAGTGGTCTACGCGTTTACGAACAGGCGATTGACACGGCTAAGAAAGAATACAAGCGCAAGGTAAAGAAAGAACGATGAGTAACCACCCTTCCCGCCTGCGCGCGGGTGAAACATTGACCGCGACCGAAGTCCTCAGCCATAATCCTCCTGCCCGAATCCTAACGAAAGATGCCCGATAATCCATGTCCGTCAAACTGCTTAATGGTGTGTGGCGCTACCGCTTCATGCACAAGGGCAAGAGCTATTTCAAGTCCTTGCCCGGCGTGAGGACTAAGACAGATGCGCGCGCAGCCGAGGATGCCCGCAAAACCAAAGTACGCGAAGGCCGCGACGACGAACCCGACACCTCCACGAACTTTCGCGCATTCGTAGAAGAAACCTTCCTCCCCTGGGCTGAAACAAACCTGTCCCCCGGCTCCTACCAGTCCTACAAGTGGCGCTGTGACGTGCTGATAGAAGCGTTCGGCAAGATGGACATCGCCGACGTGTCCCAGATAGCCATTGAGAAGCTGAAGCGCGCCGAGCTGAAGCGCGTCACAATCCGCAAAGCCACGCAGTCAGCTGCCAGCGTGAACCGCACGCTGCAGACGCTAGCTTCGATATTCAGCCGCGCGGTGGAACTGAAGCTGCTCCACCAAGACGACAGGCCGAAGATTGAAACCTTGCGCGAAGATAACCAGCGCATTCGCTACCTCACCGTCGAAGAGGAAAAGCGCCTGAGAGAGGCCGCTGCAGAATCCTGGCCCTATCTCGATGACATCATCTGCGTCGGCTGCGCCACCGGGCTACGGCTGGATGAACTCTTCAGTTTGAAGAAGTCAGAGGTAGACTTACTGCTAAATGTGGTGCTGGTGCTGGACGGTAAAGGCGGTAAGTCCCGCGTTGTGCCTCTCGACCCGCAGGGCGAATGCCGGGCAATTCTGGCGCGTCTCGTCACCGTCTCCAAGTCCGAGTACATCTTCACTTCCCCGCACTCAGGCGGCAAGTTCACCAGAGTGACAAAGTCGCTAGCCTCTGCCTGCAGGATAGCTGGACTCACAGGCGTCACTCTCCATACCCTGCGTCACACATTCTGTACCCGGCTTGCGGCGGCTGGCGTGGACGTGCGAACCATCATGGAGCTTGCCGGCCACGAGGACATCAGCACCACGCTCAAGTACACTCACGTCGTCAAAGCCTCCACGCATGACGCCATCCGGCGCCTCACCGAACTTCAAAGCAAGTTGCACAAATTTTACACTCCTGAAGAAATGGCCGATGACGCTGATGGTACTTATAGCCAATGACTGCAATGTTTAAGTAAGTGTAGAAAAGCGGAGAGTGAGGGATTCGAACCCCCATTATCCGCTTTGCTAAATTCCTCAATGTTTGCTAAGTCTCTTTAGAACTTGGCTAAATATGGCGGGTTAGAGGCTGAGGCGTTGCAATATTCTTTCTATTCTCAAACTTTCTCTTTTTTCTTTTGCACAGATTTTGCACACGTCACATTGAAGATAATTCAACTGCTAAGTTTTGTGATATTATGCGCCTGGGGGCGTCTACGTATAACGTGGCCGAGAGGCTAAAAGCTGATACCAGCTAAGTGCTAACCTGAGGCTGGCTACTCGATAGGGAGGCACGCGCAGGTTCGAATCCTGCCATTATGCGCCGCCCAGGAGGATGACAAATGAGCAGAGAAGAGCTTGAGATGTGGCGCGCACAGGTGGATAAAGACTGGGAAGAGCGCCAGCGCAAAAGCCGCAAATTACGCCGTATAATGAATGTTCTTATTGTCGTATGGCTCGTCCTGTACGCGGCTCTAATTGTCGGCATCATTCTGGACGGAGAATCACGCAAATGAACTGGACATCTGAATACCCAACACAACCGGGATACTACTGGATTCGCAATCTCTTGCGGCACGTAGACCCGCAATGGCAAAAGTACGAAGAAGTAGAAACGGTGCCTTTTATTGTTGAAGTCACTAGAGACCTTACCTTTTATCCTACGGGTGGAGAAACCGAACGCGACAGTAGCGACATCGTGTCCTGCGAATGGTGCGGCCCTATCACGCCACCAGAGCAGGAGAATGTTCATTAGGATACTAAATATCTCTTTACTTCTTTAGTCCCATATATTAAACTCTGTCCCATTAGCAACATGTCACTCTGACATTCCCCTACCCGGCTACTTGCTAAGACAAAGCAACTGAGAATCCGTAATATGACAATCTCTGCACAACAGCCTAGATATGAGGCTCTTCGCTACACCTGCTCTCACGGACACGAATACGTCCTCATAGCACCTGCAACTGAGCTTTTATCCATTGACGCTTTGGACAATAGCTGTGACTGTCGGGACGGTAAGCTCCCAGGCGTCAACCTGTTCATCCTCGATTCGTCCGAGGCGAACGCCGAACCGGGGCAAAACCCCAATAAGCCCCAATAAATCATCCCATCCCTTCTCGCTTTCACCTATCACTTTAACTTATAGGGTGTAAACCCCTGGTAGTATTGACAAAAACCCCATCCACTACGACTGGACACCATCAGTATCTGCACCGCATCAGTCCACCGTTACTAACGTGTAGCCATTAGGTGACACTGTGCCACGTACTAGACACTGCACAACGTTCCACGTACAACACGCGATACACTGTGCCACTGGCCAAGCCGAAGGGCCACCGATGAACCCAGGGGTGGGGTGGTAGGAGGGGGCATGGCCTGTATTCTCGCACTGAAAAAATTCTGGGGATTGGCTTAAGTGGTTAACTGTGCATAGTTTAGCGGTGGTGGTGGTCGCTTGTCAAGGTAGTTGGGGAAAGCGTACTCGCCACAGAGTTGCTTAGATACGGCAAGGCTCAGCATAGCCGACCGTTGCTCGTAGAGGTGTTTAACCTTAAGAGCGCAGCCTAGCGGGTCTTTGTTGATTTGCGTACCGGTGAAGCGTAGGACGTGCCAGCCGAGCAGTGCGAAGGTGACATCGCGGCTGGTATCCCGTTCGCGGTCTTCCTTGGTGTGGTGGTACGCGAAGCCGTCACATTCGACGATTAGTTGAGCGGCAGGGAATGCAATATCGGCATACTTACCATCGAGTTCATACTGACGCTCATAGTCCAATAGTGCTATTTGGTCAAAAGCGGCGGTTAGGCGGTTCTCAATGTAGGAAGGTTCTGGACTATCATTGACTAAGATTGACTGTGATTGACGGCAATTGACGTCACGTGATACGTTGTTATCAGTCATGGCTCTTCTCCTGTTTGTTAATGTTTCGCCTGTGCAAGAGGCGTCTCAAGTTCAAGTCAAGCATGGAGAAGAGCTTTTATTTTGTCAACGAGTGAAATTAGTGGACTTGATAAGGGGACCTAAGGGCAACACTCTCTAAGGGGAATATAATATATTTTTTTCTGATTTCGCGTGCTACATCCAGGCGACCCATATACATAAGGGCTACTATTGCAGCAGCCCTAATTTGGCGCATTGTGAATCCTTTCCACACTGGGCCGCAATATCCAAGCTCCAACCGCTGCGCTCTAGTGAGAAACCGCAAAATATGAGACTCGCCATAAAACACAGATAGCCCTATACGGTAAAACTCTATCCGGCGCGCTTTTCGTAGGCGGTAAAGGGTCACACGGTGAACATTTAGCTTTTTTGCAAGTTCCGCTTCTGTGTAGATTTGCTCTTTAATCTTCATAACCTGTCAAGACGTTTAGTTGGTTTCGACGCGGCGTCTGGCCCATCTGAATGCCTCATGGATGGATAGGAGCAGCAGCGCGCAGAATATCCAGCCTATGCCGTAGTAGGTGAAGTAGAACGTGAGCTTGGCGGCTAGGGTGTCGGTGACGGCAGCATCAGGCCACGATGAACGGAAGGGGCTGGTGATGATGATGGTGATGAACAGGTAGAACAGGAATCTGGTGAGTGTTTCTTTCATAGGCGCGCATTGTGGAACTGCCCGGTTGAGAAGTCAAGAAGCGCAACTTCTCAACCGGGGTTGAACCCGGTTATTTATTAGCCGGGTTTTTCTTGGAAGATTCGGCGGCGTCCATGATTGTATTGGCGTCCAGTTCGATTTCAGGGAGCGCAAGCTCGCGGCTGGTGATTGCTTTGGCGCGATTGTTCAGGCTATCCAGCGCGATAGCTTTGATATTGTCCGGAGCCGCTTTAAACCTGGGGCTGTCGAGCAGGCGCAGGCCGTACAGGGTGTAATTCTGGCCGAACTGCCGGACGCGCGCGTTAAATGCGTCATCCTTCTCGCCGTCTTTCTGCCGCAAGTCTGAAACGCGCTTGTTGAGCCGTTGAAGTTCGGTAAAGAGGGGTTGTGACTTCTCAATGGCAGCGTTCACAGGCTTGGAGTCGTACTGCTGGACACCTATCCCGACAGCGCCGGGTAGAGCCTTAGCGACACCAGGGAAACCTTCAGCTTGGTAAGCATCTAAGAAGTCATTCCACTGTAGCGGCAAGGTTCGCTCGAGAATGGCGTCTTTAGTTGAATATTTCTTGCCGGTGACGGTTCGGCCTTTTACCCAGTCGAAGAAGAACGAAGGAGCGGGCGCAAGTTTGGTACGCAGAAACTTGCCCGCGATGTCTAAGGCGTCCGGCCCTGTGGACTTCTCACCCTTCCGGGCACGGTTCAAGTCAGCGCCGACGCGGTACATCACCCGCATAACCTGTTGAAGCCCTGCCAGCGGGTCATATCTGAAGTTTCCTGCCCTAATTTTCAGGAAATCAGGGGAATTAGGGCTTAGGCTGACTTCGGCCCCAGCTGCTTTGGCTAGTTGGTATGTAGCGGCAACCATTCCCGCGAACTGTACCAAGTCCTTCATTTGCTCTTTCAGGACTATCCGGCCTTCGACTGTCGCCGCGTTGCGGGCATACGTCACCGGATTTAAGACATTGAGCCTCGAGGCCAGATTGCGCGGAGCGAAGAAGACTTCGTTAAGAACTGGCAGCAATTTGTCCCCAGCCTTGCCGAAACTGCCGCGCCCTGTGGTGATGTTTATCCAGTCTGCGGCTTTCTTGTATGCCGCTTGCGCCGCTTCAGGCGAGAGTCCAGCCTTGTCTATGGCTGCTTTGTATCTCGAGAAGGTGTCAATTCGCAGGCTGTCGAGATAAGTCTTATACGCCTGTTCTGAATGCTTGACGATGGGCGTTCTTTCCGCGAGTCTCGAGAGAAAATACTCTTCACCCTTGCCTAACTCCTTCGCTTGAGTGGCTAGATATAGCCCGGCTTCGTCGGCTACGCCTGCATTGGGGTGCGCGGCTATAGATTCTGCGATTTGCTGGTAGTTTTTCGTCTTGAACGCCTGAAACATTCGTATTCCGGCTCGAGCGGCCTTGCCCCATTGGGTCGGAGGCAGGGTCAGGATTGCTCCTTGGCGGAACGGGGCGGAAATATCGCCCGATGATAGGACAGAGCGAAAAAAGCGGAACGGTTCAAGGCCGTATTCAACGACCTTTTTAAGCCTCGAGGCCGGAATCTGTTCCGCCGCCTGTGATATTGCCGCGTTTAAGTCCATCGGAGCGCTAGCCGTCGGCCCGGTGACAGACGCGCTGCCGCCGCCGACGTTCATTGCCTGGGCTTCGCCTACCGATGGCCCCACGCTCTCAGTGTAGGGCGCATCAGGCGCTCGCTTGACGCCAAACGATTGCGGCGCGAACTCAGCTTCGGTTAGAAGCGGCGGGAAGTCCGTCTCCCCCGGCAGACTGCCGCGCTCCTGGATAGGATTCGGGTTATCAGGCATCACCATCTGCGGCGCGCCCTTCTGTCTGGGGTAGCGGGACTGAACCATGCTCTCATTCGGGCCTAAGTCCACGCCAGGCCTGCGACTGCGCGCAATTGACTCTATGGCCTGCTCAAGCGCCTTGCCCTTCTCTTCGGGGCTGAGGTTTGAGCGGCTGATTCTATCCACCGCCTCCTCGTATTGCTTGATGGCTTGCTGGACGCTAGGCGCGCTTTTGCCGGTTGGCCCAGGGGTTGATATAGGAGCGGACGGTTCGACGGTAGGAGAGGCTGTTTCCGCGCGAACGGCGGCGCGTTCTGTGGCTGGAACTGCCCCTTCTAACGACTGCTGTACCTCCGCTCTGGCGGCGGGCAGGGCTTCGGCTTCGATTATCTGCGCGGCGCCTTTACCGAACGTGCGACGGACGGCGTTGACGCCCGCTTTGAACGCTCGGCCTGCGCCTTTCGCCGCTGCCCCGGCAAATGGCGCTGTCACGATGTTTGCTACCGCTGTTTCGGGGGCTGTCGGGAAAGCGACTTCACCAAGTATCGAGCCGACGCCGCCCGCTATACGTCCGGCGCGCGTTCTCGGCTTGGCTTCTTCAATCGCCATGCCCTGTTTCATTGACTGAATAGGTTCGGGTAGCCGTTCGTCGGCTCTGCGGTTCAGTTCGGCCACTCGCTCCGCCTGCCCCTGCTTCGTCGGCTCATATGCGGCGCCCGCAGGGTCGAACGCCGACACGAACTCAAGCCCGGCCCTGCCAGCGCGCTCCAATGTCTCACCCGGCGCGTTGTAAAGGTCTGCGGCAGTCTCAACAACGTTGCGCAGCAGTGGCCCGGCTACGCCTGTCTGAAAACTGCTGAATACGCCCTCTGGTTGCCGCGTCGGCGCGTCGGTGAAGTCATCATAAGCGCCGGGATATTTGAGTTTAACTCTGCGCCCAAGGTCGTCGTCGGCCAAATCGTCATACTTGCCCGGATATTTCGCTTTGACTTTGCGCCCTAGTTCTTTAATGTCCGGCATTATCTTATCCCCAACGGGTCCGCCGCTTGAGCTTGTGGCGCTGCCTGCTGCTGGCCCTGTTCTCCGGTGGACAGCACGCCGTTGATTTTGACGTATGGCCATTGGCCAGCGCCGAACCCTGCCTCTACGCCGGGCCTGCCAGCGAGCCGCTTAATAAGCTGGCTGAGGCGCCGTCTCAAGTCGTCTTGCCCTTTCGCGTCCCCGCGCGCGACGGCGGTTACGAGGTTCTGCCTTGTGTTATTGAACTCTTCAACGAGTTTAGCCGTCTGCGCGCTGATACCGGTTCCACCCGCGCCGAGCCTTCCCAGTCTTGCGATTTGCGCCTGCGCCTTTTGGGCTTGCAGTCCGCGCCACTTCTCGGCGGCAGCGGACAGGTTGGGACGCATTCCAACGTTATATTCGGAAATCTCTTTGGCGATATTCGGCGGCGCGCCGTCCTTTGTTCTCAGGTCGTTCTCAATCGTCCTACGCTGCCGTTCGTCTATAGCTTTCTGTTGAGACTGTAACTTCTCGTCGGCTGCGCGTTCCTGTTCGCGTATCTTGAGCAATTCGAACGCCTGTCTGCTGCGGGTGTCGGCCTCGTCCTTGCGTATGCCCTGCTTCTTCAGCCACAGATTGTAATCGCGCTCATACTGCGCCTCTGCCAACTTGTTCGCCTGCGCCGCTTCACGTTCAGCGCGCCTGTCGGCTAGCTCAACGCCCTGTGTGCGCCGCCCCTGGTAGCGTTCCAGTTGCCGCTGGTATTCGCGTTGCGGTTCGCGCAGTTGGTCTAAGAACTCCCCGCCGCGCCCTTGTACGCCAGCGCCGAACCCCATCAGCGCGTTAGCTATCCTCTGCCCGCGTGAAAGTGGAGCGGGAGCGGTAGGCGCAGCCCCGGCGTACTGATTGACGAAGTTCATATCCGTCGCCGCAGGCTCAGCGATACGCGGCGGGAGCGGTTCAGGGTTCTGCGCCGCAAAAGCCGCCGTCGTGTCGTCCGACAATGGCCCCAGATTCGGGACTGGCGCGTATGGGATTGGCGCTGATGGCGCAGGTTTCGGCAGTCCCGGCAGGTCGCCCCGGTTGAGAGCCAGCAATAATTCTAGAATCGAGGCCATATCATCTCCTAAATGCGCTATATGCTGTCCCGGCGCCTTGTGCAAGCGCGCCAGCCGCGCTCAACGTCTTCAAGAACTTATTAAATGGCGAGTTGGCCTGGTCGAGCGCCTCTTGCTGCTGCTGCGTTTTGAGTTGGTCTAGATAGTTTGACAGGTTGAACTCCCGTGACGACTCATTAAGCTTCAGCTTGTCCAAGTCCAGCCCCGCGCTAGCGATATCGCGCTGCGTGCCCTGTCCTGACAAGTTCGAGTAGAGACTAGCCGCCCCTTCGCCCTGTCGCTGAATCAAGTCCGTCAAGTATTGTTGCAGCCCTATCGAACGCTGCGCCGCGCCGGACGCCTGTTGCTGGTTGATTCGCCCCAACGCTTCGAGGAAGCGCGCCGACTGGTCGTCGGCAATAGAGCTTTGGTTGACTTTGTTCCCGTACAACTGCGCCACCAGTTGCCCGCGCGCGTCAGTGGCCTGCTTTTGAATGTCTCCGCGTTCAGCCGCGTTGATGGCGTCGAGTTGCGCCTGTAGTTCTGGCGGTAGTGACGCGAATTGCGCTGGCTGCGTGTAGCCTTGCTCAACTCTCTGGCGCAGCGCCTCAAGTGTGGACTGCTGCCCCTGCGAGGCGGCGTTGGGCACGATGGCGGGACGGTTCGTTGTCTCTGTGAACTGCCCGTCAGGTTTGCGAATTACGTTATGCTCGTAGCCTTCAGGGTCTTTATACGTCAGCTTCCCCGGCGTCTGGCTGACTATCTGACTCCCTGGCGGTATGCGGTCAGTCAGCGCGCCGTGCAACTGGTCAAGCAGCTGTTGCGCTTCCGGCAACTGGAAGAACTGCGTAGGACTAAGCCGATAGCCCGGCCTATCAAGCCTGTCGTATAGCGCCTCAAGCTGTCGCTCGGTCGGCGAGAGATGCTCAGTGTCTCTGCCGGTGAAAAGGTATGAACGGCCCATATTGCCTCCTTACTGTTGAGTCAGTTCAATGATGCTCATATTCTGAACCACGTCGGCAGCGGCAGCGCCAGCGGCGACGACTGAACGGACACGCATAACAACTGCATTTGAGTTTAAGTTGGCCACGCCAGCTAAGTCCGTGCTTCGAGAAAACATATTGCTGCCCGTCCCGAAGCTCCCCGCTACCGCTGCCGCGCTTATACCCATCGCGTTCTCAAGTAGAAAATGTGAGACTCGGACACTTGTCGAGGACAGCCGCGCTATTCTGACAGCCATCACCCATCCTATGTTTAGCTGTATATCAGTCACCCCTGCGCCTTCGTATGTTTGCCCGTCAAACTGCGCGTTTACAGCCTTGGTTCTAGCATTGGCGGCGAAGTTGCCGCCGTACCAGACGGTTAGATAATCGCCGTTCGTTTCCAAGCTGTTCGCGGGCAGGGTGAACGTGTGAAGCACGTCCGGCCCAACCCCGGCGCTATTCGTTACCGCAAAGTTGCGATGAATGTTGCGCGGCATTGCGCGCGTCCACGCGATAAGGTTGTCAACCTCGGCAACCACATCACGAGTCAGCGCCCCGCCGTCGTCGGTAAGCCTGCGAACGATGGTTGAGGCCATCGGATTTGTTACGCGCGCAAGACTCATTGTTTCGTCAGCATTCTTATTTCCACTTCAACGCTTGTCATTCGCTGTTGTAAGTCTCTGGCGGTTTCATTGAATCCGCCAATCTGCGCCTTCAGGGATGTGATTTCCTGGTCGTGATACTTGTTCACGATGTCCATTTTGTCGTTCATGCCCTGAAGTTGCGTTTCCACCTTTTGAAGAGACGCCCCTAGACGCCACACGGCGCTTACCATCAACACAAGGTTGCTAACAATGATTGCTATTATTTGTCCAAGATTCATCGTATATGTCATATCTTGGGGGGATTGGTTCTCTCCATGCTTCATGTCATCACAATGACGCCGCTTTCTTGAGGGGCGGGGCATATCACTTCCTACAGCATCACCATGGTTTGCGAGTTTAGCGTAGTCACTTCCAGTTGAACGCTTGTGACGGTAGCCGTCACCGATGCGGACGCGATGCCCGCGCCTGACTGCGTAGCGTTCGCGTGCATCCTGTTCCGAATCGCTATCTGACTTATCGTCGGCAATGGCGTAACGTTGAACGACACAGAACCGCTCTCAATCAAACTTGCGGAGTCAATCCCGCTAACGCTGACGCTGCGTGTCAATAACGTCGTCGGAAAAGTCGCGCCGCCGTCTACGGACAATAGCGAGATAAAACTGGCGTCCGCCGCAGCGCTCCCGCCTGACGAATTGTCGGCATCGGCCCCGCCTGATGTGATGTTCCAATTGAACTTCACCACTACTTTCGTTATTTGCCCTAGCGCAGCCGGAAACGCGCTCCACCGAATGCTCTTGTTCTGCGCCGCGCCAACCCCTGTGTCTATCACCGTCGAAGACGCATAGCTTGTATTCGTCGGCGTCGTAAGCGCGTTGTCGGAGCCTAGCGCCGGGTCTGGCGTCTGATTAGTTGTCGCTTGTAGCGTGAGAATGGCCATTAAAACACCGTCCTGAATCCTTCTAAAGTGACCATTACATTTCTTTCCGTGATGGTTCCGCTTCTTGCTGTAAGAAAACAACTAAAGATTTGATTCTCTGCGGCGGTAAAGTCCCCGATATTATTCGGGTAAACCGTGGCCACGGTGTTAAACGTGTCGTTCAATCCCATATCAGCGATAGTCCCGACGCCGAATTGGTCAACCCTGAACACGAGACTCCCGCCCGCTGTATGCGAACCCTCGCGGAACATAACCTTCACCTGGGTAATGGTGTACGTACCGCCTGCCGGAACTATGAAGCTTCCAAACTCTCTGCTGTTAAGATTCGCGGTAGCAGGGTCAACAATTGACCATCCAACAGAAAACGAGACAACCCTGTCATCAACATACTGCTTCCTCGCTAATTGATTGGCAGTGGTGGGGCTTGCCGCAGGGCCAACAGGGATACTGCCGAACGTGTAGACGCCAGCCGCGCCGGTGAGTCCGTTCGCGGTCAGGGAGCCGTCATTTGTGATGGTCGCCTTGCTTGAGCCGTTCTGCTTCCAGCGCGCCAAAAGTCCCGCGCCAACCTGGTCCTGGTCAACGGGCGGGTCTGTCCCGTCCGAAGTCTTGACGAGCAACTTACTGCCCGTAGTGCCACCGTTGAGAACGCCAGCCGCGCCGGTAAGCTGGTTAAACTCGTTGTCGAGCAAAACCAGACTGGATACTGGCTTGATGGCGTCGAAACTGGCCGTCGTTCTAGTTGGTAAAGATGCCATAAATCACACGTCCGTAACTCTCTTGTTGTTGAGCGGTATGTAATCAAGAGAGAAGTCCTGAATCGTGAAGCCCTCGCCCGCCTGAGAGTTGCTAAAGTTAAAAGTTATGTCCTGCGATTCGCGCCCGTACTGATTGCTTTTGAGTGGGCGTACAATGTCGTTCTGTCCGCTAAACGTCGTTCCCCAGAGGCCCGCGCCCCACAGTCCACCGGCCCACAGCGCGCCTGTAGCCGTCCCTGTCAGTCCGAATGAGTAAGAGTCAGTCCGTAGGATGTTCTGGTCGAAGTAATACTGAACGGTAATGCCCACGCTTGCGCTCAACAGGTTCAAGCCGACGCCCCATTCGTGCCAGTACTTGCGAAGCAGTTGCGCGCCGCCGTTGAACGACTTCGGCACGAATGCCTTGGTATATGCGCTGCCCTGGTCGCTGAACGCCGCCGTGGTGAGCCGTGGCACATAGGTGAATAGCTGATAATTACTGCCGCCTGAATTGAGCGCGCCGATGACGTAGGTTTTACCGCTTGCGCCGGGAAATGAGGTGTAAGCCGTGCCCGCAACCATTCCGTTGAACCGCGTCCAGCGCACAATCCCCTCATCAACCTTCAGGTAGTCGAGGACGTAGACGACTTTATTGCCGTTGGGCGCGACGCTGGACGGAATGCTCAGCCAATACTGCGCCCCGGTGTCCACCAGAATTGATGGGATTTCCTCAGTAGTCTTGAGAAAGTTGGTAATCTCTTTGATGTTGCGGCTGTAAAACGCGGTGCGAAAGTCTTCGGCGGTTTGAACCAGCGCCAGACTTGCTATGCCCTGTTCAGAGAGAAATATGACATCGTTCGGGACTTGCTGAATGCTGTACGCGGCGACACAACCCACGTCTTTAGTCACGACTTCACGGCGTATATTGTTGGCGTCGGTATTCGGGTCTGCGAAAGCCACCAGCCGGTGTATGCTGCGCCGCTTGAAGATATACAGCGCGTCCCGCGTTGAGAACAGCCCCATAATCTTGTCGCCGTCGTTCGTGTCTATATCAATCGTCACAGCGCCAGCCGCGCCCGTAGTCGTCCAGTCTTCGGGATTGCCGAGCGCCGAACCCTGCACGCGGCTCAGGTTGGAAGCGTGCGCTACCCACACCCGGCTATTCCAAACGGCGATGTATTTCGCGCGCGGGGGACTGCCGCCCAGGGCCGCCGCCGTGCTTGTGCTGTCCACTTTCACCGGATTCGTTCCCGACGTCGCGCCGTTGACTCCGATGGCCAAGCCCCCGAACGTTACCCACTGCCAGTAGACATTATTCGGCAGCGTCAGCGCGCCGGATAGGGTTGTCAGCCCGGTGCCGTTGGTTTCGATGATGCGTAGGGTTGTGCCTTCGGTGAGCAGGATGCCTATCTCGCCAGTGTCTATTGAGAAGTAGTGCAGGGATGTGATTCGATTGGAGAACGTGTCGGCTGATAGCTGAGTGACGCCGCGACGGGTTGAGAGATTGCCGTTATCGTCAAACTCAAAGTTTAGTAAGTCCTGCGCCTCACTGTCGTCTATTTCCGTCGGAGGGACGGACGTATTTATCCCTTTGCGCCAATCCCTGACGCGCAGAGGTTGCATTCCGATATTGTCCAGGTTGGACGATGCCGCCATAGTTCATAGAAACTAAAGGAATGGGTTCTTAAAATGCGACGGGTCAAAGATTGCTTGCGCTCTGCCACCGCCGCCCGGTAAATCATTCCATCTCTGCTGGCTCGTCGCCGCCACTTTGCGCTTCTCCCGCTTTTCCAGCTTGTCTAGCAGCTTGTCGTATATGCCCCGTTGCTCTTTCGCCCTATCTAGCATTCCGTCAAGCTCGTATAGCTCAGCTTTGACGTAGTAGCGAATCAATGGAATGAACTGCTCCAGCACCGGTATAACCGTTGAAGTTGCGACTTCGGACGGGTGAAAGTAGTACGTGCGCTCTATCGTGAGGATAGAGGTAGGAACGGGCGCAAGCCGGAATTGATAGAGCACGTTGGCGCCTGAAACCAAAATGCCATCCTCAATCCAGACTCCCGCCCGTCCTGGAGTTTCGAGCTTCGCCATATAGCGCGCCGCTTCCTGCGTTCCCCACAGCCAAAGAGGTTCCCCGGTGTCGGTGTAGCGCAGCTGTTCAATGTCGCGCCCGCCAACGGGAAGCTGATACACAGCAGTCCCGGCGACAGTCGAGAACGTGGAACGGGTGCGGAACATGTTGTAATTCGTAGTAATCGCAATATTGTCTAAAGCGTCGTTTACGCGCTTTTCAGTCCTCTGGACAAAGCCCGCGTCGTCGGTGGCTTTCTCCATGTTCTGCAATATTTCGATTGCTAACGAATTAGGCGTACTCATTACAGTCTCGGATTTTCGATAAACGTTTCAGGCAGCAGCCGCTCGTCGCGCGCCACTTTCACTTGCTCAGGTGAGCGCACATGGGATGGGCCTGTGGTCGAATGTTTCACCGCTAGATGTCGAGCCAGCGTATTCTCCGCATGCCACCGCGCCGTTTTACCGTTCCACGGCAGAATCAAATCCTCTGGGATTGAGTCGTAGCCGTTCACCCATCCGGTAGCTTCAGCGCCGTCGAAACTACATCTAGGGTCGGCCTGACACATTGACGGGGTGAGAGTCACCCATCCAATCGGCGTAACGGTAGCAAGTCGTCCCTCCTGCGGGTCTACGACTTTCGAGCGGTGAATCTGGCCACGGTCAATGTGGCTCACGGTGACTTCACGCGCGGCTTTGGCCTCCTGCCCTTGCAGATAGTCGGCCATCAGCTTTTTCATCCGCTGCTGTTCTTCTTCAAGCGACAGTTCAGTGACTTTCGCCTCAGCGTCGGCCCGCTCCTTGAGTGTCGTGTAACTGGTTTTCCCCATATTCGCTCCTAGTACATTTTCTTCCTCTTCCCGCCGCTGAGCGCGGCGCGCGAAGAAGCTATCGGGTGATTGCTGGCGATTCCGCTTTTAACGGCTGGCTTCTGCGGCGCTGCGCCTCTGGACACCGTCCGCCCCATCAGCTTGAATCCAGTCTTCAGATTGCTGGACAGATTCGGCTTGCCTATATTTTTCATTGCCATAAATATTCTCCTTGTGGATATGGGGCCAGTTGCCCGGCCCCTCTCCTGCTAGTTCTGTATCAGCACAGTAGCGAAACCGCCCGATGTGGTACTGAGGGCGATTACTTGCCGCCCGCCAACTACCGCCTCAGCCTCAGCCGGTGCGAAAGTGGCGTTGAAGCCTGTATCGTCCAAAGTGCCCGCCGTACCGGTTGTCCACAGAAGCGCGCCCGCAACGATGGTTGCAGCCGTCGCCGCCGTCGCCACGCCCGAATAGGCAATCCAGCCAAACTGGTTGGCGGCTATCGTGGTTGGCAAACTGATACCTTCCACCTTTTGGTTGGCGGCGCTGGAAGCAATGACTGTCGCGTGACGTTCTGCGAGAGTCGCCGTTACGTCCAGACGGACAGCCTGCCCTACCGTCACAGTACCGCCAAACTTGCAGTATTTGATTCGGTTGGGCGTGCCCGATGTTCCCCCGCGTGGGTCTTCACAAATCAGCCCCAGAGGAAACTGCGCCACGGTATCTACCTGTGTTGGATTTATCCCTAATCTGATATCTGCCATGTTTCCTCCTTACGCACCGGCGAAGTTAATGCGCCCCTGACGGCGACGATTGGAAAGAACCAGATTTCCGTACATCAAGCACTTGATACTGGCCGAGTCCTGATTGTCCGGTTGAATTGGGTCGGTGAAAGTGAACTCGTAGCCCTCGCCAAAAACCATCTTGGCGTAGTCGAGGTTGAGCGCCACGCAGCCGAAACCAGCGGTATTCGACACCGAACCAGCGGCAACCGACGTGTTGGGCTGCATATCTTCGTCCCAAACGTGGGGAACGCCCATATAAACCACGTTCTTGAATCCAGCCTGTCCGAGCGCCGCATCCGTGCTGTCCGGCCCGCGAACTATCTGCTGCTTCTGTTCGAGACCGTCCAGCAGCACTAGATAAGCCGGACGAACCATCACCACAAGGTGCGGACTGTCAGAACCCGCCATACACGCGACAATCATGCCGCGCAGTCCGGCGAAGAGGTTGTTGACACCGGCAGGAGAAGCGGCGTTGATGTTCGCCCCGCCCGTCGCCGTGCCCGACAAGCCAAACCCGGTAGTTGTGAAGAACTGATTGCGCCATGTGGGATTGAGCGCGCTATCCAGCGTCCCATACGTCCCGGTTTGCGGGTCGAACGGGAGCGCCGATTGATAGCCAATCAGAGCTTTTCCACCGTCGGCTGAACCGTCGGCGGGGAGCGCCTGATTGACCTTGCGCTTCATGGTGATAGCCAAGCGCTGGCCCATCGCGTCCCACAGGTCAATGATTTGGCCTGGGCCGCTGTTCTGGAATTTCTCAAAGCCTGAAATCTGTTCGACGCCCGCAAGCTGCTTGAACGCGTATTCCGCGCCTGTCGCAACTTCGGTACGGGTCATATCGAGCGGGTCATATCCGGAATACCACTTGGCGCTAGCGGCATCGTCCAGCATGATTGGCTCAAAGATTGTCTTACCCTGCCGCGTAACTATCCCGCCAAGTTGCCCAAGCATCCATAAAACTACCTGGTTACTTGTAATGTTGTCAGTGAGAACGCGGCTGAAGTCCGTGAGAGATGTCGCATCCACTTGCGCCCAAGTGGTGCGAAGCATCGTTCCTGGTACTGCCATATATAGTGTCTCCTAGACTAGATGGGACGCGCCCTGCCAGTCTGTTGGTTATGGAGCATAATTCGGCCTAGCGCGCCAACGTTCATAAGGCTGGCGGGTAATGCCGGTTCTGCTGCGCCACTGACACCATTACGCGGAGGCAGGCTATGGGCCTGCGCTGCTTTCTGCGCCGCTTCTTGCGCTGTCATGGTTCGTTGGGCTGGTTTGGCGCTTGGTGAGGGCGCCGCTTGATGAGGTGAGGTGATTTGGGATGATGCCACCCATTCGTAGGCATCAGGAATGGTGAACCGTCCGTTGGACTTCGCTACCATTTGCAGCGCCTTGTCCATAAACGGCTTGAAATTCGGGTCGTTACCGTAGTCGGCTAGGACGCTATTGTACTGCCGGGTATATTCCGCCGACTGCATCGCGTCCCGGTGCGGGTCAAGCGCCGCCTGTACCGACTGCTGCACCGTTGCCTGAATGTAGGCGTTATTGAGCCGGTGAAACTCTGCCACTTGGCGCGGCTCGTAGAAGTCGAAATCTTCCGGATTTGGCGGCTGCGGCCCCTGTGGCTGCTGTGGCTGTCCGGCTAGTTGCCCTTGCGCCATCATCTGCATCGTCTGTTTCAGTTCGGATATTTCGCGGTGGAGCGCGTCGTAGGGCTGCGCCTCCTGGACGCCATTATCGCTCCCGCGAGGGACGGTAGATTCGATAACCTGTTCCTCTGCCGGCTCTTCTGCTGCTGGTTCCTGTGGAACCCATCTTAACTGGCCATTCTCTTTCCATTCCGGCTTGTACTCAGGTTGCGCTACTTGCGCCGCCATCCGGACAGTGTGCAGCGATTTACGTTGAACGGGCGCGCTATCCCGCGATGGCCCTTCGCCTTCCGGAACCACATTCGAACCGCCAACTGGAACTGTAATCTGCATAAGTCTAATCCCTGCTGTGAAATCGGATTTTATGGGTAAAACTAAACCCTGTCAACAAATGTGTGTTTTTCTGACACACATCAACTATTCTCACGGATAAACTTCTCGCCGTCTGCGCCGCCAAGCCCCAACCCTGATGGGCCGAAAGTCTTTTCGCTCCAGCCGCGCACATCCTTTTGGAGCTTTTCCTTTTTCGCCTTCTGTGCGTTGTCGGCAATCTTGTCCCATGCTTCTCTGTCGCTTCTGTCACCGACGGGAACGTGGTTCTTTTCCTTCATAATGGCCTTAAGCTGACTACTGGATGTGACATACCCATAGTTCGGATGCACATAGCCGTCCCAGTACGTGTCGGGACGCATGACGGGCAGCGACCAGATAAGAGGTGACGGCGCGCCGCATTCTGGGCATGCGGCGCGTTCGTCAGCTGGTAGACGCGGCAATAGTTCTTCAAAGTGGTTGCCGTCTACCGGACAGTGAAATTCGTAGAGAGGCATGGCTTAAAAACGGCCCTCAAGAGACGCGCAGTGATTCGCCTGCATTCGTGCTTCTGACAGTTTGCGAATAGCAACCGTTTTACCCGGCCCTTCAGGCAGTGCCGCGTTCAACAACTGCGCGCATCCCAGAAACGCGGCGTTGATTTGGTCGTATGTTACGCGCTGCTCTTCGGTTGGCGCGTGATAGCTAAAAATGTCTTTCAATTGGTCGTCTGTCATGTTTCCTCCTAGTAGCGAAAGCCTGCGCCCGCGCCGTATTTGTGAGTGGACGAACCCGCGAAGCCCTGCGTAAATTCGTACTCAAGAAAGAATGGCCGCACAAAGAAATGTCCCAGATTCACATCCGCGCCCAATTGATAGCGGCGCACGAAATGACGCGTGGAAACGTCGGTCGGATTCCTGAACCCGAACAGCGCAGTAGCGAACGGTTCAACCGGGCCAGCTTTGTAGCTGAGCCGTGGGCCGAATGAATAGGTGTCGGTATCGCGCTGCACTACGTCGAACATTGCAGCGGAAGTAGGAAGCGGCGACATAACCGGATACGTCTCCGGGTCAAGCTGCGTCACGTCGAAAGTGCGCTGAAAGTTGAAGACGCCGCCGAGACGGAAGCCGCCCCTGCTGATAATCTTGCCGTCCACGTCAATCCAAAAGCCATTCAGATATTCGGCAACTTCGTTCGGGTCGAATTTAAACTCGCTGCCGACGTAGCCGACTGACAGCTTGATTTTGTCGTTTGATTTGTCCTGCGCGAACGTCGAAGCGGCAAACGCAACGACGAATGTGAGTGTGATGATTACTTTTCTCATTCCTTCTCCTGTTAAGTGTTAAGCGGCAAGAATGCCGATTAGCTGTTTTTCGATAGCTATAAAGCCGTTAGCCGTGCAGTCGGCGCTGTAGATAACCGGGACGCCGTTAATCACAACGCTTTTGTAGCCCCACTCAGCAAGCCGGTGGTCGGCTGGAAGTCCAGCGTCTTCCAGTTCACGATATGCGCCTTCGCTTACGACTATCAGCCCGTAGCGGCCCTGAAACGCCGGACTTGTAGTAAATCTCTCTATCACTTGCTGCGTTGTTGGCATTCTTTCTCCTTAAGCGGCTACTGCATAAAGCCGCGCATTCCCTGCATTAAATCCGGCTGTGAAAGCCCTTCACCCGGCGCGCCAACGCCCGGCGTTTGGCCGACAGGCGACGGCGCAAACGCCCCGCCTATCTCTGGCGTCATCCCTGCGCCTTCCGTCGTCGGCATAGGTGTACGCGACGAGCGGAAGAATCGGCCAATATCCTTCTCGCCAAACTTATCCAGAACCCAACCGACGAGCGCGGGCATATTGAACGTATCCGGCGCTCCGGTTTGAGCTAAGACAGGTAGTGACTGGACGGCAAGCTGGAATATTTGAAGCGCCTGCTGCTTCTCCAAGTCGGGGTCAGTCTTCGGCGCCGCGAAGTACTCAACGTCTACATCCGCGTCGTCCTGTATCTGCTCGTTGGTGTACTCCTGCCACTGCGCGCCGTCCGGTCCGACAATTTCTATCGCGTCGGCCACGGTGCGGTGTTTCTTCAGGTGATGTAAGACTTGCCGCGCGATGTCTTCCACGAACTCCTCAAAGTCTTCCACATGTTGGTCGAGCTTCAACCCGGTGAGTCTTGCGCGTGTGCCGATTTCCCCTGCCGTGGTTCGGGACGGCAAGCGCCCACCCTGCAAGAGCGCGTCGGCCCCGGTCATCTCTTCGATGGCGCGCTGAATATTGGCCTGAATGATTTGGAAGTCCTGCGGCAGATTCGGAAGTTGAATCGCCTGAATGTCCCCGACAACAAGGTCATCACCGGCTAAGTATTTCGCCACCTCTTCGGGGTTCGTCCCTTCGCTCGCTTTGAGCCGTGGCCGACTCTTGCGCGCCACGTCCTGCTCAAGCGTGGCCATTCTGTTCAACTGTATCTGCTGGTCTTCAATCCACGCGGGAAGCCCCAGGCCATAGGGTTGGTTCGGGACTTCAATGTAGTTGTCCATCGCATACGGAAACTTATCCAAGTAGTCGTATGGCCATTTCTCGCTGAGCAACGGACGCGGGCAACCGTCGGGGTAAATCATGTGGTTTTTGGTTTTCCAGTCCCAAATCTCTATCAGCGCAACTAGATTGTCCTCCGGCAGCGTGATGCCCTGCATTGCCTTCATTGCGCGCGGGTCGAGGCCCAACATCTGCCACGCGGCCATCGTTGAAACTGAGGCGTCGCCGCTCCGTATCAGTCCAAGCGTTTCCTGGTCATAGGACTTGTTCGACAGCACGTCGGTGAACGGGACGAAGAAGACTTCAGCGCACCAGCGCGCCGTGTGCAGCGAGCAGTCCTTACCTGACAGGTCGAATAGAAAATTAAGCGGGTTGACGCGCTCGATATAAGCCGCGTCTTTCTTCACGTAATCGGCGTAGTTGATTGTCTCGCCTTTGGCTTTGCTCTCGTCCACTTCGACGGTGTAGCCGCTCTTGGCAACGCAGTGGCCAATAACCAACAGGTCACGAGCGCAGGCTTTCATGGCGCGCGTCATGTTCCGTTCGCGCCATTCATAGTTGAGTAGCGCCTGCTGAATCTTCACGCCAAGATAGTCATCATCGGTTGGACGCTGAGCCTTTAGTAGAAACTTTATCTCGTCGTTTATCAGAAACGGCACGATGCTGTTGATTATGCTCCCGGTTTTGTTCACGGTCGCCGTGTCGCGCGGGTTGTCGCTGTTGGGCTGGCCTCCGCTGCTTCCCCTGTCGTTCCATTGTTCTCCTTCATACCAGAGGTAGTATCTACGCCAATCCTTTTCCCCATTGCGCCGTTCAGCGCGCGCGCGGCGCATCATCGCAATGCGAGCCAACCAAATCTCACCATCAAGTTTCGGGTCGCCTGTCTCGGTTCTATGATTGACGAGCGCGCGTCGGACGCGGGAATTGCGCGTAACCGCAGGGCCGTCAGGGAAGAGAATTGGAACTGTTACTTTCTTTTTACGTGGCATTTACATTCCTGGGACTCGTAAGCCTCTAGTTCTTGCTAGCCTGTGCGCTTCCCAGGCGAATGAACCGCGCGGTATCGTCTCGCGCGGCGGTGAAAAGCGGTGGAGATGTTTCTTCATGTGGCGAGCTATCAATGCGGCGGATACGAAGTCGTCCTTGCTGCCCGCCGCGCCGCCGAACTTGCCGTTCTTCAATTCCTGATAGCTCTTTAGCTGGTCAACTAATGACTTTTCGTGTATCGAGCGGAAGAGTATGGCGTGGTCGCGTATGTCTGCGGCCAGGTCCGATATGAGCTTGCTTTTGCTGTCGGCTGACACGTTGAAGCCGGGGGGCGCATTCTTTTTTGTCTTCCCGGTGAACATGTCGCGCGGGTAGTACAGGCGCGGATAGCGCCATACCTTTTGCAGGTAGTCGTTCACTACAGCGCCGCCCCGTTCGTTATGTTCGACGGCTAGCAGGGCGTCGTCATACAGTCGGCCCAAATAGTTCAGCATTTCCGCGAAGTCGTAGGGGCTGATGACAGCGTTAAAGCTGGCGACTTCTTCTACTTCGTCGGCTGAGATAGCCAGCACAAGCGCCGCCGATGGGTCAGCCTCGGCGGACATTCCCATTGACGTGTCAGCGCCGATAACGAAGGATGTATGCTGCTTATCGAACTCCCCTGGTAGTCGGTAGAAGTAGACTTTCCCGTAGCCGTCGGCCCGGTGAAACTTCCGGTTTGGATTTATCTGGTCGTCGTCCTGAACGAACTTGCAGCGTATCGGGGTGTACCCTTCAGCCTGAACATAGGAGCGCATCTCTTCGAGGCTTTGGTGGTCGAATAGGTTCTTTGCGCTTGTGGCGAACGCGTCCGCGACAGTGGTCGGGTATTCATGCTTGAACACCTGCAAGCTGCCGAGACACTTAACGTCAATTGCGCGCCGCCGCCAATGAAGACGCAGCCGAACTTCCTCTTCTATCCACTCTTCCCCACCTTCGCCCATTTTCTCTGGATACCAAATAGGCAGGGCTTCGCGGATATGCCGGGACTCTTCTATCTCGTCGCCGTATCGGGAATCGGGGTCGGCGGATAACTCCCCTAGCTTGTCGTAGGTTAGCTTAGCGGTCCTGTACTCATCGAACGCGCACCACGGTATGAATACTTTTCTATAGCCGTTGTTCTGGTCGGTCCACCATTTAGTTGCTTCGTTTTCCCCTTTGGCCGTGGACTCCATAATTATCATCGTCCCGGCCTCGTCCGACATCACCTGAAGCAGTCCACCCATCTGGTCGGTTACGTCAACGCCAACTTCCGGCCACAGCGCGAACTCTGACAGCAAGACGCCGTGGAAGTTATAGGAGCGGCCAAGCTGCCCCGACTGCGCCGTCATAAAGACTAGTTTGCTTTCGAGTCCGACGCTTGCGCCGCGCCTCCGTTCGTGCGTGGTGGAGCCGAAGTACACCAGGTCTCGTCGGCTAGTGTGACAGCCGGGGCGCAACATCGGGTGCAACTGGTTGTGCATTGCCCGCAAGCGGTTGTTGAAGTCGTAAGTACTGGACTCTTTGTTGGCGCATATCAAGACTTCGCGGTTCGGACGAAGGGAAGTCAACCACAGGAACAGCGCAAGCCAGAATGTCGAGACGCCCTCTTGTCGGGCCTTCAGGATGAACCAGCGCACGGGCCGACGGGCTGCAAGGTCTTCCACTAACCATTCCCACATTCGCCGCTGGATGCGGTTAAGTTTCAGCCGGACGCGCTTGCCGCCTTTGGTTTTGATGAAGACGTTTATAGCGGCCCAGACAGGGAAGTCCCATTCAGATAGTTCATGGAAGCGGCGCTGGATGTAGCCTTCGGGGTCGGCGTCATATAGCGCAAGTTCTCGTTCCACGCGCGCAGGGTCCGGCGTGGCCATTCGGATAGCGTCGGCGGTAACTAGCGCCGCGCTGTCACTGGTTGTCGGCGTCGAAGTCTCCATCCTCTTCCGCGTCTATCACTGCGCTTGCGGTTATTTGCGTCAGCCCCGCGAGCGGCCCTGGCTGCAACGGCGCGCCCTCTATTAACTGGTTGAATGTCGCCTGAACCTTGACGGATTGCGTTTTCATTCCGCCGCCAATTTTAAGTATTAGTCCGATAGCTGTAAGCGCGGCCTTGTCGTCTTCGCCCTGAAGGATTGCTGCGAGCCTGTCCATTGCCGCGCCGTGAAGGGATAGCGCGCGAGTCTTCGTAGTCTCTTGAATATCCCTTGCTACTTCCTTGCCGCAGGGAACTAGCGCCTCGCTCATTCGCCCTCCACGTCAATTTCAATCATTACCCGACGGCGCGCGCCAATGGCTTTCAGCAGCTTGTTTCCCGGTTTTCGCTTCCCGGCAATCAGTAAGTCAATAAACTGCCCGGATACGTTCAGCCGTCTACCTAACTCCGCCTTGCTCCCCACGTCGTGCGCAAGCCGCGCAAGGTGTTCTTGGAACCTATCCAACTCAAGTAAGAAAGTGCGGCGAGCGCCACTTGGGGGCAACTGCGGAGTTAAAGCGCTGGTTTCGGGTGTTGTTTCGCTCATGGCACCTTATTGCATAAACCGCACAGTGTGTCAAATAGCTACAGGATGTATCGGAATGTCTCAGGCAGGCTTGCAGGAATGAGTAGGGGTTGGTAGACTGGCAGGGAACTTAGAACTCTTTGATTTCGGACCTCTGTTAGGCAGTTGTTTAGTACTTCGGGCTAAGGTGTATTCAGCCCGTCAGTTCACTTAGGCCGGACTGACGGGCTTTTATTTTGCCTAAAAGCGAAAAGCCGCCACCGGCGCTTACCGATAACGGCCTTTCACAGCTTTTCTAAACAATTGAACGGGCGCATAGTACTGTCGCGCCTATTCGGTGTCAACTTCTTCTTGATATAACCACTCTTCGCGCAGCCCCTTCTCGTAAGCCCGCCTCCATGCCTGCGCCGCCGTGCGTCCAATGGCTACAACTCTGCTGCCTGGACTTAGTCGAACTTGATACTCGTTCACGCCTTTCGAGTAGTCCAGCCCACAAACTGCCTCCGGGTATACCTCGATAATCCAATCTTTTTCGCCTGGACTTTGCCTTCTCATGCCACCTCCGCAAGCCTAACCGCCGCCGCCGCCAAGACGGCTGGCACCGGGGATAAAAGCGCCTCTATCTTCTCCGCAATCCCTTTACACTCAGAATCAACTTCCCGTAGCTGAAGCTGTCGAATATGGTGCAGCGCCTCCAATATCCTGTCGGGCACATCCACGACATCTAGGCTGGATTCCGGCTTGCTTTCTGTGGAATCGGAGTAGTTTAAAACTGACAATCCCTTCTTGGACATCTCGGTTCTCCTTCAAAAGTTCGTGTAATGCCAGCGGGCCGAAGTAGCACGCGACTGGCCTAACTTTCCGCTGGCAATCAGCGCATTTTGTACGCCAAAGTATCTGATAGCCGTGAACTAATTTCAGCCGCTTTTTGCCCCTGTATTCTACCTCAATCTCGGCCTTTCCGTGCGGCGTTGAAAGCTCATAGCCCTTTGGATACGGTGGCCTCAATCCTGAATGCGTCCAATCAGTTAGGGTAGCTTTGCCAGTACTGGCATTTTGCTGTTTTGCCAGTACTGGCATTTTAGCTGGCGGTTGTGATTTGCCAGTACTGGCAAACGGGAGAACATTTGCCGATTTGCCAGTACTGGCAAGAGGCGGTTTGCCAGCCGCTACTTCACCATCAGGACGCCCGCCAGCGCCAGACAGATTAGCGCCCAAGTTATCCAGAACACCAGGCCGAGTGGCCGCTTTCTCATGCTGCGCCTCCTGTTCGGGTTGTCCCGCCGCCATCGCTTGTCCCTGTGCGTGCGTGGCGGCTGCTATTTTCCCACTTGGTTTGGCCAATTAACCTCTGTCTGCTGCTGCAGGTGGTCGGCTATGCCGTCAAAGTCCCGGTCAATGTCTTCCTTGTTGAGCATCTTCATTCCGACGAATCCAAGGCACAGAATTGACGCAATCATGATGAGAGCGTACATGCCGCCGTTGAGATACCAGAGCGGGAAGAACGAAGTCGCCTTAATGGCTTCGTCTCGCTTGTTGATGGTGTCCGCAAGAAGTTTTTGCGCGTTTGAGTTTGCTTTGTTGGCTGTCGCCATGCGCTCTTTCTGCGTCCGGCCTACTCCCTGCTCCTTGCTCATTTGAGTAAGCGAATCGCGCAGGCGTTTTTCTTTGTCGTCCTGCACGATGGCCGCTTCGTCCAGGCCACGCAACGCACCGGTGTGAAACACAATCACGATGGCCAGCGCGCAGGCGAGAATTAGTGACCACTTGCGGACGTTGATATGGATGCTGAAGCATTTAAGCACCGTCAGCGCCAATACGGCGAACTCGCCGGCGCAGGCGCCCGCTTTGGCGGCAAGGCGGTATGTCGGCTGAAGGCTATCAATGTGCTGCCAGAACGCGGAGAGCGACCACGCGCAGAGAAAGCCCCAAAGGCCGATGAAGATTACAGCCATCCAGCCGCGCTGCGAAAGCAGGGATTCTTTTTTGGCTTGCATTTCGTCCCCTTTTAGTCAAGGGAACCGGGTAGGCGCTGAAGGTTGCTAAACTGAACAGGCTCAGGTTATAAGCAAACCGCTCTGCACGTACCAAGTTCTATTTGGTTTAAGGTAGGCGAGAGCTTTAACCTTTCGCCTACCAGTGCAGAGCGGATAATGCCACGAATCAGGGAAGGGTGCAATTTTAATCCCCTCCCTGCGGTTTTAGGAGAGTTTGACGGGTGCAGTCTTCAGCGTGCGGCTCGTCGCTGAACTGCTCACACCAAGGACAATGACTAAAACCATCCATGCCCTCAGAGCCTATGGCGACATATTCCACCTGTTCCAGCGCGCCGCGTAGCTTTCGATTCTCTTCCAGCAGGGCATTCATATTCGCTTCTAGCGCCTTGGCAACAGCCTTCCAGCCGCCAGCGATTGCCGCTTTAGTTTCGTTCATCTCAACTTTCTCCCCATTGCCGCGCTGTAAAAGTCCAGCTTTTGCTCGGCCATAATCGGCTCAACGTAAGCCGGGTATTGCTGAAAGGGGACGTACTCTTCCAGCGGTTCAATGGCCAACATCTCAGCCCGAACCCTGTCCGTCGGCGCGTTCTCTACCTCAGCAACGAACACTACGAATGGCTCCTTCAGTTCGGGACAGTCCAATTCGTCGCAGGCTTTCAGGTGCGCGTTATAGCGTTCGAGTGTCGGCTTGTACCATTTCGTCTTTTTGAACTCCGCAATCATTTCGCTTCTCTGCTCAGCCGTCATTTCTCGCATGGTCGCTCTCCTTCTGTACCAGGATTTCTATTTCAGGTTTCAGTTTCCAACGCGCCGCTATCTCTTGCGTCAGCGTCCCAAGTTTTACCCACTTCGGCGAATCGTCCGGCGTTATCGCGTTCTTGAATAGTCCGTCGAACACGGCTTTTAAGCTTGCCCGCGCATTGTCTTCGTCAAGTAGCCGCCCACGTCGGATAGTGACAGACACGGTGACGGGCACGAAAGACATCGGCTTGCCCGCCAGAATCCAGACTGTCTGCGCCGCGTTCTTGTGCGCCATCTTCGCCCGAATCCAGTCACGCAGCTTGCGGCGCTTGTTCGGATTCTGGTCGTTTGCGTCCACCGGGATAATTAGTCTGCAAATTTCGTTCATGCCTCATACCTCCTCGTCAAAGAAATCCTCTTCCAGTAGTCGCAGCACTTCGCCCGCGCCTTTCTCGCGCATTCTCAGCAGCGCCTCTGCCCATGTGGAAGGCTTCAGTCTAGAAAACTTGCCTAGTGGCATCGGGTCAGGCCATAGCCGCCGGACTCTCACCATCGCTATATCTGGAACGCTCCTGCATCCCGGATTAGGGGAATCTCCAAGGGTGTAGAGGACGCAGGCCGCTGGCAGATTGGCCATCTTCGCTAGGTGCTGTATAACTGTGCTTGGCTTCCAGTCTTTACCTTGGTCAATGGCTGTTTCGATGAGTGCAACAGGGAATTTGGATTTATCGTCGTACTCAACGTACAAAGAAACATCCAAGTCAATCATCGCTAGCAGTTGAGCCTTCTCTAGTCCGATGTAGCGTGCGGTACTGGCCCGCCTGTGCCATAGCGAATAGGACTGGTCGCGGAATCCGTAAACTTCTTCATGTGCCATTAGCGACCCTCCACACAATGATTTCCCGCGTTAGTACCAAGCAACGCTTATTCTCTTTGGCCCACTCCACCATCTGCGCGTTGCACTGCTGCGACTCGTAGGGAACGCTGAACCGCATATCAACCGGGAGTTTGACGGCGCGGAGCATGTCGCCTACGTGGTCGGTGAATTGACGCTCCGGCGCCTTCCACTGCGTCGGCTGGATTATCAGCGCGATGTAGGCGCCGTCTTCATTCGTGAGTTTCTTGGCGAATCCGTTGATAATGTCGGCCAGCGTCTTGTTGAACTGGTCGAGTGGCATATTGGCCAGGTCTGTCGGGTCATCACTGTATTCGCCTGCGGCCTGCTTCCAGTACGGCGGGTCGAGATAGACGAGGCGGACATCTTTCCACTGCGGCGGCTTCGGTAGTCCTTCCGTCAGGTCGTGCGCCCGGATTTCCTTTTCGCGCTCAACGATTGGCTTGCGGTCGGAGACGTAGTAGCGGCGGAATCGCTTGCGGCAAAGGTCAACGGTAGAGCCGCCGCCTGCGAACGGGTCAATTACAACGTCAAATGGCCTTGTGTAGAGATACAGCAGATTGTCGAGCCAGCGTATTTCCGAGTTGCCGAAGTGGTTCGAGCCGGATGTTTTCTCTTGTTGCTTCCAGATATTGTAAATCGGGGCGTGGAAACTCTCGTCGGCGTGCTTGGCTTGAGTTTTATGAAATTCGGACATCTGTCCAAAATTCATAAATTCTTCAATCCACTTCGAAACCGTTCCTTGGTCGAGTGTAAGCTCGGCGCTTATCTCTTGCTGTGTGGCACATGCAAGCCACATATTGAACGCCTGCTTACGTGCGCCTTCTTTCTTTTCCTTCTTGGTGCGTGACAGGAATCGCTGAATCTGTTTTGCGCCGACACTTAAGATTCGTTGTAGTTCGCCCTCTTTCGCGGCTTGCTCTTTCGCTGGCGTACCAAGCCAAATCTTGATAGCCATATTTTCCTTATCATCAATCGAAAGCTGTATGCCGTGTTTAGCGTTACGCTCGATTGCTAGTTCCAAGAAGTGGACATCGCTCTTTGTCTCGGTGAGGATTGCTCGAATCGTCTCAACGCCGTTCTTCTTGTGCGCTGTCCACCGATGCCAGCCGTCTATGAGTTCGTTATGCTGGTTGACTTCGATAGGTGGAAGAACGTCCAAGTCTTCCGCGTACTTCTGCACCGTGACGGCGCTGGTTTCGATACGTGGATACAAATCGTCTCTGAAAACCACGTCTGCTGTTTTAATTGTTTTATGTCCGTTATTGCTCACGCGTCCCTCCTTCTCCTGCTTTATTCGTATCGGCCCGCCAAGCCCATCTCAGCGACCATCACGCGGGCCAATGTCTGATAGGCTGATAATTCCGCCTGTATTGCGCCTACGTTCAGCTTCGCCGCTTCGCGCAGCGCGTCGGCTGAGTGCGCGGCGTACATCTCATTGCTGCACACTCTGTCAACGTGCGCTTTCTTTTCAGGGATAGTCCCTTCGGCCTGTAGAAGCGCGACGGCTTGCGCCTTGCGGTATTTCTGGTCAGCGACGGCCCATTCAGTGGCCAGCGGTTCAAGCTGACTGCGCGCGACTCTGAGTTCTTCGACGGCGGCTAGGATGTTGTTTTCAAGTTCTTCTTTCGTCATAGTCAGTTCAGTTTTGCCGCCTCAAGCTGTTTAATCTTTCGCACTATCTGGCGCTTCATTTTGTCCAGCGGCGCCACAAGACGCGCTTTAATCGCTGCCGCGCGCGCCTTCCTGCGTTCAAGTTCGTCCAGCATTCGCGCTTCCTGCTCAGTCATAATCCGCTCGGTTTCCATAAGACCTCCGTTGTTAGCTGCGGGTTGTTGGCTGCCAGTCCCGCAGGCGGGTCATGGCTTCTTTGACTTCTTCGGGCATTGCTATTTCTTCTTCAGCCGGGGGCAGGGCAGTGCGGTTGCGCGCCTCCTGCATCATTCGGCGTTGACGGTCGAGCGACCTAAGCGCCATGTCGAATCCGCCTTCAAGCAATCGGCGGGATTCCTCGGCTAGCTGGCCCTGCGCCACGTTGAATGTCAGTGAAAGCTCAATCGTCCTATCCGCGCCGACGAATAGCACCGGCTGCTGCAGCGTCGGCATGCGCTTGGCCCAGGTAGCGCCCTGTTCACGCATTGACATTTCCGAGAGTCCAGCGCGGTAGAGTTCAACTTCGCGGTTGCTGTTCAGCGCGGCGGCGTATTGGCGAAGGAATGACTTCTGATAGCTGGCTAGCATTTCGTCGGTGCAGCCGGTCACTTGCTTCCCGCGCTCATTCGTTCCACCGGCGGAGAGGAGGCGGCAGGCTTCCAGCCAGCTACCGAATACGGCGTCCATGGCGGCGGCTGTGGCCCTGTCGGAGAACTTGACGGAGGCTGTCCCGCCATTCGCTGCGGCTTCAAGGAATGCGGCCCAGGCGTTCGCGGCCCTGTCTTCGGGGTTGCCTTCGATTAGCTCACGAAGTTCGGCTGGTTTGGGGAAGAACTTCCTGGTATCAATGGCCAGTTCTACAGCGGCCTCAACTTGCTCAATGGTGAACTCCCTCAGGGCGCGGAAGTATATTTCGCCCAATGCGTCACTAATCGGCTTGCCGTAAGTCTCACTTAGGAGCGACAGTTGTTTTGCAAATTCCACTGAGTCCCTGTCAGTCATATTTTCTCCTTCGCCATGTGGCGTTTCACGAACCCGTCAAGCGCGGCTATGGTCTGCTGCGCGGCGGGTGAGAATTGGGCGAGTGCGCCGTTGCCGGTGCGCCCGTTTACCTTCGCTATGAACATTTCGACGTGCTTCACATCTCGGCAAATTAGCTCGATGTCGTCCCATACCGTCCCCTGGTCGTTCTGGCCCATGTGGTACGGGGAAGAGGCGCACCCGTCTATCGCCTGCTTGATGTCCTCCACCGAGAACTTGTCCTTCAGGCGAGCTTTAATTTTCTTCTGTCGGTCTTGCGAGAACTTGGCCTTCGGATGGTTGAGTCTTGATTGCCAGTATTGGAAGATTTCCTGAACTTCAGGTGAGGAAGCGGTGCCGTCCGGCGTGCCGGACATGTCTTTGTTTCTCTCTGTAATATCTCTTCTCTGTATTATGTACTTATCTGTTTTATATTGGTGTTGGTTTACCACATCTGGTTCAGCCACTTCTGGTTCAACCACATCTGGCAAATCAACATCTGGTGCCACTTCTTGGTTTGCCGCATCTGGCTGGCTAGCATCTGGTTCTACCAGTTGTTGGTTTTCAGCATATGGTGTTTCATAGACTGACGTAATCCACCGAACGAACCTTCCCTTGTCCCGCTCCTCCGTCCGGCTGGCGTACCTGTGCGGGATAAAAATCTCATTGATGATGTGATAAGCCTGGGACCGGCCCACGTCTTTGAAGCGTCGGCAGATGTCGTCAACGGACGGCTCCCAACTGTCTGGTTTCGATAGTAGGTAGGCGAGTACGCCAAGTGCGCGGGCGCTAAGGTTGGTGTCCTGGGCCGTGGACCGTAGTAGCTGGAAGAACGGATTCTGCTGGTTGTGAGGTGCGCGGATAATCATTACTGCCTTTACAAGCGCTTTCTGTGGGGTTGTTGATTACATAAATAGAAATAGAAGCCCTGGGGAACGATTGCCCGATGTCCCCAGGGCATACCCCGCGCCAGCGAACGGTAAATGACGGGTGGCGCGGGCTGAGATTGCTAGTCTTTGCGCTCCGTCTTGCGACGATGTTCATCTTCGACAATCTTCTTTACGACTTTTGGAAGACTCGGATTGTCATCGTCAATTTGCTCGCGCAGCCATTTCGCGGTGGATGGCTTTAGCCCTCTAACAAAAACGGGCTTAACTTTTTTCGCGCCGACGTGGCGTTTTTTGGCGTTCTGTGCCATTCTTCCCCCCTCCTTCTGCCCTTGAATGCGATACGTTATTGCATCGCTAGCGCAGTGATATCATTGCATCAGCAATCTGTCAACACTTATCTCTGCCCGATGATAAGATTTCCTTTGCCCGATGGGATACGCTCCATGAAAAAACACATGGCCGAAGAACTAACCGAAGATTTCAGTGACGAGTTAAATGAAGAGTCTAAAGGCGGTAGGGCACAAATCCTACTGAGGGTGAGTGTCGAAGAGAAGGCGCGCTTCACCGAACTCGGCTCGACAGCCGGTTTCTTAAGCGTCAGCAAGTTTATTATCGAGGCGATGAATCGCTACGGCGACATCATCGCGGAGACAGTCCTGGACGAAGACCGCAAGTCTGCGGAGGTTCGCAAGAGTCACCGCGATGATTTACGCCGAAAACTTCAGTCGCCTGAGTCGTCGTAGGCGACGGCTCTAATAATGGCCTTCGCCTCGGCGGATTCGATGTCGTTCAGTGATTCCGCAGGGAGAAGTGTCTTTAATTCTCTTGTGAAATTGAGGAGAACATGCCGCACGCGGGCGGGGGTATGTCTGTAGGCTAGTAGTAGTGAGACAACTTCGGCAAGCGCTAAAAGATGGACTTGTGTTGATTGCGGAGTCATAACGGGTAGCTCTGTGCCTGGCGTGTTTTATTGGTTAATTGTTTTTTCTGGGGTGATATGTACATCATGGGGCATCACCTGGGGGCCTCCATCGTTAGTGTTCGTGGAGGCATATGGCGCAGCGGGTGAGGCGCGCCTATTTCCGAGCATACGCTTTGTAAAACCATTTAGCAATAATATTGTGCGGCGAAACGCCACGCGAAAGCGCTTTTCTTATCCTTCCCTTTCCCGGCCAACCCATCTGAAATGTTTTTGAGTTTTTAGCATACGGGGGAATTTTATCCCCTATATGTGCGGCGGCGCACATATAGAGAATTTTATTGTTTTTTGCATTTTTCTCTTGCAATGCGCTAGCGGTGTGCTATCATCTCGTCATTGCAGAGATGACGGAGCGATGGCAGATTGATAAACAACGGAGGCCCGAAATGCTGAAATTAGAACCCGCGAAAATGCAGAAAGCGATTCAAAGAGCGAAGTCTGAACACCTGAAAGTCAAAGTCCTTAATGTGACGGAACGCACATATAGCGTAACCGGCAGCAAGGGCGACGTTTACACGGTGCGCTTTGTTATCGCCAACGGCCACAAGCTGGGCGAGTGCAACTGCAAGGGTGGACAAGCGGGCCTCTACTGCAAGCATCTGGCCGCTGGCGCGCAGGCGAACATTCTGTGTCAGTCGTTCCGCGAGCGCGGAGCGGAAGTCGAACCGACAATCGGGCAGATGGCTATGTACACGGCTAGAAACACGGGCTGGATGGTTTAACGGAGGACGACCATGCTACTTAAATACGAAACACGGCGAACTCAATCAAATACAACGCGCTCCCTTATTACGCTTGTCGGCACAGGATTGGCTTACCGGAGCGACAGCTTGGCCACGGCGCAAAGCTGGGACAGCAAGAAGCAGGCCGTTGAGTTTGCTAAAACTCTCGGCTTTTCCGCTCGCCACGTCTGCGCGGCTTGGCTCAATCGCCTCACCTGGGGATGGATTATTCGTGGCGAGCTTGATGACGTGTACTGTCAAGACGGTCAAATGCGACTCCCGTCGTAATGGAGGAACCAATGAACAAAGCCGACGAACTCAAAGCCAAAATATCCGTGATTGACTTACAGCTAGCCGACGTAAACCGCCAGATTGAGCGGAAGGAAGAGGCCATCAAAATGCTCAAGGCGCATCAGGATAATCTCTACGCCAACCGTATGCGCCTGGAAGGCCAGCTTGAGCGCGAAGGCGGCGACAGCGCGGAGCTTCAATGGCATTGCGAGTGCGGCC
>Ga0111539_10001041_pt1 | contig 36433 bp, 33 predicted proteins | sample RhiMethybrSRZTD1_FD_79667 | JGI IMG/M metagenome (GOLD analysis project Ga0111539, IMG submission 79667) | Populus rhizosphere microbial communities from Tennessee, USA - Rhizosphere MetaG P. TD hybrid SRZTD1 (version 2) (version 2) | ecosystem: Host-associated > Plants > Roots > Rhizosphere >...
AAGGCTTCACCGCGAGGGCCGGCCGGCTGCGCGTGGCGATGGACAACCAGCGCTGGGTGAGCGACAACGACTTCCGCCAGATCCCCCAGCTCTTCGACGGCGCGACGCTGGAGTACACCGGCCTCGAGAGCACGCGCCTCACCGCGGGCTGGTTCGGACAGATTCGCTCCACCTCCGGCCAGGCCGAGGACCTCAGGCTCACCGTGCTCAACGCCGCGTGGAACCCGCTGCCCGGCCACTCGGTCGGGGCGTTCGCCTACTTCCATGACCAGCCTTCGACGGCTCCCTTCACCGGCTTCGTCGACGAGTCCTATCGCGCCTATGGCGCGCGCGCCGAAGGCGTGGCCGCGCGTTGGGGCGCCATCGAGCTGCCCTACGTCGCGGAGATCGCGCGCCAGCGCCCGTATGCCGGCGGTGACGCACGCATCGATGCGCGCTACTGGCGAGTGGGCGCGGGCCTTTCGACGACCGAATGGGCGCTGCGCGGCGACTACGAGGTGCGCGGCAGCAACGATGGCCTGTACGGCATGCAGATCCCGCTCACCGATTTCTACGGCTTCAACGGCTGGACGCTCAAGTGGTTCACGGTGGCGCGCGAAGGGCTGCGCGACGGCTGGATCACGGGCCGCTGGACGATCGGGCCCGTCACGCTCTACGGCGAGGCGCACCGCTTCCGTTCGGATTTCGGCGACCTCGACTTCGGCCGCGAGCTCGACGTGGGCCTCACCTGGCAAATCGTGCCGCGGGCGGCCCTGCGCCTGCAGCACGCGCGTTACGATAGCGGCAGCGGCCGCGACTTTGCCGAGATCCGCAAGACCTGGCTCACCTTCAGCTACACCTACCCATGACCCTTCCCAAGGAAGACCTCGCGCACCTGAAGCGCGCCAAGCAGCTGCTCGAGAACCCGGGAATCGCCGCGAAGTTTTCCTCGGTCCTGGGGTCGCCCTTCGAGAAGGGCATGAAGATGCTGCCGGCGAAATGGCAGAAGACCGTGCACACCGCGACCGAGGCCGCGCTCATGAAGGCGCTCGACGTGGCGATCAAGTCGCTCGGCACGCGGCGCGGCGTCACTTCCAACGACAAGATGCACCGCTTCGCGGCCGCTGCTTCCGGCGCGGCGGGGGGCGCCTTCGGCATCTCCGCGATCGGCATCGAGCTGCCGCTGTCGACCACGCTCATCCTGCGCTCGATCGCCGAGATCGCCGCGGCCGAGGGCGAGGACCCGCGCCAGATCGAGACGCGGCTCGCGTGCATCACGGTGTTCGCGCTCGGCAGCACCCGGGACCAGCGGGACAACGCCGCCGAGTCCGGCTACTTCGCCGCCCGCGCCGCGCTCGCGGGCGCGGTCACCGAGGCGACCAAGTTCCTCGCCGAGAAGGGCCTGGGCAAGAGCGGGGCACCCGCGCTGGTGCGCCTGATCGCGCTCATCGCCTCGCGCTTCGGCGTCGTCGTCTCGCAGAAGGCCGCCGCCCAGCTCGTGCCCGTGATCGGCGCGGCCGGCGGCGCCATCATCAACACCATCTTCATCGGCCACTACCAGGACATGGCGCGCGGCCATTTCATCGTGCGGCGGCTGGAGAAGATCCACGGGGCCGAGCCGGTGCGCATCGCCTACGAGAAGCTCTGAGCGCATGGGCGCCCGCGCCGGCGGCCTGGCGGCGCTCGCGGGCGTGGTCGCCTTCCTCGCCGTCGTCATCCCGCTTCACCTCCTCCAGCCCGGCTACGATCCGAAGCAGCAGTTGATGAGCGAGCTGGCCCTCGGGCCGCATGGCGGGGCCATGCTCGTCGCCTTCGCGGGCCTGGCGCTGTCGGCCTTCGGCATCCAGGCCGCGATCGGCGCGCTCGGCTCGGGCTGGCCGCTACGGGGATTGCTGCTCGCGGCATCGGCTTGCTTCCTCGCCTCGGGTGTCTTTCCTTTGGGCGCGACCTCGGAGATCCACATCGGCGCCATCGCCTGCGCCTTCGTGCTGTCGGTGCTGGCGATGTACCTCTTCCCGCGCTCGGCCGGCAGGGCGTCGGCATGGGTTCCGCGGATCGCCTCGTGGGGATGCGCCGCCGGCGTGGCGGCGAGCGTGGCGCTCGGGCACTCGATGCTGCCGATGGGAATCGGCCAGCGCGGTGCCGCGGCCTTCCTGCTCCTGTGGATGGCCCTCGTCGGCTGGCAGGTGAGCCGGCCAATGAGACAATCTGCCGCCAAGACGTCCTGATACCGCCGCTGGAACCAATTCCACGCCGGGCGGCAATACGTAAAACGCCAGGAAAGAAAACTCACCCTTGCACCGGATCCCTGCGATCGCAGCCATGCTGCTGCTGCCCCTCGTTTGCGCCGCGCAGCAGGCCGCTCCTCCGAGCCCCGCGCCCAGGCCGGCGGCCGAGGACCCCAAGAAGCTCGACAAGATCGAGGTGCAATCGAACGCCGATGCCGAACGGCGCGAGTCGACCGCCTCGAAGGTGATCATCAACCGTGACGAGATCACCAAGTACGGCGACACCAACCTGTTCGAGGTGTTCAAGCGCCTGCCGGGCGTGACGGTCGATACCGGCCCCGGCGGCCGCGGCGGCGCGGTGCGCATGCGCGGCCTGGGCAGCGGCTATACGCAGATCCTGGTGAACGGCGAGCGCATGCCGCCGGGCTTCACGCTGGACAGCATCGCGCCCGACACGATCGAGCGCATCGAGATCGTGCGTGGCGCGACGGCCGAGTTCAGCACGCAATCCGTGGCGGGCACCATCAACGTGGTGCTGCGCCAGGCCGTGTCCAACGCGCGGCGCGAGATCAAGGTCGGCGCATCCGTCGAGAACGAGCAGCCCCACCTCAACGTCTCGGGCCAGTGGGCGGACAAGTCCGGCAGCCTCAGCTACACGGTGCCCTTCAGCGCCACGCGCTTCCAGTTCCAGGGAGAGGGCTTCAACCAGCAGCGCGTGTACGACCCGGATTCCGACCTCACCCAGTTCTATCTGAGCCACCGCGGCCAGGAAGGGTGGGGCACCAACTTCAACTCGGCGCCCCGCCTTTCCTGGAACCTGGGCGCCAACGGCACGCTGAACCTGGACGCGTTCGCCTCGGCGAACATGTTCCGTGGCCACTTCACCGAGGACAACGAGCCCGTCGCGGGCGCCCCGCCCGACTACGTCAACTCGGACCTGCGCGTGCGCAACGAGACGTGGACGTTGCGTTCGAGCGGCCAGTGGGTGAAGCGCTTCGCCGACGGAAGCCGCATCGACGCGAAAGTCGGCTTCACGGTATTCGACCAGGAGGCCGCCTCCGGATACGTGGCCGACAACGTCGCCGGCATCCGCACCCTGGAGCGCAGCGTGAGCAGCACCGTGCGCGACAACGGCCTCAGCACGACCGGGAAGTACTCGTTCCCGCTGGTGAAGGGGAACGCGCTCGTGACCGGCTGGGATGCCGCGTGGAGCGAGCGCGACGACACGCGCCTGCAGCGGGACATGAACCCCTCGACCGGCGCCGGCCTCACGCTGGACGAGGTGTTCGACACCCGCATCCGCCGCCTCGCGGTCTTCGGGCAGGACGAGTGGGACGTGACCGAGCGCTTCGCGGTCTACCTGGGACTGCGCTGGGAAGGCATCGAGACGCGCAGCGAGGGCAACACCTACGAGGCCATCGTCAACCGCACGAGCGTGTTCAGCCCCATCGTGAACATGCTGTGGAAGCTGCCCGGGACGCAGAAGGACCAGCTGCGCATGGGGCTCGCCCGGACGTACCGCGCGCCGAACTTCGGCGACCTCGTGCCGCGGCGTTTCTTCGCTCCCAACAACAGCCCGGTGACGCCCGACTTCATGGGCAACCCGAACCTGAAGCCGGAGCTCTCGTGGGGCCTCGACGCCGGCTACGAGCACTACCCGGCCGGCGGCGGCAACCTGAGCCTGTCGGTCTTCCACCGCCGCGTGGAGGACATCATCCAGCGCGAGGTGGCGTTCGAGCAGGGACTCTACGTCTCACGGCCGAACAACATCGGCTCGGGCACGGTGAGCGGCATCGAGTTCGACGCCAAGGGCAAGCTCTCGCAGCTCTGGGAAGGCGCGCCGGGCGTGGACCTGCGCGTGAACTTCGCGCGCAACAAGTCGAAGGTGGACTTCATCCCCGGCCCGTACAACCGCCTCGACAGCCAGGTGCCCTGGAACGGGACCGCCGGCTTCGACTATCGCTTCTCGGCGGTGCCGGTCACGATGGGCTCGAGCTTCACCGCGCGCGCGGGCGGCACCGTGCAGCAGTCCGCCTCGCAGAAGGTCTACACCAGCGTGAGCCGGCAGTGGGAGGTCTATGGGCTGTGGCGATTCTCGCCCGCGGTGCAGCTGCGCGTGACGGTGCAGAACATCCTCGCCCAGGACGTGCTCGTGGTGAACCAGTTCACCAACGCGAGCGGGATGACGGAGCGCACCTCGATCGACCCGCGCTTCCCGCGCTTCTCGTTCCTCTGGGAGTTCCGCGTCTAGGCTATCCTTCGCGGGTGAAGGATCGGACCCTCCCCACCCTGCTGCTCCTGTACGGGGTTTTCAGCCTCGTGCACTTCATCCACAACGCCGAGTTCGTGCGCGACTATCCGAACCTGCCCGCGTCGTGGTCGCGCGTGGACGTCTACGCCGCGTGGCTCGCGATGACGGGTGTCGGCATCGCAGGCTGGCTGGTCCTCAGGCGCGGCCATCGAATCGCCGGCCTGGTGGTGCTCGCCGCGTACGCGATGCTTGGCGTGGACAGCCTCGGACACTACGTCCTCGCCCCCCTCTCGGCCCACACGCACGCGATGAACGCGACCATCCTGCTGGAAGTGGGAAGCGCGGCGTTGGTGCTGGTCGAAGTGACGCGGCAGCTCGTGTCCCGCCTGGCGGGAAGGCGGCTTCAACCGTAGCGCATGCTCCTCAGGGCGATCCTCGCGGATCAATTCCGGTTGTTGACCTTCCGCCGGCCCAGCGCGCTCATCCGCGAGCGGTGGCCGGCGTACCTTGCATTCGGCTTCGGCTGCACGTGGCTCGCCGGAATCGGCCGGTACTGGGACAACCCGAAGGCCCACCTGTGGCAGTACCTCGGGCTGGGCTCGATCGGGTACGTGTTCATCCTGGCGCTGTTGCTCTGGCTGCTGCTGCTGCCCTTGCGCCCGAAAAACTGGTCGTACAGGAACATCCTGCTCTTCCTCACCCTGACGTCGCTTCCGGCGCTGCTCTACGCGATCCCGGTGGAGAAGTTCATGACGCTGAGGGCGGCCCAATCGGCGAACGCCTGGTTCCTCGCGGTCGTGGCCACCTGGCGCGTGGCGCTGCTGGTCGCCTTCCTGCGCCGGGTCGCGGGCCTCTCGGGCCTCACGATCGTGGTGGCGACGCTCCTGCCCCTCACCGTGATCGTGGTCGCGCTCACGACGCTCAACCTGGAGCACGTGATCTTCAACATCATGGCGGGGATCCGCGACCAGGACCAGTCGGGCAACGACACCGCGTACATGGTGGTCCTCACGCTGGCCTATTTTTCGTTCATCGCCAGTCCCTTCCTGCTGGTGACGTACGTCTGGCTCGCGCTCGTCGCCTGGCATGCGCCGGCGCCGACCCTGCGCCCGATGACCGATGACGACCTGCCGATGCTGCAGGAGTGGATCAAGCGTCCCCACGTGCGCGAGTGGTGGGCGGGAGACGAGGCGGACCTGCCCTTCGACGCGTTCCGCGCGATGTACCTGCCGCGCGTGACGGCGAAGGAGAAAGTCACCCCGTACATCGTCATGCTCGACGGCCGTCCCATCGGCTACGCGCAGTCGTACATCGCGATGGGCTCGGGGGGAGGCTGGTGGGAAAGCGAGACCGATCCCGGTGTGCGCGGCATCGACCAGTTCCTCGCGGCGCCGGCCGACCTCAACCGGGGCTTCGGGACGCGCATGGTGAAAGCGCTCGTCGCACAGCTCTTTCGCGACCCGTCGGTCACGCGCATCCAGACCGACCCGGATCCCGGCAACCACCGTGCCATCCGCTGCTATGAGAAGGCGGGCTTCCGCGCCGTGCGAACCATCACCACGCCGGATGGCGCGGCGCTCTACATGACCCAGGATCGACCGAGGTGACGATGCTGAAGACCTACAAGGGCAGCTGCCACTGCGGCGCCGTGCGCTTCGAGGCGGACCTCGACCTCACCCAGCCGACCTTCCGCTGCAACTGCTCGATCTGCCGGCGCACGCGCCAATGGGCCGCGGTGGCGATGCCGGATCGATTCCGCCTGTTGTCGGGCGAGGACGGGCTGGTCGAATACCTGTTCAACCGGAAGAAGAACCAGCACTTCTTCTGCCGGACGTGCGGCGTGCGCGCCTTCGGGGTGGGCAACGAGACGCCCTTCGGGAAGATGTACGGCGTGAACATCGGCTGCCTGGAAGGCGTGAGCGAAGAGGAGCTCTCGAAGATCCCGGTCACGCGCGTGGACGGGATGCACGACCGGATGGAGGAGCCCGAGTTCGGCTCGCACCTCTAGCGCTCAGCGCTGCCAGACGTCGTCGTAGGCCTGCGAGCGCCCGAACACGGCGCGCACATAGGAGCACACCGGGATGATCTTGCGGCTTTCCCGGCGCGCGAATGCGACCGCGGCCTCGACGAGGTTCGGGGCGAGACGGCCGCCGCGCAGCTTCGGATCGACCCACGTGTGGCCCACGACCATCGCGCCCGAGTTGCTCGCGTACGTGAGCTCGCCCACGCGCCGGCCCTCGCGCTCGATGTAGAACTCGCCCCGGCCGTCGTTCTCGCGATGGTGGATGGTGTCGTTGGTTGCGGTCATGGGGTTATTTTCCGCTAGGATTCCCGCTCCTGTATCTCCTTGGACCGCCAAAAGGACCAAAAGATGCCTGCCTATCTCATCGCCGAAATCGAGATCACCAACCCCGAGGGCTACACGGAATACACCAAGGCCGTGCCCGCGACGGTCGAGAAGTACGGCGGGAAATTCCTCGTGCGCGGCGGCAAGGCGCATCCGCTGGAAGGCGACTGGCCCGAGCGGCGTCGCGTGATCATCGAGTTCCCGTCGATCGAGAGGGCGAAAGCCTGGTGGGACTCGCCCGAGTACGCGAAGCCCAGGGCGATGCGGCGCGCCAACAGCAAGGGGCGGCTGATCTTCCTCGAAGGGGTCTGACCTGACGGTCGGAATTCATGGGGTCAGACTCCAATTCGCAGTCCCGTGATTCGGACAGAAACGCGAATTGGAGTCTGACCCCTACCAGTCCCGCGGCGGCACCAGGACTTCGTAGAGCTTCGCCTCCGGCGAGCCGGGCTCCGGCTTCCAGTCGTAGCGCCAGCGCACGATCGGCGGCAACGACATCAGGATCGACTCCGCGCGCCCGCCCGACTGCAGCCCGAAGAGCGTGCCGCGATCCCAGACGAGGTTGAACTCCACGTAGCGGCCGCGCCGGTACGCCTGGAAGTCGCGCTCGCGCTCGCCGTACGGTGTCTCGCGGCGCCGCTCGATGATCGGGACGTACGCCGGCAGGAACGCGTCGCCGATGGCGCGCATCACGGCGAACGAGTGCTCGAAGCCCTGCTCGCTGTAGTCGTCGAAGAACGTGCCGCCGATGCCGCGCGGCTCGTTGCGGTGCTTGAGGAAGAAGTAGTCGTCGCACTGCTTCTTGAAGCGCGCGTGCAGCCCCGGCCACGGCGCGAGCCCGGCGCGATTGGCCTGGTGGAAATGCGCGCAGTCTTCCTCGACCGGATAGTAGGGGGTGAGGTCCATGCCGCCGCCGAACCACCACACGTCTCCCGCCAGGAAAAAGCGCACGTTCATGTGCACCGTGGGAATGTGCGGGTTGCGGGGATGGAAGACGAGCGAGACGCCCATCGCCTCCCACGGCCGGCCCGCGATGCCGGGTCGATGCGCGCTCGCCGACGGCGGCAGCTTCGTGCCCGTCACGTGCGAGAAGCCCACGCCGCCGCGCTCGAGGAGCTTGCCGCCCTCGAGGATGCGCGACACGCCGCCGCCCCCTTCGGGCCGCACCCACTCGTCGCGGCCGAAATGGCGGTCGTCGAGCGCCTCCAGCTGCGCGACGATGCGGTCCTGGAGGTCGGTGAGGTAGGCGCGGACGGCGGCGGCGTTCACCAGGACACGGGCTCCGCGACGACCGGCGACACGATCCTCTCGACTTCCCAGGCGTGCTCGACGTGATGGTCCGCGGCGGCGAGCCGGGCGGGGATGCGCTCGGGCCAGAGCTCCGCGATCACGCCCGAGACGAACATCGTGCGCAGGCCCACGGCCTTCGCCCCGGCGAGCTCGTCCGAGCCGCCATCGCCGACGAAGATGCAATCGGAAGCGGCCAGGCCGAGCGCGTCGAGGCACGCGTGATAGATCGCGGCCTCGGGCTTGGCGCACCCGGCATCGCACGAGAAGACCTCGACGTCGAAGAGCCCGTCGAGGGCGCTGCCCCGGAACGCCGCCATGTCCAGCACGTCGGCGTTGCTGAGCAGGGCGAGCTTGAGCCCGGCCTTGCGCAGCCGCCGCAGCATCGCCACGTTGGCGGCGGGAATGTTGTCGAAGCAGTCGCGGAAGCGTTGCGTGCGGCGCTCGAGAACGGTGCGCACGCGCTCGTCGGGCATGGCGCCATCTACCTGGTCCACGAGGCGCCGCAGGATCGTGAAGGGATCCTTCTCCTCGCCGACCAACCGCCAGCGCGAGGTCTCGATCAGCACCCGGTCCCATGCGCGCCGGTCCACGCCCAGCAGGTCGCATGTCGCCGGGATGGTCGACCACTCCGACTCGCGCGCGGTCAACGTGTGGAAGAGGTCGAAGATCATGCCGCGGACCGGCACCGACATCGCGCGCGAGCGGTAGAGCCGGGCGTGGTCCATGGTGTACTCGTCGATCGGCCCGAGGCGGGCCTGGCTGCGCACGAGGTGGGGCGCGAACTTGAGGTAGGCGAAGGCCTCGAAAGAAGTGCCGCTGCCTTCCAGCCAGATCGGGACGCGACGGTAGCCGTCGGGCTCGCCCACGCGCTCGAGCCGGTCCATCGCGGCGAGCGCGGCATCGTCGACCTCGTAGACCTCGCCGATCACCTGCTCGCCCTGGCCGCGCTCGTCGAGCATCCAGGGCACGTGGCGTTCGCCCACGAGATAGAGCGGGAACCGCTCCCGGGTGCGGAACGTCCCCGGCACGCGCACGCCCTTGTTCACCCCGAAATTGGGAAAGCCCTGCTTGAGCGTGCCGAAGACGAAGACCTTCATCGCCGGTTGAAAGCCCGGTGGCCGATGTCCTTGCGGTACTGCATGCCGTCGAACCTCACCTTCGCGATCGCCTCGTAGGCGCGCTCGGCCGCGATCTTCACCTTGTCGCCCAGGGCCGTCACGCAGAGCACGCGCCCGCCGCTGGTCACGGCCTTGCCGTCCTTCTGCACCGTGCCCGCATGGAACGTATGCACGTCGGGCTCATCGGGCGGCAGCGACTCGATCGCATCGCCCTTGCGCGGCTCGCCGGGATAGCCGGCCGCGGCGATCACCACGCCCAGCGCGGCGCGCCGGTCCCAGTCGGCTTCTGCCCGGTCGAGCGTGCCGTCGATGGCATGCTCGACGATCGCGAGCAGGTCGCTCTTCAGCCGCATGAGGATGGGCTGCGTCTCGGGGTCGCCCAGGCGGCAGTTGAACTCCACCACGCGCGGCGCGCCCTGCTTGTCGATCATCAGGCCCGCGTAGAGGAAGCCGGTGTACGGCACGCCCTCGGCGGCCATGCCCTGGACCGTGGGGTCGATGATCTCGGTCATCACGCGGTGGTGCACCTCCGGGGTCACGACCGGCGCGGGCGAGTACGCGCCCATGCCACCGGTGTTGGGGCCGCGGTCGCCGTCGAAGATGCGCTTGTGGTCCTGGCTGGAGGCGAGCGGCAGCACGTTCCTGCCGTCCACCATCACGATGAAGCTCGCTTCCTCGCCGGCCATGAACTCCTCGATCACCACGCGGTGGCCGGCATCGCCCAGCGTGTTGCCCTCGAGCATCTGGTCGATCGCCTTGTGCGCCTCGTCGACGGTCTCGGCCACGACCACGCCCTTGCCCGCGGCGAGCCCGTCGGCCTTGATGACGATCGGGGCTCCATGCTTGAGGATGTGCGCGTGCGCCGCCCTGGCATCGGTGAAGGTCGCGTAGTGCGCGGTCGGGATGTCGTGCCGCACCATGAAGCGCTTGGCGAAGTCCTTCGAGGCCTCGAGCTGGGCGGCCATCTTCGACGGCCCGAAGATCCGCAACCCCGCCGCGCGGAAGGCATCGACGACGCCGGCCGCCAGTGGTGCCTCCGGCCCCACGACGGTGGCGTGGATGGCGTTCTCGCGCGCGTATTTCACCAGCTCGTCGATGGCGGTGATCGCCACGTTGACGACGCCGTCCTCGCGCGCCGTGCCGGCATTGCCGGGCGCCACGAAGACCCTGGAGACGCGAGGCGACTGCGAGAGGCGCCACGCGAGCGCGTGCTCGCGGCCGCCGGAGCCGATGACGAGGATTTTCATTTGTAGGCCACGGTAAGGACCAATAATCCCACGACCAGGACAAGGCCCAAACCGTGGAGAACCTTCGCGGCCACGGGCATCGCCCTGAAATGCAGCACGCCGAACCACGTTGCGCTCACGAAATTGGCCTTGGGAATGCGGGCGAGGATCTCGTGCTCGAACGCGGCGCGCTCGAACACTTCCTCCCCCGTGGGCGTCTTGACGATGATGACCTGGGCCCGCGCAAGGAGCCTGCGCCCGTCGAAGTAGACGTCGCGCCAGGGAACGGGGCCTCCCTCCGCGACCTTTCCTCCCTGGATCACGGTGGGTGCGACGTAGTGGAAGCCGGCTGGCGAGACGCCGAGGCGAATGGATTCCAGCCGCTTGCGAAGGTCCTTGCCGGAATGAACGGTCACGGCGACCAGCGCGACGAGGATCAACGCAAACGCGCCGATGGAGGCCCACAGCCTGGGGGTGGAAAGGACATCCAGGCCGATCATGTAGAAGGACAGCACCATCATGATCACGACCGGAATCAGCATGAACAGCACGTTCCTTTGCCGCTTGTGCGCGCGCGCGATGTACTCGCGATCGGCGTGGATCCAGCGCAGCTCCCGCGGCGCCGGTGGCGCCTCCAGGTTCGCCGGGCGCGAGATCGGCTGCCGGCCCGGCGCCACGAGCGGCACGCCCATGCCGCGCAGCAACCCGATGCCGAAGAGCGGGAACGCGATCACGCCGACGATGGCGTAAAGGCGGTACTGCTGCCAGGCGAGGGCCGACGCCTCGCGCTCGCGAAGCTCGCGCTCGAACTCCGGGTCCCGGAACTCGCGCACCCCGGTCCCATCCGGCGCGAAGGCATGCAGGCGGTAGTTGCGCGCATCGCCCACCACGACGCTGCCGTTCCAGAACGCCATCGCCCAGGGGTCGGAACGGGGGCCGAGATCCACGCGCCGCAGGGGCTTGCCCTTGGGGTCGAACAGGATCACGTCGGCATCCTTCATGCCGCCGCCGGCCACGGCGATCCAATGGCTGCCATCGGGAAGGCGCGCCAGCCCGAAGGGCCAATCCCGCCCCGCGCGCGCGATGCCGGGCGCCAGCACCGGGAACTCGCGCAGCACGCGGCCGACCTTGTCGGTGGAGACGTCGAAGGTCACCAGGCGTCGATGGTTCGTGTCGGCCACGGTGATCTCGCCGGGAGCGTATGAGGCCACCTGGTTGGGGAAGTGGACGACGTCGCGCGCTCCGGATGAACGCGACAGCACCCTGCCGTCGGCATCCGTGATGAGCATGCGGTTGCCGCCGTTGTCGGAGAAATAGATCCGGGCACGCCCCTCGTCCAGGGTGAACTTGAAGGTGTTGTTGGGCATGAGGTGCTCCGGCGTCCACCCCGAGAGGCCGAGATCCCGGCCACCACACCTCGCGGCCGTGATCTCGCAGACGACGAGCCGCGCCTCTTCCTGGTCGGCGAGATAGAGCCGGCCCGCGGCGCTCACCGCGATGTCCGATGGGATGCGCGTTGCACCCATCGCCTTCAGGTCGAGCGCCGCCTCGCGCCGGTCCTCGGCCGCGAAGACGTGGACCTTGCCGTGGCTCACCACGAAGAGGCGGCCGTCCGGCGCGACGGTCATCGCGCTGGGCCCGACGTCGCGGTTGATCTCGTTGCCGGCGTGGGCGATCACCGCCAGGCACGCGAGCATCCCGACGATCATGAGCCCCGCGGCCGCGGCCTGAAGCTGCTTCACCGGCAGGCTCTCCCCTAGTGCCGGAAGTGCCGCATCCCGGTGAACACCATCGCCATGCCGTGCTCGTCGGCGGCGGCGATCACCTCGTCGTCGCGCACGCTGCCTCCCGGCTGGATCACGCTCCTGGCCCCCGCCTTCGCGACCACGTCGAGGCCGTCGCGGAAGGGAAAGAAGGCATCCGAGGCCGCGACCGAGCCCTTGAGCGAGCGGCCGGCGCCCTTGGCCTTGATCGCCGCGATGCGGGTGGAGTCCACGCGGCTCATCTGGCCGGCGCCGACGCCGAGCGTCATGCCGTGGCTGCAGAAGACGATGGCGTTCGACTTCACGAACTTCGCCACGCGGAAGGCGAAGACCAGGTCGTTCATCTCCAGCTTCGAGGGCGAGCGCTTCGTGACCACGCGCATCTCGGCCACGTCGTAGTCGTCCGGCGACTGCACCAGCATGCCGCCGCCCACGCGCTTCATCTCGAGGCGGTTCAGGTCCCGGGCGGCATCGATCTCGAGCAGCCGCACGTTCTTCTTCGCCTGGAACACGCCGAGGGCCGCCGCCTCGTAGGAGGGCGCGATCACGACTTCGACGAACTGCTTCGCGACTTCCTCGGCGGTGGCGCGGTCGAGCTCGCGGTTGAAGGCGATGATGCCGCCGAAGGCCGAGGTCGGATCGGTGAGGAACGCGTTGCGGTAGGCGGCGAGCGGGGTCTCGGCGACGGCCACGCCGCACGGGTTGGCGTGCTTGATGATCACGCACGCCGGGACCTCGAAGCTGCGGCAGCATTCCCAGGCCGCGTCCGCGTCGGCGATGTTGTTGTAGGAGAGCTCCTTGCCGTGCAGCTGCCTGAAGCCGGCGAGCGTGCCTCGAGGCGGGTTGCGCTCCACGTAGAACGCCGCCGACTGGTGCGGGTTCTCGCCGTAGCGCAGCGTCTGGGCCAGGCGGTACTGGAGGTTGAGGCGATCGGGATGGTCGCGCGCCTTGCCGGTGGTGTCGCGCGCCGTGAGCCAGCTGGAGATCATGCCGTCGTATTCGGCGGTGTGGCTGAAGGCCTTGGCGGCCAGGGCGTAGCGGTCGTCCATCCCGAGGGCGCCGCCGTTCGCCTTCATCTTTCGTTGTATCCCGGCGTAGTCGGCCGGATCGGTGACGATCGCGACGAATGCGTGGTTTTTCGCCGCCGCGCGCACCATCGCCGGGCCGCCGATGTCGATGTTCTCGATCGCGTCATCCATCGTGACGCCCGGCTTGGCGACGGTCTGCGCGAACGGGTAGAGGTTCACGACCACCATGTCGATCGGCGGGATGTCGTGCTGCTCCATCGCCCGGATGTGCTCGGGGAGGTCGCGCCGCGCGAGGATGCCGCCGTGGACCTTGGGGTGCAGCGTCTTCACGCGGCCGTCCATCATCTCCGGGAAGCCGGTGTAGTCACCTACTTCCTTCACCACGACGCCGTTCAGCTGGAGGAGCTTCGCGGTGCCGCCGGTGGAGAGGACCTCGACCCCGTGGTGGAGCAACGCCCTGGCGAGCTCGACGATGCCGGTCTTGTCCGAGACGCTGAGGAGCGCCCGGCGAATCTTAATCAATGCCGTGCTGCTGGAGCTTCTTGCGCAGGGTGTTGCGGTTCAGGCCCAGCAGCTCGGCGGCGCGTGTCTGGTTGCCCTGCGCCTGGAACATCACCACCTCGAGCATGGGCTTCTCCACCGCGGCCACGACCATGTCGTAGATGCCGGTGCATTTCTCGCCGTCCAGGTCCTTGAAATACTGGCGCATCACCTTGCGCACGGTCGACGAGAGCTCGGTGTCGCCGGACGCATCGGCCCGGCTGCGGTGCTTAGGCTGCAAGCGCGACATCTTCTTCTTCCTCGTACTCGAGCGCTTCGGACCGGGCGAGCAGGCCGTCGAAGAATTCCTTCACGGCGGAGAGCTGCGCCTGGGCGTCGTCGAGGGTGTTCATGCGGGACCGGAACACGGCGGAGTGGCTGAGCCCCTTCGTGTACCAACTGATGTGCTTCCGCGCGACCCGCACGCCGCGCTCGTATCCATAGAAAGCGTACAACTCGTGCAGGTGGCCGAGCAGGACGCCCTGGATCTCTTCGACCGGGGGCGGGGCCAGCTTCACGCCCGTCTGCAGGAAATGGTCGATCTCGCGGAATATCCACGGGCGGCCCTGGGCCGCGCGCCCGATCATGACGGCATCGGCGCCGGTGTACTCGAGCACGTACTTCGCCTTCTCCGGGGTGGTGATGTCGCCGTTGGCGACCACCGGGATGCCCACGGACTGCTTCACCGCCCGGATGGTGTCGTACTCGGCGTCGCCCGTGTACATGCAGGCGCGCGTGCGGCCGTGCATGGCGAGCGACTGGATGCCGTGATCTTCGGCGATCTTCGCGATCGTGAGGGCGTTGCGGTTGTCCTTGCTCCAGCCGGTGCGGATCTTGAGGGTGACCGGGACGTCCACGGACCTCACCACGGCGTCGACGATGCGGGCGACGAGCGGCTCGTCCTTCAGCAGCGCCGAGCCGGCCGCGACGTTGCAGATCTTCTTGGCCGGGCAGCCCATGTTGATGTCGATGATGTCGGCGCCCTTGTCCGCGTTGTACTTCGCCGCCTCGGCCATCATCTCCGGGTCGGAGCCGGCGATCTGGACCACCTTCGGCTCGACCTCGCCCTCGTGGTTGCCGCGGCGGATGGTCTTTTCGGACCCCCACAGCAGCGAGTTCGACGCCACCATCTCGGAAACGGCCATGCCCGCGCCCAGCTGCTTGCAGAGGATGCGGAACGGCCGATCGGTCACTCCCGCCATGGGAGCGACGATCAGGTTGTTCCTGAGCTGGATGGGTCCGATCTTCACGTTGGGGGGGTCGCTTCCATGTTCGATTGCATGGAAGGGTGCTCATTTTATACGCAGCGCAAATCCGCGTGTAAGTGAAATTTCGCACGCGAGATTTTCTCGCCGCCGGCCGCGATGAAATGTCAAGGGACCGCGAAAAGCGGCGCCGATGTTCGCGTTCGTTGCGTCAGCCGCGCAGGAGCGGCCCGGGATCGACGCCGGTTTCCCCTCCGATGCGCTGAAGGTCCGCGACGGTGTCCTGCGGAAGGTCGATGCCGTGCTCGCGCTGGCGCCGGTCGCTCGCCGCCTCCATCTCGCCGGGGTAGAAGATCTCGTCCACGCCCTTCGCGCGCGGCACGGACTTGATCTCGCTCACCCAGGACTCCATGCGGGTGTTGAATTCGGCCAGCGGCTGGAAGGCCGCGATGTCCCACGCGGTGAAGAAATGGCCGGCGCCGCTCTTGAGGTCGGTCTTGTAGGGTCCGTTGACCGCCGAGAGGAAGGCGCTGCCCGAGAGCACCCCCGAGAGCATGTCGACGGTGAGGGCGATCGCGTAGCCCTTGTGGCCCGCCATCGGCAGGATGATGCCGTCGATCGCCTCCTGCGGGTCGGTCGTGGGCTCGCCCTCGGCGTCGAGCGCCCAGCCGGCGGGGATCTTCTCGCGGCGCTGGCGCGCGAGATAGATCTTGCCGCGCGCCACGCCGGTGTTGGCCATGTCCATCAGGTACGGCGGATGCCTGCCCGCCGGGGCCGCGACCGACCAGGGGTTGGTGCCGATGACCTTCTGCCGCCCGCCCCACGGCGCGATCGCGGGCCCGCCGTTGGTGGTGAGCATCATCACGCAGCCCTGCTCGGCGGCCATCCGGGTGTAGTACATGCAGGTGCCGAAGTGGTTGGAATCGCGCACCGCGACGGCGCCCACGCCGTGGGCCTTCGCGCGCCGGATCGCCTCCCGCGCCGCGAAGCGGGCGACCACCTGGCCCACGCCGTCGGCGCCGTCGATCACGGCCACCGCGCCCGCATCGGTGACGAAACGCGGTTTCGTGACGCGATTCATCGCGCCCGAGTCGAGCCGAGCGAGATACCAGCCGGTACGCAGCACGCCGTGCGACTGGTGCCCCCAGAGGTCGGCCTGCACCAGCGTGTCGGCGAGCAGGGACGCGTCCTCGGCGGGAACTCCGGCGCGCTCGTAGACCGCCGAGACGAACGCGGCGAGCGGCCCGTGCCGCACGATCGCCATGGCTACTCCGGCTTGAAGCCGATGTCCTCGACCACCTTCACCCAGCGCGCGTAGTCGCGGCGTACGAGCTCGTTGAATGCCGCCGGGGTCCCGGCGCGCGGCATCATCCCCTGCCCGGCGAGGTTCTTGCGCACCTCTTCCTCGGCCTGCGCCTTGTTGACCGCGGCGTTCAGCTTGTCGATCGCCTCCTGCGGCGTGCCCTTCGGCACGAACAGGCCGAACCAGTTGTCGGCGGCGAAGCCCGGCACGGTCTCCCCGATGGTGGGCACGTTGGGCAGCAGCGGCCAGCGCTCGGCGTTGGTGACGGCGAGGAGCTTCAGCTTCCCGGCGTTGATGTGCTGGATCAAGGGTGTCACGTTGCCCACGTAGACCTGCAGGGTTCCCGAGAGGAAGTCGGGCAACGCCGCGCCCGTGCTCTTGTACGGCACGTGCACCATCCTGACGCCCGCCATCTGGCAGAAGCGCTCGCTGATGAGGTGCGTGAGGCCGCCGGTGCCGCTCGAGCCGTACGAGTACTTGCCCGGGTTCGCCTTGGCGAGCGCGATGAACTCGGGCACGGTGTTGGCCGGCACCGAGGGATGCACCGACAGGCCGAAGGGCGCGGCGCTGAGTTGCGCCACCGGGACGAGCGTGTTCATCGGGTCCCACGCCGGCTTGTGCGTCGCGGCAACCACCGGAAAGCTGTCCGACATGATGAGGATGGTGTAGCCGTCCGGCGATGCCTTGGCCGCCAGCTCCATCCCGATGAGGCCGCCCGCGCCGCCCTTGTTCTCGATCACGAACGGCTGGCCCAGGTTCTCCTGCAGCTTGGTGGTGATCGCGCGCGCCACGATGTCGCTGCCGCCGCCGGGCGCGAAGGGGACGACGACCTTCACGGGCTTGCTCGGGTAGGGCTGCGCCCCGGCGCAGAGCGCGGCGAGGGAAAGGATCAATGCGGCGATGCGGATCATGGCGGCTCCCGTGGCAACTCGATGGTATGCCACGCATGATCACTCGATTATCCGGTCGGCGCGCAGCCGGATCGCCGGCGTGAGCCGGATGCCGAGCGCGGTCGCCGTCCTCGCGTTCACGGTCGTGCGGTAACGCGTCGCGCCCTGGATCGGGATCACCGCGGGATTCGCGCCCCTGAAGACGCGATCGAGGATCGCCGCCAGGCGCGCGGGGTCCCCGGACCCGTTGTTCTCCATGGCGATGAGGGCGCCGGCCGCCACCTCGGTCGCGCCCGGAACCATGAGGGCGATGCCGTGCCGGACGACCTCCTCGAGGTCGCCGCCGCTCGTTCCGAGGGAAATGGCCGTATCGATCCGGCGCCGCGCCAATTCCTGCAGGGGCACGCGGATACCGCCGCTGTCGTACGGCATGACCGGGGCGGCGATCGAGAGCCGCGCCGCGGCCTCGATGATCGGGCGATACAGCGACTCGGCGCCGGGATACGGCTTTTCATAGAGGATGGCGACCGCGGCGAGGCGCGGGCGCAGCTCGCGCAACGTCTCGAGCTGCTTTTCGGCGAGCTCGGCCCGGTTCTGCGAGAGGCCCGTGATGTTGCCGCCGGGCCGCTGCACGTCATGGGCGAATCCGGCCGCGACGAAGTCGCCCACGGTCGTGACGATCGGGATGGCACGCGTGGCCTGTTGCGCCGCCAGCGTCGCCGATGTTCCTTCGGTGAGGATCGCGTCGACGTTCGCGCTGGCGAGCTCCCGCGCGAAAGCGGCGAGCGCCTCGGGCGTCGCCGGCTGGTAGCGCTCCTCGAGGACGAGATTGCGGCCGGCGACGTAACCGAGCGCGGCCAGCGCATCGAGCACATCCTGCCGTCCACCGTCCAGGAAGGTCGTGGCGCTGCCGATCGCGAGGATGCCCAGCCGCTTCTTCGGCGCGGGTTCGGCGCCCACGACCGGCGACACCGCGCATGACAGCGATGCCGCCAGGAGTGCCGCATGAAAGCCGCGCCGATCCATTCGCACCTCGCCCTGGCGCAACTCTACTTCCGCAGGCGCCCCGATGCCGCGGAACTATTCACGCCCGTAGCCGCCGCCGCCCGGGGTCTCGATCACGAAGACGTCGTCGCGGCCGACCTCGGTCTCGTCGGCGTAGGTGAGCTCGGTGCGCGAGCCGTCGGCGCGCTCGACCCAGTTGCGCCCCAGCGCCCCGGGCTCGCCGCCCGCCATGCCGTAGGGCGCCACGCGGCGATGTCCCGCGAGGATCGCGGCCGTCATCAGCTCGAGGAAGCGGATGCGGCGCGTGGCGCCGTTGCCGCCGGACCACCTGCCCTTGCCGCCGCTGCCGCGGCGGATCTCGTGGCCATCGACCCGCACCGGGTAGCGCCACTCCAGCACCTCGGGGTCGGTGAGGCGCGAGTTGGTCATGTGCGCCTGCACCGTATCGGTCCCGTCGAAGCCCTCGCCGGCCCCGGTCCCGCCCGAGATGGTCTCGTAGTACTGGTAGCGCTCGTTGCCGAAGGTGAAGTTGTTCATCGTGCCGTAGGAAGCCGCCATCACGCCGAGCGCGCCGTAGAGCGTGTCGGTAAGGCACTGCGACGTCTCGACGTTGCCGGCGACCGTCGCGGCGGGTGAGCGCGGATTGAGCATCGAGCCCTCGGGCACGATCACCTCGAGGGGCTTCAGGCACCCGGCGTTCAACGGGATGTCGTCGTCCACCAGGGTGCGGAAGACGTAGAGCACGGCGGCGTAGACGACGGCGGTGGGCGCGTTGAAGTTGCTCGTGAGCTGCGGGCTGGTGCCCGCGAAGTCGATGGTGGCGCTGCGGCGGTCGGCGCCGATCGTGATCTTCACGCGGATCACCGCGCCGTTATCCATCTCGCAGGCGTACTCGCCGTCCCTGAGCACGCCGATCACCCGCCGCACGCACTCCTCGGCGTTGTCCTGCACGTGGCCCATGTAGGCGCGCACGACGGCGAGGCCGAAGTGGGCGACCATGCGGCGCAGCTCCTGCACGCCCTTCTCGTTGGCGGCGACCTGCGCGCGCAGGTCGGCGATGTTCTGGTCGGGGTTGCGGGCGGGGTAGCGCGCGGCGCCGAGGAGCTCGCGCATGTGCGCCTCGAGCATGCGCCCGTCCTCCACCAGCTTCACGTTGTCGATCAGGACGCCCTCTTCCTCGACGTTCTTCGAGAAGGGCGGCATCGAGCCGGGGGTGATTCCGCCGATGTCGGCGTGGTGCCCCCGGCTACCCACGTAGAACATCGGCTCAGGATGATCCTCCATGTAGACCGGCGTGATGACCGTCACGTCGGGCAGGTGCGTGCCGCCGTTGTACGGGTCGTTCAGGACGTACACGTCACCCGGCTTCATCTTCCCGGCGTTGCGGCCGATGACCGTCTTGATGCTCTCGCCCATCGAGCCCAGGTGCACCGGCATGTGCGGGGCGTTGGCGATGAGGTTGCCCTCGGCATCGAAGAGCGCGCAGGAGAAGTCGAGGCGCTCCTTGATGTTCACCGAGTACGCGGTCTGCGCCAGGCGCACGCCCATCTGCTCGGCGATCGACATGAAGAGGTTGTTGAACACCTCGAGCATGACCGGATCGACGGTGGTGCCCACGGCGTGCGCGGCCCTGCGCTCGACGATGCGCTCGAGCACGAGGTGATCCTGGTCGGTCACCCGCGCCTCCCATTCGGGCTCGACGACGGTCGTGGCGTTGCGCTCCGCGATGATCGCCGGGCCCGGGATGCGGGTGCCGGGAGCAAGGGACTCGCGATCGTGGACGGGCGTGTCGTGCGCCTTTCCGGCACTCACCATCGAGACCTTGTCGAGGGCGCCGGCGCGCGCCCCTCCCGCCACCGCCTCCCGGCCCTCCCCCGCCTCGGACCGGGCGACGGCCTCGACGGCCACGCTTTCGATCACCAGCGCGCGGTCGGGCATGAGGAAGCTGAAGCGCGAGCCGTAGATGCGCTCGAACTGCGCGCGCATGGCCGCGACCGATTCCAGCCCCACCGCGAGCGACGTGTCGGTGCCCTGGTACTTGAGGTGCACGCGCTTCTCGATGCGCTCGAGCGCAGCGCGCTGCTGCTTCAGCTCCTCGACGCACTGCTCGGCAAGGCGCACGCCCTTCTCGCTCGCGGCGATGAGGCCGGATTCGTCCAGCGGCGCCTCGATGGCTTCTTCGCGCAGCGCCCGGACCTGGGCGAGCCCCATGCCGTAGGCCGAGAGCACGCCCGCGAGAGGATGGATGTACACGCGCTTCATGCCGAGCTCGTCGGCCACGAGGCAGGCATGCTGGCCGCCCGCGCCGCCGAAGCACGCCAGCGTGTACTCGGTCACGTCGTGGCCGCGCTGCACCGAGATGAACTTGATCGCGTTGGCCATGTTCGCCACGGCGATGCGCAGGAACCCCTCGGCCACCGCTTCGGGCGCCTGCGGCTTGCCGGTCGCGCGGCTGATCTCTCCGGCGAGATCGGCGAACTTGCGCCGAACGACTTCCGCGTCGAGGGCCTCGTCGCCGCGCGGGCCGAAGACCTTCGGAAACCAGCGCGGCTGGATCTTGCCCAGCAGGACATTGCAGTCGGTGACGGTGAGCGGCCCGCCGCGGCGGTAGCACGCGGGACCCGGGTTCGCGCCCGCCGAATCGGGGCCGACGCGCATCCGCTGCCCGTCGAAGAAGAGGATGGAGCCGCCGCCGGCCGCGATGGTGTGGATCGACATCATGGGCGCGCGCATGCGCACGCCCGCCACCAGCGTCTCGAACTCGCGCTCGAGCTCGCCGGCGTAGTGCGACACGTCGGTCGAGGTGCCGCCCATGTCGAAGCCGATCACCTTGCCGAACCCGGCGCCCTCGGAGGTGCGCACCATGCCCACGATGCCGCCCGCCGGGCCCGAGAGGATCGAGTCCTTGCCCTGGAAGCGGTGCGCGTCGGTGAGGCCGCCGTTGGACTGCATGAACATGAGCCGCGAACCCGGCAGCTCGGAAGCGACCTGGTCGACGTACCTCCTCAGTATCGGCGAGAGATACGCATCCACCACGGTCGTGTCCCCGCGCGACACGATCTTCATCAGCGGGCTCACCGCGTGGGAGACCGAGACCTGCGCGAAGGCGGCCTCGCGCGCCAGCTCGGCGACGCGCGCCTCGTGGGCCGGGAACCGGTAGCCATGCATGAAGACGATGGCGATCGAGTTGTAGCCCTCCTTGCGCGCGGCGGCCAGCTCGCGGCGCACCTGGGCCTCGTCGAGGGGCTGCACCACGTCGCCGTGCGCTCCCATGCGCTCGTCCACCTCGACCGCCTTGCGGTAGAGCAGCTCCGGCAGGCGCACGTGCCGGTCGAAGATGCGCGGGCGGTTCTGGTAGGCGATGCGCAACTGGTCCCGGAAGCCCCGCGTGATGAAGAGCACCGTGGGCTCGCCCTTGCGCTCGAGCAGCGCGTTGGTGGCGACCGTGGTGCCCATCTTCACCGCCTCGATGCGCTCCACGGGAATGGGCGCGTCCTTCGGCACAGCGAGGAGGTGGCGGATTCCGGCGATCGCGGCGTCGCGATACTGTCCGGGATTCTCGGACAGGAGCTTGTGGGTGAGAAGCGACCCATCGGGCGTGCGCGCGACGATGTCGGTGAACGTGCCGCCGCGGTCGATCCAGAACTGCCAGCCGGAGTTCATTCCGCTGATTTTGACACGGGGGAATAAACGGGGTCAGACTCCAATTAAGTTAATCGCGCGGTTTTCCTCTGGGAAAACGCCTGATTAACTTAATTGGAGTCTGACCCCGTTTATTCCCCGGAGCCCCCGATGATCCGCGCCCTGTCGTTCGTGGCGGCCAGCATTGCCGCCCTCAGCCTCACCGCCGCCGCACAGACCAAGTGGGACATGCCCACGCCCTACCCGGCGACCAACTTCCACACCGTCAACATCAACCAGTTCGCCGCCGACATCGACAAGGCCACCGCAGGCAAGCTGAAGATCCAGGTCCACGCGGGCGCGTCGCTGTTCAAGGCGAACGAGATCAAGCGCGCGGTGCAGAGCGGCCAGGCCCAGATCGGCGAGATCCTGATATCGGGCTACTCCAACGAGGACCCGATCTTCGGCGTCGACTCGGTGCCCTTCCTCGCCACGAGTTATCCGGACGCAAGGAAGCTGTGGAACGCGTCGAAGAAGGCGACCGAGGAGCGCTTCGCCAAGCAGGGCATGAAGATCCTCTACGCCGTGCCGTGGCCGCCGCAGGGTATCTACACCAACAAGCCGATCAACTCGGTGGCCGACATGAAGGGGCTCAAGATGCGGGCCTACAACCCCAACACGGCGAAGATCGCCCAGCTGGTGGGCGCGCAGCCGGTGACGATCCAGGCGGCCGAGCTCGCGCAGGCCATGACCACCGGCGTCGTGAATGCCAACATGACCTCGGGCGCCACCGGCGTGGACACCAAGGCCTGGGAGCACGTGAAGTACTACTACGACGTCCAGGCCTGGGTGCCGAAGAACGTCGTGTTCGTGAGCCAGAAGGCGTTCGACGCCCTCGACAAGGCGAGCCAGGACGCAGTGACGAACGCCGCCGCCGCGGCCGAGGAGCGCGGCTGGAAGGAAAGCGAGGTCACGGCGAAGCAGACGGTGGAGACGCTTGCCAAGAACGGCATGACGGTCGGCCCGCCCTCGGCGCAGCTCAGGGCCGACCTGAAGAAGATCGGCGACACGATCACCACCGAGTGGGTGAAGGACGCGGGCACCGACGGCAAGGCGATCATCGACGCATACGGCAAGTAGGTGCGCAAGGCGCTCGACTTCCTCTACGACGCCGCGGGGTACCTCGCGGCGTTTTTCGTTCTGGGGATCTTCGTGCTGATGATCGCGCAGACGGTGCTGCGCGAGACCGGGATGAAGTCGGGCGGCATGGATGACCTGGTGGCGTGGTTCTGCGCCGCATCGGCCTTCCTCGCCATGGCGCACACCTTCCGCTACGGCGACTTCGTGCGCGTGACGCTCCTCATCGAGCGCCTGGGCGAGCGCGGCAGGCGCATCCAGGAGGCCGGAGCGCTCGGCATCGCCGCCGCCTTCACGGGCTACCTCGCTTGGTGGGCATCGAAATACGTCTACGAGAGCTGGCAGTACAAGGAGATGTCCACCGGGCTGCTCGTGGTGCCGATCTGGATCCCGCAGCTTTCCTTCACCATCGGCGCGCTGCTCCTCTTCGTCGCGGTGGTCGACCAGCTCGTGATGGTGATGCGCGGCGCGAAGCCCACGTACGTGCAGCTCATGGAAGAGCGGCATGCGCGCGGCGACTACAGCGAGGACATGTGAGCCTCATCGAGATCGCCGGGATCCTGCTCGCCTTCATGTTCGCGCTGCTGGCCGGCGGCGTGTGGATCGCGCTCACGCTCGCCATCGTCGGCCTCGCGTGTTTCACGTTCTTCACCGGCACCCCGCCCGGCAAGAACCTCTTCAGCGCGTTCTGGGGCAGCACCAGCTCGTGGACGCTCGCCGCGCTGCCGATGTTCATCTGGATGGGGGAGATCCTCTTCCGCACGCGCCTCTCGCGCGAGATGTTCGACGGCCTCGCACCGTGGCTCAACCGCATCCCCGGCCGCCTCATGCACGTGAACATCCTCGGATGCGGCATCTTCGGCTCCGTGTCGGGCTCGTCGGCCGCGACCTGCGCCACGGTCTCGAAGGTGGCGCTGCCCGAGCTCATGAAACGCGGCTACGACGAGAAGATGGCGCTGGGATCTCTCGCCACCGCCGGCACGCTCGGCATCCTCATCCCGCCCTCGATCACGATGGTGGTCTACGCCGTCGCCGCCGACGCCTCGATCATCCGGATCTTCCTCGCCGGGTTCATCCCGGGGTTCATCCTCATGGTGCTGTTCTCCGGCTACATCGCGGTGTGGGCGGTGATGAATCCGGACAAGACGCCGCCCCCGGGGCCCTCGATGAGCTTCGTGGAGAAGGTGAAGGCCTCCGGGAACCTCATCCCGGTGACCCTCCTCATCGTCTTCATCGTGTGGGTGCTGGTGAAGGGAATCGCCAGCGCCACCGAATGCGCGGCCTACGGCGTGCTGGGATCGCTCGCCATCGCGTGGTGGGGTGGCTCGCTCACGTGGCGCAATTTCTGGGAGAGCCTCATGTCGGCCACGCGCGTGTCCTGCATGATCATGATCATCCTCGCCGGCGCCTCGTACCTGAGCCTCGCGATGGGCTTCACCGGCATCCCGCGCGCGCTCGCCGAATGGGTCGCGGCGATGCAGCTGTCCCCGTACATGCTGATCGGCGTGCTCGCCATCCTGTACATCGTGCTCGGCACGGCGCTCGACGGCATCTCGATGATCGTGCTCACCTCGGCCGTGGTGCTGCCGATGATCCAGAAGGCCGGTTTCGACCTGGTCTGGTTCGGCATCTTCATCGTGCTCATGGTGGAGATCGCCGAGGTCACGCCGCCGGTGGGCTTCAACCTCTTCGTGCTGCAGAACATGACCGGGCGCGACTCGAACTACATCGCCCGTGCCTCGATCCCCTTCTTCGCGATGCTGGTGGTCACCATCGCCATCATCACGGCGTTCCCCCAGGTCGTCACCTGGCTGCCCGACGTCGTGATGGGGCGCGAAAAGTAGTGAATAATTGGCGTCTGACACCATTTTCTCGGGGGCCGCATGAGCGACAAGACCGTCAGGGATGCCGTTCTGGACACGGTGCTGAACCAGATCGACACCGGCGATCCGCCCGAGGCGCGCGCCACCTACGACCGCCTGATCGACGGCGGGGCCTCCAACAGCCAGGCGCTGCACCTCATGGCGCAGGTGCTGCGGGTCGAGATGAACGAGATGCTCACCAAGTCGGTCCCGTTCGACAACGCCCGCTACGCCGCGGGCCTGGCCAAGCTCAAGTCGCCGGAGAGCTGAGCCCGCTTGTGCCTCATCGTCATCGCGTGGCACGCACGCGCTGACCTCCCGCTCGTCGTCGCGGCCAACCGCGACGAATGGCGCGACCGGCCCGCGGAGCCCGCGCACTGGTGGGGCGAGCATCCCGGGCTGCTCGCGGGGCGCGACCTCAAGGCGGGCGGCACCTGGATGGGCATCACGCGCGGAGGGCGCTTCGCCGCGGTGACGAATTTTCGCGATCCCTCGGACAAGCGCTCCACGGCACGCTCCCGCGGCGGCCTCGTCACCGAGTTCCTGCTGGGACACGAGCCGCCGAAGGCCTTCCTCGCCGGCCTCGCCGATCGCGTGCACGAGTACAACGGTTTCAACCTGATCCTGGGCGACGGCGAGAGCCTCTGCTACTACGGCAGCCGCGAGGGCGTCGCGCGCGCGATCGAGCCCGGGGTCCACGGCCTGTCGAACCACTTGCTGGACGAGCCCTGGCCGAAGGTGATCCGCGCGCGCGCCGCGATGCAGCAGGCGCTGGTGGATCGCGATCCCGCGCTGCGCCTCTTCGACGTGCTTTCGGATACCGAAGGCGCGCCGGACGAGGAGCTCCCCGATACCGGCGTCGGCCTCGAGCTCGAGCGCCGGCTCGCGTCGCCGCTCATCACCGGCGTCACCTACGGGACCAGGGCCTCCACGGTGCTCAAGGTCGCTGCCGACGGGGCCGTCCACCTGGAAGAGCGCTCGCGCGACGCGGACGGCGACGTCGTGAACGTCGCGAGCCACCGCTTCGCGTCCTCGCCCACGGCCGTCACGCGCTGAGGCCTGGCGTTCGCGCCAGGGCAAGCGCGCCTTCGCCAAATCGCAACGCATTTCGGGGGTTTTCCCCAATTGCCTCGCCGCTCACGCGATGCCTAGGATCTGTCGCATGGGCGACAGTCGCGGATTCGTGGCATCGATCGAGGCCAGCCTCGCGGGCGCGGAGACGCGCGCGCACCGTACCGCGGTGCTCCTCGTGGGGATCGACGGCCCCCGCAGGTTGCAGGGCTGGCTGGAACCCGCGGCGATCGAAACCCTCGGACATCGGGCCGGCTGCCGCATCGCGAGTTGCGTGCAGGAGGAGGACGGAGGAACGGTTGTGCTGCTTCGCGCGGACGCATTCGGGGTCGTCCTTCCGCGGCTGCGCAGCGGCCTGCAGGCGCGCGCGGCGGCCAACCGGATCCTCGCGACGCTCGCGGGCCCTTTCGGTCCGCGCATCGGCATCGCAATCGCCCCGTGCGACGGCCGGCATGCCCTGGTGCTGGTGCGCTGCGCAGCCACGGCGCTCGCGCGCGCGCGGCAAGGAGACCGCCCGACCTACCGCTTCTACCTGCGCGCCTTCGCGACCTCCGCAGCCAGCTCCTCGCCGCTCTTGTAGTGCGGCACCCGGAAGACCAGTCGCTTGGTCCGTTGCCAGAAGGCGTTCGAGCCGTTCACCTCCTCGTTCCAGTACTTGTTCGCGAGCGCCATGTTCCCCGGCGCGTCGAGCATGAAGGCGTCGCGCGAGCCCTTGCCGCCGAAGATGTAGAGCTTGCCGTCGATCATCTCCCAGCGGTCGGCGTCGCCTCCCCAGGGGATGCCGTAGACGATGCCGTTGGCGCAGTAACCGCCGAACTGGGGCAGGTACTTCCCGGGCGCGGCGTCGAAGAGCGCCTTGTGCTCGGGCCTGGAGAACCGGAACGTGACGCCCTTGTAGACGCTCTTGATCGCGGGGTTGCCCGGCCGGTGCGTCTTCTCGGTGAAGTAGCTCACGACATCGTGGCCGAAGAGCATGAGGTGCTTGTCCTCGCCCTGCGACACGGCGTTCACGGGCGAGAGGCCTTCGCCGGGGCTCTGGGTGACCAGGGGCGCGCAGCCTGCGAGCAGGAGTGCCGCCAGTGCGCAGGAAACCAGGGTTGCTGCAGATCGCATCATTTCTCCGGAGGGTCGGGCTGGTAGAGAGGTACGGACGGCACGAGCAAGTGGATGGCGATGTTCTGCACGTCGTGGTCGCTGTTCGACAGCACGACCACGCCGCGGTTGCGCGCCAGGTCGAGGCCCACATAGGCGGTGAAACCCTCGGTCGCGCCGCCATGCACGACCAACCGCTCGCCCAGGATGGCCAGGTGGAACCATCCCAACCCCATCGGCAGGTCGGGCAACTGCCGGTCGGCCCGCGTCGCGTGCGTGGCGCGCATGGCGGCCTCGAGGGCCGATTTGCGCAGGCCGAGGTTGGCTTCCAGGAAACGGATCATGTCGTTCGCGGTGGTGCGCAGCGACCCCGCGCCGGCCATTCCGCGCGAGTCGCCGAGTGGAATGGGGCGGCCGGCGTCGGTATGCCCAAGGGCGTGGGCGGCACGCAGCTCCGGCGTGAGCTTCATGCCCGTGCGGACCATGCCGAGCGGATCGAGGATCCGATTCCTGAGTGCAGTCTCGAAGTCCGCGTTCGCGCGCCGCGCAAGCAGCTCGCCCAGCAGGGCCGCGCCGTAGTTGGAATACAGCTGGAAGGTTCCGGCCTCGCGGCGTGTCCTGTGGCCGTCGAGGAACGCGAACAACGCCTCGTTCGTGTAGACGTCGAGCGGATTCGCCGGGTCCACGGGCCTCATGTTGTCCGGCCACGGCGGAAATCCCGCGGTGTGACGGGAAAGGTGCAGCAGGGTCACCTCGCGTGCGCGCGGAGACTTCACCGACGGCGGCACGTAGCGCGCGATCGGGTCGTGAAGCCCCACCTCGCCCGCCTCCACCATCTGCGCGAGGAGCAGCGACGTGAAGACCTTCGTGATCGACCCGACCTCGAAGACCGAGTCGCCCGTGACCCGCTCGTCGCTCCCGCGCCTGGCATGGCCGAACGCCACCACGCGCGAGCCCGTCGCGTCCACCAGGCCGACCACGATCCCCACGCCGTGCCTCGCCACCTCGACGCGCTGACGCAACAGTTCGCGCACGTCGGCGTCCGCGGGAAATGCGTGGCAGGTCGCGGCCGCGAGGGCGAGAAGCGGGAGGAGCAGGTGGACCAGGAACCTCTTCACCGTTCCTCGCTGTCCTAGGGGTTCGGACAATACGGCGATTATGGACGCGAACACGAAACGGTCGAATCCGTGGGCACTGGCCGGGATTGCGTGCCTGCTCGCACTCGCGGCATGCGGAACGCGGCCGCGCGTGCCCCTGCCGGCGGAGGCGCAGCCGCGGGCCTCGCCTGCGCCCGCGCATCCGTTCGTTCCGCGCCCGGCCGCGCCCTCCGCGCCGGGGAAGACATTCCCCGAATGCGATGCGCGTGCCGGTGACGCCGACCGGGAGCACGTCGCCCTCGGCTTGCTCGCCGGCGATTGCCAGGATGACCGCGGCCGCAACCGCGTCTACGTGACCCGCCTCGTCACCGTGAAGGGCAGCGCCAGCCCATCGGGCCGCGCGGGTATCGTGGCCGGCGACCGCATCGTGCGGCTCGATGCCTGCGAGGTCGCCTCCACGCACGGCCTGGCGAGCCAGCTGCGCCGTGCCATCCCCGGTTGGGTGGTCCGCGTCGTGGTCGAGCGCGACGGCAAGGACCTGGAGGTGTTCGTGCCGACGGTACGGCTTGCGGCGCGGGGCGATGCGCCGGGAACTCCCAGCCTGTCGACGGAAGGATGCCCGGCCATCGGCCGCAAGGCGGCGCGGCCCTGAGGTCAGGGCGCGATGCGGACGCGGCGCTCGCGCAGGAAGCGGTCCTTCGCGGTGGCGAGCGCGCTCGGCGCCTTCGGATCGACGGCGAGCCCGGGGGCGAGGACCCGCGACATCCCGTCCTCGGGCTGGCGCTGCGCGTGATCGACCACGCCGAAGATCGAGGCGCTGGCGAATCCCGCCGGATCCTGGCGCCTGAGGTAGGCCAGGATCGTCTCCGCGTCGGGCAGCAGGCCCACGAACCAGGCAGTGCGCATCAGGACGAAGGACGAAGTCGGCACGCCCGCGAAGACGCGCGCCAGCTCGCGGCGGTCGATCTCGGGCGCGGTCTCGTTGAAGAGGCCCTGCGCGATCGCGGACAGCGGCTTGAGGTCGAACGGATCGTCCTGGCCGGCCGTTCCGGCGAAGCCCGCCATCCCCATCAGCATTCCGCCGGCAAGGTCCTCGCGCCCGATCGTGCCCGCGAAGACCTCCCCCGACACGAGGTAGCGCTCCTGCGCCTGGAGCCACCGGATCATCCAGCGGCGCAGCGCCTCCTGTTCGCCCTGCTGCCCGCCCTCGGCCGAGAGCTCGCCGGCCAGCTTGCGGTACTGCGCGATGGCTCCGGCCTTGTCGCGCAGCTCGTGCTGGCGCGTGTCGGCGATCGCGAGGCCGCCCAGCCTGGCGCCGAAGCGCTCCGACTCGGCGTATTCCGCCATCGCCTCGGCCGGGCGCTTCATGCGGAAGCGCACGACGTGGCCGAGCTCCAGGTAGTCGGCGGCGATCCGGTCGCGAAAGTACTTGGCGGCGTGGAGCCCGGCGTATTCGGCGAGCAGGCGCCGGTCGTCGGCCAGCGCCGCGTGCATCGCGGTGCGGTATCGCGCCGGGTCGCTTCCCCGCAGCAGGCGCGCCTCGGACTTCGCTTTCTCGATGGCGGCACCGCGCTCCGAGAACCGGCGCCCGCGCTCGCGATCGAGCTTCTCGGCGAAGTGCTTCGCCGGATCGGCGATCTTCCCGTCGAGCGCGCTCGAGGCGTAGCGATACTGCCCGTCGTTCAAGCGCCCTTCGCCCTTGAGGCGCTCGACCTCGGCGCGCGCGCGCTTCCACACGTCGGGCGAGTCGGTCGCGATGAGAACCTCCAGCGCCGCGGGATAGCCGCCTGGATCACCCATGAAGGCGAGCGCGTCGGGCAGGGCGTCGAGGTCCTTGCGCTCGCTCAGCCAGCGCAGCGAATGGTTGCGCTGGCCCTCCGGCAGCACCGCGCGGAAGCGCTTGTACGGAATCGGCACCGAAGCCGGCAACCCCGCGATGCGGCCCGCGAGGTACTGCCACGCGTCGGCGTTGTCGCGCGGCGGGGAGGTCCGCAGCACGGCCACCTGGTCGATCGCGGCCTCGACCGCCTCCGGTCCGCCGATTTCGAGCAGCGCGTGCACGATCGTGACCGCGTCGGGGTCGCCCTTTCGCAGCATCGCGACGAAGGGCTGCACCGCAGGAGCGTGGTGCCGCCGGCCGATGAAGCCCACGATCCGGCGCCGGTCCTCGCCCTGCGGCGCGTCCGCGGCCGTGAGCCACGCGAGCAGCGGCACCTCGACGCCGGGCACCGTGGTCTGCAACGCCGAGTCGTACATCGGATAGGTCGAGGGCCGTATCTTGCGCGAACGCCATTCGGCGAGGAAGAGGTCGAACAGGGCGCGCGTGCCGTAGGTGGTCGAGTTGACCGCGCAGATGACACGCAGCGGGCCGCCCATGACGGGATCGGCGTAGTGCTTCACCATCAGCGCCTCGATGCCCTCGGGCAGCGGCGTGGGGCGGTTGGGCAGGTTCATCGACGCCTGGCGGAAGCCGCCTTCATACGACGACAGCAGGTCGAGGTTGCGTGACTCGATGATCGTCTGCAGGCCCTCGACGCTGCGCTCGGTGCCGAGCCGCCGGGCGAGCTGCCTGGCGGCCTCGTTGGGGTTGGCCGGGGGGGCCTGCGCGAAGGCAAGCGCCGGAACGAGAAGCGCGGCCAGGATCGGCGCGGCGAGGATCAGGGCTTCGTCTCCACGGTACGCAAGGCGCGCGACTGCATGTGCTGGCGCGCAGCCGTCGCGAGGACGTTGGGCTTGGCGGCCATTCCGGGCATCGCCTCGGCCACGCCCGTGGCGAGGGCCTCGTCCCGGCGCGCGGCAGTGGACTCGTGGAAGGCGACCGTGCCGAGCGCGATGGTGGTCCAGTAGCCGCTCGGGTCCGAGCGCGCGAGCTCCTTCAGGATGGCGTCCTGGCGCGGCAGCGCGCTGATGTAGCGCAGGGTGACGAGGAGCGCGAAGCGCGACGACGGCGCCTGCGCCAGGCGCGCGCCCAGCGTCTCGCGGTCCATGTGGGCGAGCCCGTACTCCACCGACGCCCACGTCGGCGCGCGCGGAGCACCGCGCGCGGAGTAGGCCATTTGAGGCAGGTGCTGTGGACTGGCCCATTGCGGAAAGAAGATCGACGCCAGCCGGCCGTGGTCGGCCACTACGTCCCAGAAGCCCACGATCACCGGCTCGGGAACGCGGCCCGTGAAGGGCTTGCCCGTGCGCAGGTATTCGACCTCTGCCGCGAGCCAGGACTTCCAGAATGCGGTGACCACGCGGCCGGGTGCGAGGGGCGGCGTGTCGCGATGCACGCCGGCCGCCTGGCGCGTGGCGGTGTCGAGAGCGCGTTCGTAGGCCTTGAGCGCGGCGGCGGAATCCTTCAGCGCCAGCTGGTACGTGTCGGCGAGCACGACCTGGGCGATGAGCTCGCGCTTCGCGCCGCGCTCGAGGTAGCGCACCGCGCCCCGGGGATCGCCGAGCAGGAAGCGCACGTAGATCCCGAGCTGCCCCCACGAGTAGGCGATGTGGGCGTCGATGCGCTCGTCGCGAAACTCGCGCGCGAGCGCTTCCTCGGCCTCGAGGTAGCGCGACCGGGCCGCCGGGTACTCCCGCGGCGAGGTCTTGTAGAGCGCGTTGGCCTCGTCGGCGAGCGGGGCGAGCGCCTTCCTGCGCTCCATGAACTGCTCCCAGGCGTCGTTGCTGCGCAAGCGGGCCAGCACGGCGGCGGGATCGGCCAGCATCGGGTCGAGCTTGCGGCGCGCGTGCGTGTACTGGTCGTCGCGCACCTTGCCCTCGCCCTTGACCCGCTCGAGCTCCGCAGCCGCCTTGCGCCAGACCTCCTCCGACGGATAGGCGAGCAGCAAGTCGAGCGCGGTGTTGTAGAGCGAGGTGTTGTAGGGTGGCTCGTAGCCGGGCCCGATGGCGGCAAGGAGCAGCGGGATTGCACCCGCGTGCCGCCGCCGGCCGAGGAAGTTCGCCGCGCCGCTCAACTGGCCGTTGCGCGACGGAAACTTGCCCGCCACGGCGAGGATCTCCTCGTCGACGCCCGCCTGCTCGGTGCGCACGATCTGCTCGAACGAGGGCTCGTCGCTGCGATAGGAGGCCTTGATGCGCGCGAGGTGCAGGTCGAACAGCGCCCGCGAGGCATAGCGGCCCGGCAGCGCGCGCAGCGCCGCGCCGACCTTCGGATGGTCGAAGTGCTTGATCACCACGGCTTCGACCTGCGGCGGCAGCACGTAGACGTTGGTCGTCTGGATGCCGTAGCCGAAGGACTGCACCAGTCCCGGGTCGCCCAGCTCGACGATGCGTTCCAGGACGGTCGCGTCTCCGGCCTTGCCCGCGGCCCTGGCGGAATCGGTGGAGATCGACCCACGCAGGAGCTGCTTCTCGCTCTCGGTCAGCTGCGCGCCAGCCGGCGCGGACACGAGCGCGAATGCGATAGCGGTCGCGATGCAGGCGCGCAGGATCATTTCACCGGCTCGATCGAGAATCCGCCGCCACGCTTGCGCGGCGCATTGGACTGCGGGGCGGCCGCAATGCCCACCGCGCTCCCGCCGGGGGCCTGGACCGTCTGGGCCTGGATGCGGGAAGGCGCAGGGACGCCGGCAAGGCGATAGGGCGGGCCGTCCTCGGGGATGCGATCGAAGCGGCCGACGACATTGCGCTGCTTGAGCGCGACGCCCACGTCCGAATCATCGGGGAAGCAGATGCCGGCGCGAAGGTCGGGGGTGAGCGCGCGGCATTCCGCGGCCAGCAGCGCCAGCAGGGGCCGATGGTTCTCGATCGCCTGCGCGCGATTCCCGACCAGCTCCGCGTCGATGTCGCGGCGGAGCTCGCGCACGTTCCGCACGACGGCATCGCGCGCCGGCGTGACCCGGTCGAGGACGACGATGCCGCCGGTCCAGGCCCGCTCGATGGCGGGCCGATAGCCCCAGGCGTGCACGCGAACGGATGGCGGCGCGTCTTTCACCGCCTCCCAGCCGGGAACCGCGCTGTCGGGTCCCGGCACGGTCCACGGAGAAATCGTGACGGCCGAGGGCTGCTGGCTCGGCTCCAGCGTGCGCGAATAGGTGAGGCGCATCGTGCCCGGGCTGCCGTCCACGCGGCGCATCGTCCAGGCGGTCCAGATCGCACCCCGCGGATAGGGCTCGCCGGGCAACTTGTCCTCGGCCTGGATGCCGCCACTGGTGCGCCCGTGCACGATCTCTCCGGCCCCGGACAACCCCGTGAGGCGGTGCGCGCTGCGGATCTGCACGCCCTCGTCCCCCAGCCGTACCTTCTCGCGGTGCAGCGCCTCGACCATGCGCGGCATCGACTTCCAGTCCGTGTTCGGCAAGAGCCAATGCAGTCCTTGGCTGTCGCCCTGTGCCGCCCCGATCTTCGCGGCGTACTCGGCAGCCGGGCCGGAATGCCGCTTGAGGCGCACCTCGGAGCGATCGTCGCCGATGTCCTTCTGGAACGGCTCGTAGCCGGCGACGAAAACCGTCAGCGACGGTGCGTTCTCCTGCAGCGAACCCTTTCTGCGCACCGTCGGGCCGAACCCGGGGATGGTGAACCCACCCTGGGCATCGGTCACCGCCTCCGCGACGTGAAGGACCTCGCCTTCGTCCTGGTGCCTCGCGCTGCTGTGGAATCCCCCGGGGTAATAGGTGAGCCAGTTCCACCTCGCGACGACGATCGCTCCCGGGATCGGCTTTCCGGTCGCGGCATCGACCACGCGTGATTGGACCGACAGTGCGGCGAATGGACGCGGCGCCATCTGCGCGCGCGCGGGAAGCACGACGGCCAGGAGGACGAATGCGAGAGCTCGCATCACGGCTCGTCGTCCAGCTCGCCCGTGGAACCTGCAGCGGCGCGCATCAGGCGATCGTTGACCGCCTCCCAGGCCGGCAGCCGCGGCGGCGCCTCGACCACGATGCGCTTCGCGCCGCTCGCGTCGAGTGTGCGGAGGTTGGCGTAGAGGTCGTGGCCGTAGCGCTGCGGATCGTTGGGCGCGGTGATCCAGCTGGTCACGTGGACGTCGCCCTCGGGCTCGCGCATCGCCAGGATCGCGACGTTGGCGGGCAGCTCGAGCTCGGCGAGGAACTCGTCGGTCTGCACGAGCGCCAGCACCGTGTGCGGCGCATAGTGCGCCGCGAGCGTGCCCGAAGCGCGCGGCGCCTCGGCGTCGCGCTCCTGCAGCTTCCCGCCCAGCTCCGACTCGATCGCCTCGCGCGAGATGCCGCCGGGTCGCAGCAGCACCGGCCGCCCGCGCGAGAAATCCACGATGGTGGACTCGAGGCCGACCTCGCAGGGCCCGCCATCGAGAACCCGGAGCGCCGGGCCGAACTCGTCGATCACGTGCTGCGCCGTGGTCGGGCTCACGTGGCCGAACCGGTTGGCCGACGGCGCGGCGATCGCGCCGCTGCCCACGCGCGCGAATTCGCGCAGCAACGCCTGCGCGACGGGATGCGACGGACAACGGATGCCGACCGTTTGCTGCCCTCCGGTCACCGCGTCGGGCACCCTCGTGGAGCGCGGCAGGATCAGCGTGAGCGGGCCGGGCCAGAAGCGCTCGGCGAGCGCGCGCGCCTGCGCGGGCACCACGCTCGTCCACTCGCCGATCGCGGCGTCGGCCACGTGCACGATGAGGGGGTGATCGGCGGGGCGACCCTTCAGGGCGAACACACGCGCGATCGCCTTCGGATTGGTGGCATCGGCGCCGAGGCCGTAGACGGTCTCGGTCGGAAAGGCCACGACCTCGCCGGCGGCGAGGCTCGCGGCCGCGGCGACGACGGCGCGATCAGGCATGGCGGCCGCACCGGATGTGCAGCGGCATGGTCACGGTCCGGATCGGCGCCTTACCCCAGACCGCGCGCATGGCCGCCTCGGTCTCGTCGAGAACCGCGCGGCCGTGCTCGGCGACGTAGGCGCGTGTGGCACTCCACGTCTCCACGTAGGCGAGGTACTGGGCCAGCGTCCAAGCCATCTCGATCCTGACGGCGGGAAGCGCGACGGGCGCGAAGGGAAACGGCATCTGCATGAAGCTCGCCTGCATGCGGTTCACCTGCTCGGGCCAGTAGGGCTTGATCTTCACGAGGAGGTGGCGCTCGAGCGCGAAGTCCACCGCCGGCGTGACTGCCGACCAATCATAGGCCCACGCCGCGATCACGCCGCCCGGGCGGAGCACGCGGCGCGCCTCGGCGTAGAAGCGGTCGAGGTCGAACCAGTGCAGCGCCTGGGCGACGGTGACGGCATCGAACGTGGCGCCGGCGAAATCCGTCTGCTCGGCGAGCTGCGCGGTGTAGCGCACTCGCGGGTGCGCGGCCGCATTGGCGACTTGCTGCTCGCTCGCGTCGGTCGCCTCGACGTGCGCGAAGTGCGCGGCGAGCCCGAGCCCCGCCTGGCCGGTTCCGGTGGCGCAGTCCCAGGCGCGATCACGGGCCGGCGCGGCCGCGGCGATCGCGGCGAAGAGGGCGGCGGGATAGGTCGGCCGCGCCGCCGCGTACAGCCCGGACTTCTCGGAGAAGTGGTCGGCGAAGGTCATCAGTGCGCCTTCTCCCAGTTCTCGCCCACGCCCGCCTCGACCACGAGCGGCACGTCGAGCCTGGCGACACCCATCATCAGCTTCTCGACCTCGGTCTTCACGTCGGCCAACTCGGTGTCGGGCACCTCGAGCACCAGCTCGTCGTGCACCTGCATGATGAGCTTCGTCTCGAGCTTCTCGCGCTCGATCCACGCCTGCACCGCGATCATCGCGACCTTGATCAGGTCCGCCGCGGTGCCCTGCATGGGCGCGTTGATCGCCTGGCGCTCGGCGCCCTGGCGGCGCGCCTGGTTGGAGGACTGGATGTCGGGCAGCCACAGGCGGCGGCCGAACACGGTCTCGACGTAGCCCTGTTCGCGCGCCTCCTGCCGCGTGCGGTCCATGTACTTGGCCACCCCGGGGTAGCGCGCGAAGTATTTGTCCATGTAGCTCGCCGCGGCGGTGCGATCGATGCCGAGGTTGCCCGCCAGCCCGAAGGCGCTCATGCCGTAGATGAGGCCGAAGTTGATCACCTTGGCGTAGCGGCGCTGCTCGCTCGTGACCTGCGCGGGCGGCGTGTCGAACACCTCGGAGGCGGTGTGGCGGTGAACGTCCTCGCCGCGCGCGAACGCATCCACCAGGCCCTTGTCGCCCGACAGGTGCGCCATGATGCGCAGCTCGATCTGCGAGTAGTCGGCCGAGACGATCTTCGAGCCCGGCGGCGCGACGAACGCCTCGCGGATGCGCCGGCCCTCGGTCGTGCGCACCGGGATGTTCTGCAGGTTGGGCTCGTTGGACGAGAGCCGGCCCGTGACCGCGACCGCCTGCGCGTAGTTGGTGTGCACGCGGCCGGTCTTCGGATGCACCATCCGCGGCAGCTTGTCGGTGTACGTGCTCTTCAGCTTCGAGACG
>Ga0111539_10001042_pt1 | contig 36422 bp, 25 predicted proteins | sample RhiMethybrSRZTD1_FD_79667 | JGI IMG/M metagenome (GOLD analysis project Ga0111539, IMG submission 79667) | Populus rhizosphere microbial communities from Tennessee, USA - Rhizosphere MetaG P. TD hybrid SRZTD1 (version 2) (version 2) | ecosystem: Host-associated > Plants > Roots > Rhizosphere >...
AGGTGGCGCTGGGCGCGCTCGACGGACCGCTGGACCTGCACTTCCGCTCCCAGGCCCCGGGCGGCGACGAGATGGGCCTGGCCCTCGACTGGGTGGAGGTCACGGGTGTCACCGCCCTGCGCCCCGATGGCCCCACGCGGGCCGGCCTGCTCGCGCTGCTGCTGGGGGTGCCGCTGCTGGCCGGGCTGGTGGCCCGCCGGCTCGACGTCTTCCTCTGGGGCGGCGCCGCGCTGGCCGGGCTCGGCGCGGGAGCGGTGGCGCTCGACCGCCTGGGCGGGCTGCTGGCCCTGGCCCGGGCCGGGCCCCCGCTGCTCTGCCTCCTGGCCGTGCTGGCCGCGGCGGCAGCCCTGCTGGCGCGCGCATGGCCTGACGCCCTCGCGCCCTGGCCGCGGGCGGCGCTGATGCCGGCGGCGCTGGCCGCCCTGGCCCTGGTCGCGCTGAGCGCGCCCTTCTTCTACTACCCCGACGTGGACACGCACGCGCGCTTCGTGCAGGCCATCGGCGCGCAGCCCTCGCTGCTGGCCGACGCCCGTCCCTACCAGGAGCGCACGGGAGCCTGGACGCGCGAGGTGGGCGGGCAGCGCGTGGCCTTCCCGTACAGCCCCGCCTTCCACCTGCTGGCCTGGCCGCTGGCCGCAGCGTGGGGCGCGCCGGCCGCCATCAAGGCCCTGGCCGTGCTCTGCGCGGCCCTGAGCGTGCTGCTCACGCACGCGCTGGCCCGCGCCCTGGGCCTGGGGCCGCGGGGCGCGCTGGGCGCCCAGGCGGTGATGGCCGCCCTGCCCGTCCTGGCCTCGCGCCTCACGCTGGCCCTCTACCCCACGCTGCTGGGCCAGGCCCTGGAGCTGCTTCTGCTCGTGTTCCTGGCCCGCGCGCTGGAGCGCCTCGACGCGCCGCGCGTGGCGGCCGCGGCCTTCGCGCTCCTGCTGGCCACGCAGCTGGCCTACACGGGCTCGGTGGTGAACGTGGCGGCGCTGGTGGTGGTGCTGGCCGGGGCCGGCTTCGCCGCCGGCGCGGCCGCCACCTCCCGCCGCCTGCTGATCGCCTGGGCGGCCTCGCTGACCGTGGTGCTGCTCGCCCTCTACGCGCGCTTCCTGCCCGTCGTCCTGGGCCTGCTCCTGCCGCACCTGCGCGACGTGCCGGCCGAAGGCGGCGGCGGCCAGCCGCTCCTCTCCATCCCCTGGCGCGCGCTGGTGCGGCTGCACGTCTTCTACGACCTCGTGTTGCCGCTGCTGGCGGCCGTCGGATGGTGGAGCCTGCGCCGGGCCCCGGCCGGGCCGCGGCGCGTGCTGCGCGCCGCCCTCGTCGGCGGCCTGGCCCTGCTGGTGCTGCGCTTCGTGGCCCCGGCCCTGCTGCGCGACGCCAAGGAGGTGGAGCTGCTGGCCGCGCCGGTGGCCGTGTGCACGGCGGCGGGGCTGGGCTTCCTGTGGCGGCGGGGCGGGGCCGGCCGCGCCCTGGCCCTGCTGGCCGCGGCGGGGGCGGCGGCCTGGTGCGCGGTGCGCGCGGTGGGCTTCTACGCCGAGCGCTTCACGGCCGTGGGGCGCTGAGCCGGAACCGGAAGCCGGTCGCGAGCAGCAGGGCCGGGTAGGAGAGGAGCGCCGCCGCCTTCACCGACAGGGCGGGCAGCAGCGCCTCCGGGGCCAGGCCGGCCAGCGCGTAGGCGGCCGCGCCGCACAGCGCCACGTGCAGCATCCGGCCGCCCTCGTACCGGATGGGGTAGAGCGCGCGCGACAGGGAGTAGCCGAGCCCGGCCATCACCGCGTACGAGAGCACCGTGGCCCAGGCCGCGCCCAGCATCCCGAAGCGCGGGATGAGGAGGAAGTTGGCGGCCACGTTCACGCCCGCGGCCACCGCCGTCACCATCGGGTAGCGCCGGGCCGCCTTGGCGATGCCGATGCCGATGGAGGTGAGCAGGAAGAGGCCGTGGAAGAGATAGGCCAGCACCACCACCGGCACCACCGCCGCCGCCGCCCGCCACTCGGGATGGCGCGGGCTCATGATCGTGAGCAGCTCGCGCGCGAAGAGGGCCACCGCCAGGCCCGTCAACACGAAGGCGGCGAAGGCCCAGGTGGCCACGCGGGCCAGCGTGCGCGGGGCGTCGGGCTGCTTGAGGCGCGAATACACGAAGGGCCCCCAGGCCGTCTCGAACGAGGAGAGCGGGAACTTCACCGCCTCGGCCAGGCTGTAGCCCACCTGGTAGAGGCCGACCGTGGCCCGGGGCACGAAGAGGTCGAGGATCTTGCGGTCGGCCAGGTTCTGCACCTGCACCATGAGCCCGTGCGGCACCTTGGGCAGGCCGAAGCCCAGCATCTCGCGCAGGAGCGGGCGGTCGAGCGCGGGCCGCGTGCGGCGGAACAGCAGCGGGAGCAGCACGACGGCCAGGGCGGCGGTGGAGAGCACGTCGCTCCAGAGGGGGCCGGCCACGCCCCAGCCCTTCACCAGGAGCAGCGCCTTGAGCACCGCGTTCGCCGTGTGGCGGAACATGCTGGCCGCGGTGAAGAGCCGCGCCCGCTCCTCGATGCGCAGGAGGTTCAGGGGCACGAACAGCAGCGCGCCCACGGAGACGTCGGCCGCGGCCAGGATCACCCAGGTGCGGGGCGCGGCCGATCCGAGCAGGAAACGGGTCAGAGGGCCCGCCCCCAGAACCACCAGGCCCATGAACGCGGCCGCCACCAGCAGCGAGAAGACGAGGGCGGTGCCGGCCAGGCGCCGGCGCCGCGGCTCGTCGTCCAGGTCGTAGTGCACGCGGAAGAAGCCGGCATCCAGGCCCAGGCGGACCACGATCTTGGCCAGGGACGAGAACAGGAAGAGCAGGCCCAGCGTGCCCATGTCGGCGGGCGTGAGCAGGCTGAGGTAGACGGGAAGGAAGAGGAAGTTGAGCGCACGGCCGAACACGTCGGCCGTGCCGTAGACGAGCGACTGCCCCAGGAGGGCACGGAGCTGGCCGGCGAGGGAGGGAGGGGGCGGGGGCGCGCCCTCGGTCACACCCGCGCCCGGTCGGAGGTGAAGTAGTCGATCACGCGGTCGAGGATCTCGTCCAGGTGCACCTGGGGCTCGTAGCCGATGAGGCCGCGGATGCGCGAGAGGTCGGGCACGCGCCGGGGCATGTCCTCGAAGCCCGACTCGTAGGCCTGGTCGTAGGGCACCATCACGATCTCGCTGCGGGACTTCGTGCGCTGCTGCACCCGCCGGGCCAGGTCGAGGATGGTGACCTCCTCGCGGTCGTTGCCCACGTTGAACACCTGGCCCTCGGCGGCCACGTTGTCGGCCAGGGCCACCAGCGCGCCCACCACGTCGCTCACGTAGGTGAAGCAGCGCCGCTGGCTGCCGTCGCCGTGTACGGTCAGCGGATGGCCGAGCAGGGCCTGCTTCACGAAGTTGGGGATGACCATGCCGTAGCGGCCGGTCTGGCGCGGGCCCACCGTGTTGAAGAGGCGCACGATGGTGACCGGGAGGTGCTTCTCCTTGTGGTAGGCCAGGGCCAGGAACTCGTCGATGGCCTTGCTGCAGGCGTAGCTCCAGCGGCCCTTGCTGGTGGGCCCCAGCACGAGGTCGGCGTCCTCGCGGAAGGGCACGACCTCGCTCTTGCCGTACACCTCCGAGGTGGAGGCCAGCAGCACCTTCTTCTTCTTCTTGTTGGCCAGCTTGAGCACCATCTCCGTGCCGTGCACGTTGGTCTCGATCGTGTTGACCGGGCTCTCCACGATGAGGCGCACGCCCACCGCCGCCGCCAGGTGGAAGACGACGTCCACGCGGTCGATCAGCTCCGCCACCACCGGCTCGTTGACCACGCTGTCGATGGTGTAGTGGAAGCGGCGGTCGCTCTTCAGGTGGTCCACGTTGTCGATGGCGCCGGTGGACAGGTTGTCCAGCACCCACACGCTGTCGCCGCGGGCCAGCAGGGCCTCGGCCAGGTGGGAGCCCACGAAGCCGGCCCCGCCCGTGATCAGCACCCGCCGCCCCTGGCGCCCGCCCAGCTTCCGCCGTTCCTCGTTTTCGCTCATCGCCCCCGCTCCGTGATGGCGTCTCCACGCCGTTCCCTCAACACCACCTCGGCCGCGCGGGTGGCCCCCAGGCCGTCGACCAGCTCCCGGCCGCGCGCGCTCATGCGCCGGCGCCGCTCCGCGTCCTGCAGCAGGGCGGCCGTGGCCCGGGCCAGCACTCCCTCGTCCACCTCCGTGCCCAGGCCCAGGTAGTCGATGGTGCCGTGGGCGGCGAAGGCGCACATGCGGCCGTCTTCGCGCATGTTCTGGGCCAGCACGATGCCGGGCGTGCCCAGGGCCGCGATCTCGTACACCGACATGCCGCCCGAGCACAGCACCACGTCCGCCTCCAGCATGAGGTCGGCGATGTGCCCGCCCGCCTCCTGGATGAGCGGCACCCGGCGGGGCAGCGCCTCCTGCAGGGCCTCGAACTCGTGCCGGCAGGAGAAGGCGGGGCCGGCCACCGCCACCAGCTCCACGTCCACCGCCCCGGCCAGCGCGCGGGCCGCCTTCACGGTCAGGCTCTGCGGGTCGCTGCCCCCGAAGGTGAGCAGCACCATCTGCGGCCTCTCCCGCACCTCCTTCTCGCGGTCGCGGAAGTGCTCGCGCAGGATGGCGTAGCGGGGGCCGGCGTAGAAGTTCTCGGGCGTCTCGCGGGCCTCGTGCATGACCGAGACGATGACCTGCCCCGAGCGGTCGGGCGACTCCACGTCCTGCGGCGTGTCGACCAGGTTGACCGTGGTGACGCCGAGGTGAGCCAGGGCGCGCACGTATTCCACGTCGTGCAGGCCGGGCAGGTCGTTGATCACGATCTCGGGCGCGAAGTCGCGCACGTGGGCGATGAGCGTCTCCGCGCTGCCCTTGCCGTCCACGCGCACCGGGTGTCCCTCGCCCGACACGGCCACGATGGCCTCGCCGTGTTCGGCCTTCAGGAGGAAGGCCACCTCCGCCTGCGAGCTGGCTTTCAGCTCCCGGGCGATGGCCAGCGAGCGGTAGACGTGGCCCATGCCCAGCAGCGGCCCGCCGTCCACGCGGAAGAGGATGCGCGGCTCGCGCAGGAGCCGCTCCGCCATCCAGAAGTCCTCCAGGTCGTAGACGGTGAAGCCCGACCTCTTGTCGAGGACCAGGTGGCCGACCCGCTCGCCGAAGCGGCTGGGCCCGTCCACCACCGCCCGCCGCATGGCGATCACGGCGCCGTTCTCCTTGTAGAGGGGCGGCTGCTCGTCGCGCCGTCCCTCGCGCGCGAAGAGGGGCACCAGGCGCCCGTCCTCCTCGCGCCAGTTGAGCGTGTGGTCTTCGGTCACCGAGATCACCGCGTCGAAGCCGCCCTCCACCAGCCGCGTGATGGCGGCCTCCACCGCCTCCGGACCGCGGAAGGGCGTGGTGGCCTGCAGCACCACCACCACGTCCGCCCTGGGCCCCGAGCGCTCGGCCTCGGCCACCGCGTGCTGGATCACCGGCTTCAGGCTCGGGATGTCGGCGGCCAGCGACGGCGGGCGCGCGACCACCTCCGCTCCGTGCTGGCGTGCCTTCTCCGCCACCGGCTCGTCGTCGGTGGACACCACCACCCGGTCCACGCTGGGCGCCTGGCGGCCCGCCTCCAGGGTGTGGGCGAGCAGCGGCCGTCCGCCCAGGTTCCGGATGTTCAGATAGGGCACGCGGTCGGTGCCGCCACGGGCGGGGATCACGGCCAGCACGTGCAGTCCGTCCTTCATGGGATCGCGGGAGCGGCCGGGGCGGCGGGTGCGCCCCGCCGCCCCGCACGGCCGTTCAGGCCCGTCCTACCACGTGCAGCCGTAGAGGCTGGTGGCCGCCTTGGCCGCGTCCATGGCCTGCTTGCAGACGCTGGCCAGCCCAGGGCGCGACTCGGCGTTGGTGGCGGCCGACTTCCAGCTGGTGCGCATGGCGTCGAAGCCCTGCTGCAGCTGGACCTTCTGCGCGTCGGGCACGTGCTGCTTGATGCAGGTCTCGTATTTGGTCACGTATTCGTCGCACTCGGGCACGCCGATGGCGCCGGGAGCGGCCATGGCCGGGGCGGTGGTGGCCGGGCCGGTCATGGCGGCGCCGGGGGCGGTGGTGGCCGGCGGGACGGTGGCCGCCGGGGCGGTGCTGGCGGGGGCCGGCTTCTCGCCGGAACAGGCCAGGGTCAGCGCCGCCAGGGCGCACGCCGCCATCGCGGCTCGGGTCCAGGTCGCCTTCATTCGTGACTCCTTCTTTCTCTGAGCGTGTGGAGGGGTGAGTGGGGGGCGCGGCTCACACCATCTCCCAGCGGAGCGTGGTGTCGTCGGGGATGTCGGTCCGGGCCACCCGCCCCACCACCAGCTCCAGGTGGCGCGGGCTGATGCCGGTGCCCGGGCGCTTGTAGGTGAGCATCTCGCGCGTGATGGTGGTGCCGCGGGCGATGGCGCGGGCGGAGGTGACGCTGCGGCGGGCGAAGCGCCAGGCCTCCGTCTCCAGCGGCTCCAGGCCCTTCACCGCCTTGCCCAGCGCCTTCTCCACCGTGCGGATGCCGTCGACCATGGCCCGCAGGTCGGCAGGGTCCACGGAGAGATGGTGGTCGGGCGAGCCGGGCAGCGTCTTGTCGACCGTGTAGTGCTTCTCCACCATGCAGGCTCCCAGGGCCACCGCCGCCTGGGGCACGCTGATGCCGAGCGAGTGGTCGGAGAGCCCCACCGGCACGCCGGGGAAGGCGCGCATCAGGTGCTCCATCATGCGCAGGTTGATGCCCTCCGGCGGGCAGGGGTACTTGAGCGTGCAGTGCAGCAGCACGACCTCTTCGTTGCCGGCCCGGCGGCAGACCTCCAGCGCCTCCTCCACCTCGGCCAGGGTCGAGGTGCCGGTGGAGAGGATCATGGGCCGGCCGGCCCGGGCCGCGCGCTCGATGAGCCCGTGGCAGGTGAGGTCGGCGGAGGCGATCTTGAAGGCGGGCACCCGCAGCGCCACCAGGTCGTCCACGGCCTGGTCGTCGAAGGGGGTGGAGAAGGCGGTGAGGCCGATCTTCCGGGCGTGGGCCAGGAGGCTCGCGAAATCGGCGGCCGAGAGCTTGTCCAGGCGGTCGAAGGTGTCCCACTGGGTTCCCTGCGGGTCCTGCGCCTCCACCCAGTAGCGCGGGGCCACGCGGGTGGCGATCCGGCCCGCGGTGTAGCTCTGGAACTTGATGGCGTCGGCCCCCGCGGCCTGGGCGGTGTCGATCAGCCGCCGGCCCAGCTCCACGTCGCAGTTGTGGTTCACGCCCGCCTCGGCGATCACGTAGCAGGGCTGGCCGATGCCCACCGCGCGGCCGTCGATGGCGAAGCTGGCCTTCACTGCGCGCGCCTCTCCGGCGGCGCTCCGGCGATGGCGGCGTCGAGGGCCACCGAGCGCAGGTTGTGCGACTTGTGCATGAGGTGGCCGTTGATGGTGGCCAGGTCCGGCTGGCGGTCGAGCAGCTCGATGGCCTCGCGGGTGGTGGGCAGGGGCGCCGTGCGCAGGCGGGCGAAGAGCGCCTTCATGAGGGCCACGTCCTCCGGCTCGTCCACGGTCAGCCGGTAGTGCGGCCGCAGCAGGGACGGGTCCAGCTCGGCCGTGGCCACCACGAACTCGTCCGGGTGCTCCTTGATGTAGAGCGTCATCAGCTCCGAGCGGTGCTCGGCCGCCCCCCGCTCCCAGGAGCGCTCCAGGGCGGCGGTGGAGATGACCTCGGCCAGGATGCCCATGAGCAGCGCCGGCCCCGGCACGTAGGTGTAGTCGGCCTGGCGGGCCAGGTGCAGGGCCACCAGCTTCTCCAGCGTCTCCACGTCGGTGAGGGGGTTGTCGCCGGTGACGCGCACCACGTGGGCGGCGTCGAGCGCGCGGGCGCACTCCAGGAAGCGGCGCAACACGTCGTCCTCCGGGCCCCGGTAGACGCGCAGTCCCCGGGCCTCGGCCAGCGCTGCCAGGGGGTCGTTTTCGGGGTTCACCGACGTGGCCAGGGCCACGCCCTCCACGCCCTGCGCGCCCTGCATGCGCTCCAGGAGCACGTCCAGCAGCGGCCGGCCGGCCAGCGGCACCAGCGCCTTGCCCGGATAGCGGGCGGAGGCCATGCGCGCGCCCACCACGATCCACACCCCGCTCACTCGAGCATCTCCTCGCGGATCGTCTCGTCGGCCTGGATGGGACGGCGGACCCGGCGGCCGATGAGGCGGTGGGCCTCGCTGGGCGCGTAGCCGGGCTCGGTGCGCTCGTCGGTGCGCTTGTAGGCCAGCATGGGCGCGCTCAGGACTTCTCCGCGCGGGATGAGCGAGGCGGCCACCACGTTGCGGGCCATGCGCCGGTGGTAGCGCCGGGCGGCGTCGCTGTCGGCGGGGGAGCCGTCGCCCTGGGCCTGCTCGGCCTGGCGCAGCAGCTCCACCATGCGGTAGAAGTCCTCGGGGTTGAGCGAGCTCTGGTAGTCGAAGCCCTTCTCGCTGCGGTCCAGCGTGAAGTGCTTCTCCACCAGGTTGGCCCCGTAGGAGACGGCCAGCGCGGGCGCCACCAGGGCGAAGGCGCTGCCCCCGTCGGTGTGGTCGAGGAAGCCCACCGGCACCCGGAAGCGCTCCTTCCAGGCCGTGAGCTCGCGGTAGCGGATCTCCTCCACCGGCGTGGGGAAGGTCTGGAAGCCGTGCAGCAGGCCCACCTCTCCCGCCCCGGCCAGGTCGAGGGCCTGGCGCACGGCGGCCTCCGGCACCCCGCCGGTGGCGAAGAGCTGGGGCCGGCGCGTCTCGGCCACCGCGCGGATGAACTCCGGGTTCTCCATGTCGGTGGTGTGCACCTTGTAGGCGTCCGCGCCCTCCTCCTCCGCCACCGCCAGCGAGGGGGCGTCGAAGGGCTCCACCAGCACGGCCAGGCCCGAGCCCTTGGCCTCGCGCAGCACCTTGCGCCATTCCTTCTCGGAGAGCTCGATCTGCTCGAAGTCCTTGCGCAGGGGGTGGCGGTGCACCACCAGCCGCTCGGCCCGGAAGAGCTGGAACTTGATGCCGTCGGCGCCCATCTTGAAGGCCGCCTCCAGCATGCGCAGGGCGCGGTCCACCTCACCCTCGTGGGCCGAGGCCACCTCGGCCAGCACGAAACAGGGGGAGCCGTCGCCGACGGAGCGGGGTCCGATCTGGAGGGAGGCCGGGTGCATGTGGGTCCTAGAAACTACCACGCCTTCCCGGGGCGCCGGGATTTTGCGGCGGGAGCGTAACCTCCGGCGCCCCCGCGGTCACTCAAGCATGAGATTCGTTGACCACCCCCGGGGCGGGGCGGATACTCGCCACTGCGGAGGCGTACATGAGACGGTCCCTCGTCCTGGCCGGCCTGGCCGCCGTGCTGCTGCCCGCCTCCCCCTCCCCCGCCGCCACCATCATCGTCAGCAACACCAACGACTCCGGCACCGGCTCCCTGCGCTGGGCCATCGAGCAGGCCAACGCCACGCCCGAAGCGGACCAGATCCGCGTCAACCACAGCGGCAGCGGCGTCATCACCTACCGTCCGCTCACCGAGCTGCCCCGCATCGAGTCCAACGTGGAGGTCTTCAGCTGCTGCCGCGTGGGCACGCGGTTGAACACCATCATCGACGGCTCCCAGATGACGGGCAGCGGCTACGCCGGCCTGCGCCTGGGCGACAACGTGACCGTGGAGGGCGTGATCGTGGGCGGCTTCCGCGACGGCGCGGGCGGCGCGGCCGGGATCCGCATGGAGGGCACCGGCAGCCAGATCACGCACGTCTTCGTGGGCACCGACGGCGACGGCACCGGGGCCAACGGCAACGACACCGGCGTGGTGATCACGGGCTCCGGCAACAGCGTCGGCCACGAGTTCGAGGACGACCGCCAGCAGGTGGTGGTCTCCGGCAACGGCGTGGGCATCGCCGTCCTCTCCGGCAGCGGCAACGTCATCCAGCAGGCCTGGATCGGGGTGGGCGCGGGCGGCGCGGCCCTGCCCAACACGTCGCATGGCGTGGTCGTCGCCGGTGGCACCGGCACCCGCCTGGGCCGCTCCGACGACCCCTTCCTGCGCCCGCTGGTGGCGCTGAACGGAGGCAGCGGCCTGGTCGTGACGGGTGCGACCACCCTGGGAGCGGGGCCCGAGCCGGCAATGCTCATCTTCGGCAACGGCGGGCCCGCCATCGACCTGGGCGGCGACGGGGCCACGCCCAACGATCCGGGCGACGGCGACGGGGGCCCCAACGGAGGACAGAACTTCCCCCTCCTGGGATCGGTGGCCTGGTCGGGCGACGCGGCCACGGTCACCGGGACCCTGTCCAGCCGGCCCAACCAGAGCTATCACCTGGACTTCTATGCCTCGGCCACGCTCGACGCCGCGGGACGTGGCCAGGCCGCGCGGTATCTGGTCGCCTGGACGTGGCCACCGACGGCGCCGGCAACGCCCCCTTCACGACCGCCCTCTACGGTCCCAGCGCAGCCACGCGCTTCGTGAGCGCGACGGCCACCGACGGCCAGGGCAGCGTCTCCGAGCTCTCCCCGGCCGTGGAGGCCACCGGCACCCCGCCCGCGGTGGCTACCTTCGTCGTCAACGCCACCGACGACCAGGACTCCGAATGGTGCACGCCCGCGCACTGCAGCTTCCGCGAGGCCCTCATCGCGGCCAACCTCGCGCCCAACGGCAGCCAGGGGCCGGACCAGATCCATTTCGGCATCGCGGGGCCGGGGCCGCACACCATCCAGATCCAGCTCTTCCTGCCCGGCGCGAGCGAGCCGGTGGTGATCGACGGCTACACGCAGCCGGGCTCCACTCCGAACACGCGGCCCTTCGGCCAGGGCCTCGACACCGTGCTGCAGGTGACGCTCCTGTTCGATCCCAACACCAACGGGGGGCTCTTCCTGGCCGACGACAGCGTGGTGCGGGGGCTGGCCTTCAACTCGTGCGGCGGCGCCTGCATCGACCTGGGCAGCCGCAGCGTCGTGGAGGGGTGCTGGCTGGGCGTGGGCGCCGACGGCACTTCACACCCCGTGAACCTCATCGGCGTGGCCCTCGGCGGCTCCTTCAATCGCGTCGGCGGCACCACGCCCGCGGCGCGCAACCTGGTCTCGGGCAACTCGTTCGGCGTGGACATCTTCCGCGGCGAAGGCAACCGGGTGCAGGGCAACCTGGTGGGCACCACGCCCGACGGCCACGGCAACCGTGGCAACTTCCTCTCCGGCGTCTCGGTCCAGGGCGGCTACCAGTCGACGTCGCTCTACAACGTGGTCGGCGGCCCGGAGCCCGGCGCCGGCAACGTCATCTCGGGGCAGAACTGCCCGAACTCCGGCGCCAACTGCCGGGGCGTCGACATCTTCGCCGTCTCCCCGGGAGGGACGGTGCTGGGCACGCTGGTGCAGGGCAACTACATCGGCACCGACGTCGAGGGCGACGACCCCCTCCCGAACAAGAGTGGCGTCGTGGTCTCCTACGCGGCCGCCAACAACAACGCCATCGGCGGCAGCGAGCCCGGCGCGCGCAACGTGATCTCCGGCAACACGGTGGCCGGGGTGCTGCTGCAGCTGGGCACGGTGGGCAACCGCGTGGAGCGCAACCTCGTCGGCCCCAACGCGGCCTTCACCACCGTCCTCGGCAACGGCTCCTACGGCGTCGTCGCCGACGGCAGCTTCAACGTGGTGTGGGCGAACACGGTGCGCGGCAGCGCCACCGGCATCGGCGTGATCGACGGCCGCTTCAACCAGCTCTGGCGCAACTCGATCGGCGGCAGCACCATCCTCGGCATCGACCTGGGCTTCGACGGCCCCACCCCCAACGACCCCCTGGACGTGGACAGCGGCGACAACGACCGCCAGAACTTCCCCGTGCTCACCGGGGCCGTGCCCGGCACCACCGTCTCCGGCACCATGCCCGGCGCGCCCAACACGGAGCTGATGCTCGAGTTCTTCGCCAGCCCGTCCGCCCATCCGAGCGGGTTCGGCGAGGGCCAGCGGCTGCTGGGCTCGCGCATGGTCACCACCGACGCCGCCGGCGCGGCCAGCTTCAGCTACACGTTCACGGGCGCCGTCGCGGGCGGCGAGTCGGTGAGCGCCACCGCCACCGACCCCTCCGGCAACACCTCGGAGTTCAGCGCCGCGCGCGCCGTGGTGGAGCCGGCCTTCCGGGGCACGCTGCTGGCGGTGGACGCGGCCGGCAACGGCGTGCTCGACCCGGGCGAGGCGGCGCTGGTGAGCCCCACCTGGAGGAACGGCAGCGGGGCCGCGGTGGCGCTCACCGGCACCGTGACCGCCCTGACCGGACCCGCGGGGCCGCAGTACACGCGCGTGGACGCGAGCGCCGCCTACGGCACCGTCGCCAACGGCGCCCAGTCCTCCTGCACGGCCACCGGCGACTGCTACCGGATGCAGGTGACGGTGCCGGCCCCGCGGGCGCAGGTGCACATCGACGCGCAGATGGCCGAGCAGGTGAGCGGCGGCGCCACCCGCACCTGGCCGCTGCACGTGGGCGGCAGCTTCGCCGACGTGCCCGCGGCCAGCCCCTTCTACCGCTTCGTGGAGACGCTGCTGCACCGGGGCGTGACCGCCGGCTGCGGCGGGGCCAGCTACTGCGCGGCGGCCACCACCAGCCGCCAGGAGATGGCCGTCTTCGTGCTCACGTCGCTGGAGGGCGCGGGCTACCGCCCGCTGGCCTGCGGCGCCGGCCTCGAATATTTCCCGGACGTGCCGGCCGGCAGCCCCTACTGCCGCTGGATCCAGGAGCTCTCGCGCCGGCGGGTGGTGAGCGGGTGCGGCAACGGGCAGTACTGCCCGACGGCGCCGGTGACCCGCGAGCAGATGGCGGTGTTCGTGCTGGCCACCCGGGAGGGCAGCACCTACCGGCCGCCCGCCTGCGTGGCCGGCAGCGAGGCGTTCGGCGACGTGCCGGCCAGCAGCGGCTTCTGCTCCTGGATCGAGGAGCTGGCCCGGCGCGGCGTGGTGACCGGCTGCGGGAACGGGCTCTACTGCCCGACGGCGCCGGTGACGCGCGAGCAGATGGGCGTGTTCCTGGGCGTCACGTTCGGGCTGGGTCTGTACCCGTAACGGCCCCGCCCTCCGTGGCCGGCCGGGCCATGCCGCGCACCAGCTCCAGGATGCGCTCGGCCGCGCGCCCGTCGACACCGAGGGCCAGCTCGCCCAGGTAGCGCTGGCGGGCGCGGTCGAGCTGCTCGCGCGCCTCCGGGTCGAAGAGCACCGACCACAGCGCGCCGGCGGGATCGCTGCCCTTGGCCACACCCACCGCCACCCCGGCCTGCACCAGGTCGCGCAGGTGGTTGGGGGTCTCCAGCACCACCACCGGCCGGCCCAGCACCAGCGCCTCCACGGCCGAGAGCGACTCCACCGTCACCAGCACGTCGGCCGCGTGCAGCAGCTCCAGCAGCTCGGCCCGCGGCGGCAGCACGCGCGTGCGCAGGGCGCCCGCCTCGCGCAGCACGCGCTCGTAGGGCTCGGCCGGCTCGGCCGGGTGCGGCTTGATGAGGCAGTGCGCGCCCTCCAGGGCGTCCACCGCCCGCACCAGGGCGGGCAGGGCCCCGCCCGCCGCGTGGTGCGTCTCGCGGATGGGGTGGAAGCGGCTGGCCAGCACCAGCAGCGTGTCGCCTTCGCCCACTCCCAGCGCCTCCCGCAGCCGTGGCCGGTCCCACTGGGCGGCCCGTTGCAGCAGCTCGTCGAACTTGGGGCTGCCGGTGAGGACGAGCGTCTCCGGAGCGTAGCCGCCGTCCTCCACCAGGAAGCGCCGGGCGGCGGCGCCGAACACGGCCGTGCGCCTAGGGCGCGGGCAGTCCGCCTCGTCCGGCGGGTGCAGGTAGGAGAAGTAGCTGGGATAGAGGATGCCGTGCTGCAGGGCCAGGCTGGGCACGCCCTCGGCCTCGGCGGCGGCGATGGCGGCCCGCCCCCAGCCGCTCGACTCCGCGTAGAGGCAGAGCAGCGCGGGCCGCACGCGGCGCAGGGCCTCGCGCGCCTGCTCGTAGGCCAGCACCGCCCACGGAAGCTGCAGCAGCATCACGCCGGCCAGGTCGGCCGGGGCCAGGTCCTGGAAGCCCACGCCGCGGTGGGAGAAGGCCTGCTGCAGCGCGGGCAGGCGGCGCAGCAGCCTCCACTCGCGGCGCAGCCAGCGCGTGGCCTTCCACACCTCGCCCACCACGCCCGCGGTCGTGTAGCGGTTCACGTGCACGTAGGGATCCGGGCCGGGGCGGGTGGCCAGCCACTCGCGCCACCGCGCGCCCGCGCCGCGGCGGCGGAAGGGGGCCCGCGGCCCCACCGCCACCACGAAGGGCCGCAGCCCGGGCTGGGCGGCCACGCCCGGGATGAGGCGGTCGAAGTAGTGCTCGAAGGCCTGCCGCTTCCCGTCTTCGCCGCGCTCGCGCCAGAAGGCGGCGTGGGAGAGGAAGAGCACGGTGGCCAGCGTGGGATCGTCGGGCGGCGCGGGCGGGACGTGCCCGCGCGCCTTGAGCGATCCCAGCACCGTCTTGGCCGTGTTCCAGCGGCTGGCCAGCGAGACGCGCGTGCGGGCCAGGGCCGCGGCCAGGCGTGATCCCGCGCGCGGGCCCTCGCAGAGGATGCGCAGCGCGGTGCACACCCGGACCAGCAGGAGGGCGTCCACGCGGCCCAGGCCGGCCGCCTCCACCTCCTCCGGGCGCGTGCGCTCCAGCAGGCGGAAGAGCGTCTCCACCGTGCGCACCAGGGCCGGGCCGCGGCAGGAGTGGTGCAGGTACAGCTCGGCCAGCCACCAGAGCGAGACGCCCTTCCAGGGCAGCCGCTCGCGCAGGCTGACCCCGTCCTGGAGGGGCTGCTTGCCGAAGTGTTTGGTCCAGTCGATGGCCGCGCGGTCGGCGGCGTCGCGGTCGTCTTCGCCCACCAGGTCGGAGACGCGCTGGAAGGGCACGCCGGCCGCGCGCAGCGCCGCCTCGCCGGGGGCGGCCCAGAGCAGGATCTGCGCGCCCGCCGCCGCCCGGGCCCGGGCCTGGGCCGCGCTGCCCGCGGCCCAGAAGACGAGCGTCTTCACGCGCGCTCCGCCAGCAGGCGGCGGGCGGGATCCAGCACGTCGTCCACGCTGACCAGGCGCAGGCACTCCGGCGGGCCGCCCGCGCACTCCTCGGGCGGCCGGCGGATGAGGTTGCAAGGGCTGCACCACAGCTCGCGGCGCACCACCACGTGGCGCGCATCGGGCGCGCCGCTGCCGCCCGAGAAGTAGCGCACCGGATCGGAGGGGCCGAAGACGGACACGGAGGGTGTGCCCACCGCGCAGGCCATGTGCATGGGCCCGGTGTCGGGAGAGAGGAAGAGGTCGAGGGCGGCGATGGCGCCCATCGTCTCGCGCACGCCCAGGGCGCCGGTGAGGTCGATGCCCGGCACGGGCAGCGCCCGCAGCAGCGCCTCGGCCAGCGGCCGGTCGGCCGCGCTGCCCGTGACGACGACGGTCGCGCCGCACTCCTGCTGGAGCCGGGCGGCCACCGCGGCCCAGCGCTCCACGTCCCACTGCTTCACCAGCCGCCCGCCGCTCGGGTGCACGCCCACCAGCGGGCGCCGCACCGCGCCGCGCGCGGCCAGCAGCGCCGCGCCCGCGGCCCGCTCGTCGGCCGTGAGCGGATCCGGGGCGGCGACGGCGGCCACCGGGCCGCCGAGCGCGGTCTGCACCGCCCGCCGGTTCTGCTCCACCCACGACACCGTCTCGTCCAGCGGCACCACGCGGGTCAGGAAGTGGCGGCCGCCGGTGTTCACGTAGCCCACGCGGCGGCGGGCGCCGCTCTGCCACAGGAGGAGCGCGGCGCGCACGTCGCCCTGCAGGTCGAGCGCGAGGTCCAGCGGGGCGCCGCGGAGCGCGCGGGCCTTGGCCAGCAGGGCGGGCCAGGCGTCGGCGCCCTCCTGCGGCCGCCCGGCCCAGGGCGGGCTCCACGTGAGCACCTCGTCCACCGGCGCGCTGCGGGCCACGTCGAGGCTCCAGGCCGGGACGGCCAGGCGGATGCGCGCGGTGGGCAACGCCCTCCGCAGGTCGTGCAGCGCGGGCAGGCTCATGACCAGGTCGCCGATGCGGTCGAGGCGCAGGACCAGGATGTCGCGCAGGGCGTCCGCCGGCGCGTGGTCGCGCCGGCGGGCCCACCAGGCCGGGCCGGCCAGCAGCAGGCGGCCGGGCAGGTCGAGGGCCAGCAGGGCCAGGCGCTCGCGCGTCTCGTAGACGCGGTTGCCGGTGCCCCTAACGGGGGTCCAGCGCCGCCGCCTGGACATAACACTCCTCGAAGCGGCGCGCGGCCGCCTCCCAGCTCAGCCGCTCCACCGCTTCCCGCCGCGCCGCCTCGCCCAGGCGGGCGCGCGTGAGCGGCTCGCGGATGAGGCGGCGCAGCGACATGGCCAGCGCCTCCGCGTCCTTCTCCGCCACCAGCAGGCCGTTCTCCTCGTGGCGCACCACGTCGGGGATGCCGCCGGCCCGCGTGGCCAGCACGGCCCGCCCGGCGGCCAGGCTCTCCAGGAGCGCGTTGGGCAGCCCGTCCACGTTGCCCGCGCGGTCGACCACCGAGGGCACCACCACCACGTCGGCCTCGGCCAGGGCGGCGGCCATGGTCTCGCGGTCGAGCGCCCCCACCAGGCGCACGGGCGCCTTCAGGGCGCGCGCCTTCTGCGTGAGCTCGTCGCGCAGGGAGCCTTCGCCGGCGATGACCACCTCCACCCCGCCCGTGCGCGCGGCCGCCTCCACCAGGTAGGTGAAGCCCTTCTTCTCCACCAGGCGGCCCAGGGCCAGCACCAGGAACGCGTCTTCGCCCACGCCCAGGCGCCGGCGCAGCTCGGGCGCGGGCGGCCGCGGGGCGAAGGCATGGACGTCCACGCCGTAGGGCACGGTGTGCGTGCGCGGCGGGCGGGCGCCCAGGGCCAGCACGCGCCGGTGCAGGTCGCCGCTGCAGGCGGTGACGGCGCCGGCGCGGCGCAGCGTGTTGCGGGCCAGCAGTCGCGCCGGCAGCAGGCGCTCGGCGACGAACACGTCGCTGCCGTGCAGGCTCACCACCAGGGCCGGGCCGTGGGCGCGCACCACGTCGTCCACCATCACGGCGTTGGGCACCAGCCAGTGCACGTGCACCACGTCGTAGCGGAGCTCCTGCAGGCGCGCGCCCAGCGCGGAGCGGAGGGCCAGCGCCACCAGGGGCGCCAGCGCGTAGACCCCCCGGCGCAGCCGGTGGTCGGCCTCCAGGCTCTGGGCGTAGCCCCAGATGGCCCACTCGTCGCGGGGCACGTAGCGGAAGGGCAGGAACCGCACCGGCTCGTCGGCGCCCCGCCGCAGCTCGGGATGGTGCGGCAACATGACGTCCACCCGGTGCCCGCGGGCCGCCACCGCGTGGGCGATGGACTCCACGAAGGGCGCGGTGACGTCGCCCGGGAACTTCGGATACGACGACGTCACCATGAGGACGTTCATGGCGTCGCTTGAGCCACTCGCTAGGACTTTGCTTCGGGGAGGGGTTCCGGGCGGCGGCGGGGGCGGAAGCCGTAGCGGAAGCGCAGCAGGGCGAAGTTGAACAGGGCCATGTAGATCTCCTCCCCGGTCAGCTTGCTGGCCTCGCGCGCGCGGTTGCGGAAGTGGATGGGCACCTCGCCCAGCTTGAAGCCGTTCACCCAGGCCTGGTAGGCCATCTCGCCGTGCACCACGTAGCCCTTGATGCGGATGCCGTCGAAGTTCGTCTCCTCCAGCACCCGGCGCCGGTAGGCCCGGAAGCCGCTGGTGGTGTCGCGGACGGGGATGCCGGCCACGAGGGCGATGTACTTGTTGGCCATCCAGGAGAGGGCCGGGCGCAGCGCCCCCCACTCCGAGGTGCCGCCGCCCTCCACGTAGCGGCTGCCGATGACCATGTCGCAGGTCTGCAGCTTGTCCAGGAACTTCGGCACCTCGCGCGGATGGTGCGAGAAGTCGGCGTCCATCTCGAAGAAGATCTGGTAGCCGCGGGGGTCGAGCAGGCCGCGCTTGAAGGCGGCGATGACGGCCGAGCCCCGCCCGTCCTTGCCCTCGCGCAGCAGCAGCTCCACCCGGCCCGGGAACTCGGCCGCCGCCCTTCGCACCGCGTCCGCGGTGCCGTCGGGGCTGCCGTCGTCGGCCACGCAGACGTCGATCTGGTCGCCCTGGGCCACGAGCTCGCGCACCAGCGGCTGGATGTTGTCCTTCTCGTTGTAGGTGGGCACCACGACCAGGACGCGCGGGCGATCGCTCATGAAGGAGGCCTGTCTCCGGGCGAAACCGGGATGTTATCACCGACGCGGATGCGGTCGACCATCACGCCCAGGTCGCGCACGTCGTCGGAGCCGGGCAGCACGTTGGCCGGCCGCCAGGCCGGCACGTCCAGGCGCAGGAGGGGCGGCCCCGGCGGCAGCGGCGCCGGCAGCGTGAACGTGTAGTCGCGGAAGCCGCCCTCCATGGTCACGTTGCCCAGCGGCCGGCCGTTGAGGCGCACGGAGACCGTGGCCGGCTTGTCGTCCGGCCGCTGCAGCGCGGCCGCGGTCAGGGTGAGCGTGGCCCCGGGCCGGGCGCCGGGCAGGTACACCGAGGCGCAGCTCCCGGTCCAGCGGTAGGTGTGGTCGCCGCCGCCCTCCTTGTCGAAGAAGCCCGAGACCTGGAAGTCGTCGCTGCCGCCGATGTCGACCTCGGGCAGGGCCGGCACCTGCAGGTCTTCGGGCGGCACCACCCGCGAGATGCGGAAGTGCAGGGCGTGGAACTGCGGGCCCCGCGGCGGCCGGCCCAGGCCCCGCTCCCACTCCGCGGTGCCGAAGCTCATCTCCTCCACCCGCTGCAGGAAGAGGCCGCAGAGGTCGGTGCTGTAGGTGTGCACGAAGTAGATGCTGGCGTAGCGCCCGCGCCACGACTGCACCAGGTGCTGCAGGCGCTCGGGGTCGGGGTTGAAGCGGGCCAGCTCCAGCGCGTTCACGCCGTGCACGGCCCAGAGCGGCAGCGACAGGAGGTGGATGCTGCGCGGCTGCTCGAAGATGACCACGTCCTCCTTGCGGAAGCGCCGGGCCACGTCGTCCACGAAGCGCACGGCGCCCTTCCAGTCGGTGTGCCGCACCAGCGGCCAGGTGGCGCGCAGCTCCAGGGCCAGGAGCAGCACGGCCAGCAGCGCGGCCAGCGCCGCCCGCGCCCGGCCGCCGCGGGCCATGCGCCAGAGCGCCCACGCCGTCCATCCCATCACCCAGGGCAGCACCACGGGCACGAAGCGGCGCAGCGAGAAGTAGTAGTCGTTCCAGACCCGCATCTTGTAGAGGTAGAAGGCGGCGAAGGTGAGGGCCAGCAGCAGCGGGAAGAGGTAGCGCGGGCGCCAGCGCCACACCATCAGCAGCAGCCCCAGCAGGGCCAGGGCCAGGGCCAGCGGCGTCACGAACCAGCCCAGGCGCAGCAGCGACTGCGCGTCGTGTGCGGCCAGGCGGTGGAAGCCGAGCGCGCGCAGCAGGCCGGGGTGGGCCAGGGCCTGCGCGCGCGCGTTGCCGTCGGCGCCGGCCCAGGCCGAGAGCCAGGGGCGCAGGAAATAGGCGTAGAGGGCGAGCGCGCTGATGAGGGCCAGGGCGCCCGCACGCACGGCCTCGCCGTGCGTGCGCATCGCTTCCGCCAGCCGGGGCGCGCTGCGCCGGATGAGCAGGGCGGCGGCGACGACGGCCGCCAGCACGCCGGCCCAGACCAGCGGCGGCTGGTGCCAGTAGGGGCGGTTGAGCAGGTTCAGCAGGTACTTGCGTGAGAAGAAGGCGGCGTGCAGCGCGGCGTGTGCGCCCAGCAGGACGAGCGGGGCCAGCAACGGCACCATGCGCCGCCAGGGCAGCCCGCCCTCGACGTGGCGCCAGAGGAGGTAGACGGAGAGCGGCAGCAGGACGAGCACGCTGTCGATCCGCACCAGCAGCGCGAGGCCCAGGGCCACGCCGGCCAGCCCGCCCCACAGGGCGCCGCCGTGCTCCTCCCAGTGCGCGACGGCGAGCACGGCCAGGGCGAGGAGGAGCTGCGAGAAGCCCTCGGACACGGGATAACGCGCGAACCAGACCTGCACCACGTTCACGGCCAGCAGGAGCGCGGCCAGGAGCGCGGGCGCGCCGCCCAGCAGGCGGCGCAGCGCGAAGTACACGCCCAGCGTGCCCAGGAGGCCGAGGAAGGGCGGCGTGGCCAGCGCCCCCTTCACGCCCATGGCCTGGAAGAAGTAGGCCCCGAAGCAGGGGAAGAGGTGGAAGAACTCCGGGAATACGCGGCCGCTGCGCGGGCTCTCCAGCGGGAAGCCCATGAAGCGGCCCCAGGAGAAGTCCTCCGCCTGCGGGTTGCGGTAGAAGAGCTCGACGTCCGCGGGCGGAATGGAGAGCACGCCGGGATCGGTGTAGGCCAGCCCGCCCGTCCGCCCGACCAGGGCCATGGTGGCCACGTACACGCCGGGGTCGCGGCCGCCGACCAGGTATTCGGTGGGCCGCGCCTGCAGCGGGAAGGCCACCGCCAGCACCAGCAGCGCCGGCACCAGCGACGCCCACGAGCGCGGGCGCGGCAGCGGCCGGCGCAGGCGGCCGCGGGCGGCCACCAGCACGGCCAGCAGGACGAGCGCCATCACCACCCCGGCCCGCGGAAGCGAGAAGCGGCCCAGCTCGGCCAGCAGCAGGGCCAGCCAGGCGGCGGCGCCCACGCTCACGGCCAGGGACAGGAAGAGGGCCTCGTCCCACTCCACGGTCTCGCGCTCGCGCGCGGGCAGCAGGGCCAGGAACAGGAGGCCGGGGCCGAAGAAGAGGACCAACCCGGCCAGCAGGGCCGGGAGTGGCGCCACCAGGTTCACGCGACCTCGGTGAGCGCCTCCCGTACCGCGTCCGCCACCCGGTGCGCCTGCGCATCGCTCATCTCCGGGTAGAGGGGCAGGGACAGGATCTCGCCGCAGGCCTTCTCGGTGACCGGGAAGTCGCCGGGGCGGCCGCCCAGGGAGGCGAACGCGCGCTGCACGTGCAGCGCCACCGGGTAGTGGATGAGCGTGCCCACGCCCCGCTTCTCCAGCGCCGCCCGCAGCGCGTCGCGCCGCGGGTGGCGCACCACGTAGAGGTGCCACACCGCGCGCGCCCACGGCTGCTCGCGCGGCAGCACCAGGGCCGTGCCGGCCAGGGCCTCCGTGTAGAGCGCGGCCAGGCGGCGGCGGCGCTCCGTCCACTCGGGCAGGTGGCGCAGGCCCACGCGCAGCAGCGCGGCCTGCATCTCGTCCAGGCGGCTGTTGGTGCCCACCAGCTCGTGGTGGTAGCGGTCGCTCTGGCCGCCGTTGCGCAGCTGGCGCAGGCGGGCCGCGTGTTCGGCCACGGCCAGGAGCACGGCGCCGCCGTCCCCCAGCGCGCCCAGGTTCTTGGTCGGGTAGAAGGAGAGCGTGCCCGCGTCGGAGAGCGTGCCCACGGTGCGCCCCCGGTGCTGGGCGCCGTGGGCCTGGCAGGCGTCCTCCAGCATGAGCAGGTTCTTGCGGCGGGCCAGGTCGAGCAGCCCGTCCATCTCGGCCGGGTGGCCGTAGAGGTGCACCGGCAGCAGCACGCGCGTGCGCGGCGTGAGCGCGCGCTCGGCCGCCGCCGGCGACAGCGTGAGCGTCGCCTCGTCCACGTCGGCGAACACCGGCCGCGCGCCCGCGCGCAGGATGGCCAGGCCGGTGAAGGCCGCGCTGAGCGGGCTGGTGACCACCTCGTCGCCCGGCCCCACGCCCATGGCCTCCAGGGCCAGCTGCAGGGCGTCGGTGCCGTTGCCCACGCCCACGCAGTGCGCGGCCGAGAAGGCGGCCGCCAGCTCCTTCTCCAGGGCCTCGCCCTCCGGTCCCAGGATGAACCAGCCCGACTCCAGCACCCGGGCCAGGGCCGCGTCCAGCTCGCCGCGGATGGCCCGCACGTGGGCGCGGAAGTCGGTGAAGGGGACGGCGGTGGTGGCGGCAGCGCTCACAGGTAGTGGTCCTTGTGCTGGCGATAGTAGTCGATGGTGCGCTGCAGGCCCTCGCGCAGGGGCAGCCGCGGCCGCCAGCCCAGCGTGCGCTCGATCTTGCTGGAGTCGGCCCAGAAGTCGCCGATGTCGATGGCCTTGCGCTCGGGCGGGAAGGGCACCAGCGAATAGGAGCCCTGGCCGGCCAGCTCGATCATCATCTCCACCAGGCTGCGCAGCGAGACCGGGGCCTCGCCGCCCAGGTTGAAGATCTGCCCGTCGGCCTCGGGCATGGCCCCGGCCCGCAGGAAGGCGTCGACCACGTCGTCCACGTAGTCGAAGTCGCGCTTCTGGGTGCCGTCGCCGAAGAGCTGGATGGGCTCGCCCAGCGTGACCTGGCGCATGAACCAGCCGATGAAGCCCTGGCGGTTGTGGCGGATGAGCTGGCGCGGCCCGTAGGTGTTGGTGAGGCGGAGCGAGCAGGCGCGGATGCCGTACACCGAGTGGTAGACGAGGTGGTAGAACTCGCCCGAGATCTTGTTGATGCCGTTCACGTCGGTGGGCGTGAGCAGGTGGTCCTCGTTCACGGGCAGCGTGCGCGGCTTGCCGTACACCTGGCGGGTGCCGGCGTACACCACCTTGGCCGCCGGGTTCCTCTTGCGCAGGGCCTCCAGGATCCAGAGCTGCGAGCGGCAGTTGATCTCCAGGTCGGTGAAGGGGTCGTTCATGGAGTCGATGTGGCTCACCTGGCCGGCCAGGTTGAACAGCACCTCCTGCCCCTGCACCAGGTATTCGATGCCGTGCCCGCGCACGTCGGCCACGTTGATGTGGACCTTGTCCTCGTAGCCGGAGAGGTTGAAGAGGTTGCCGCCGTAGTCGGGCAGCAGGCTGTCCACGGCCAGCACGTCCGCCCCCAGGTCGGCCAGGGAGCGGCAGAGGTTGGACCCGATGAACCCCAGCGCGCCAGTGACCAGGACCTTGCGCCCGCGGTAGTAGTCGCGGTAATCGCTCACTGCCGTTTCCTGGGACGGCAACGGCAAGGACGCCACAGAGCCACAGAGTCACAGAGAAACGAAAACGTCATTCCGTTCTCTGGGGCCTCGGGGTCTCGGTGGCGTCGTTGGCCGTTGCTGGAGGCGGCTGCAGGTGTTCCTTCTTCACCACCAGGGCCACCCACAGGCGGGCCAGGTCCATCAGGGTGCGGGCCACGCGCGGGAAGTTGAAGAACTGGCTCTTGCCGTAGGAGCGGTGGAAGTGGTGCACCGGGACCTGGGCGATGCGGAAGCCGTGGTCCTGCACCTTCTTCATCAGCTCCACGCAGATCACGCCCGAGGAGCGGGTCAGCACCACCTTGTCCAGCACGCCCCGCCGCATCAGGCGGAAGTCGCAGTCCACGTCGCGCAGGCGCAGCCGGAACCACAACTTCACGAACCAGTGGTACACGCGCCCGATGACGATGCGGTGCAGGGGGTCGGAGCGGCCGATCTTGTACCCGTTCACGAAGTCGGTCTCGGGCGTGAGCGCTTCCCACAGGCGGGCCAGCTCGCGCGGGTCGTACTGGGCGTCGCCGTCGGTGTAGAAGACGAGGTCCTTGCTGGCGGTGGCGAAGCCGGACCGCAGCGCGCCGCCGTAGCCGCGGTTCTTCTGGTGGTGGACCACCTTCAGCCAGGGGAAGGCCAGCGCCATCTCGTCCAGCAGCGCGCCCGTGTGGTCGGGGCTGCCGTCCTCCACCACGATGACCTCGTAGTCCTCGGTCAGCGTGCGCGCGGTCATGTGCGCGATGAGGGCCAGGCTGGCGATGGTCCCGGCGTCGTTGTAGGCCGGGAAGAAGATGGAGAGGCTGGGGCGGGGATTCACTGGATCGCGTGGCTCGGGGCCGGCGCGCACACACGTGCGCCCGCGCCTGGATGGTAAACGCCGCAAGCTGGCACGCGCAATCTTAATGCCATGCGGTCCGGGCAGGTGCTATGCGGTTTTGCGGCTGCGCCTCCAAGCGGAGGCCAGGGTCAGCGCAGCCAGTGCGGCGGCCACCAGGCCGGGGACGAAGCCACGGGCGCGGTAGCGGAGCAGCACGCGGTGGGGGCCGTCGCCCAGGGGCACGGCCATCTCCGCGTGGTTCACGCGCAGCAGGCGGGCCGGGCGCCCGTCCACCTCCGCGCTCCAGCCCGGATCCCAGCTCTCGGCCAGCACCAGCACGCCGGGGCCGGCCGCGCGCGCCTCCAGCTCGTTGCCGCCGTGGCGGATGAGCGCGGCGCGGCCCGCGTGCCCGCGCGCCTGGAGGTCGAGGGAGGCCGCGTCCTTCTCGGTGACCAGCGCCTCCTGCACCGGGTCCACGCCCAGCGCGGCCGGGCGGGCCAGGGCCATCAGCAGCGCTCCGTCGTCGCGGAAGGCGCGCAGGCGCGCGGCCACCCGGGCCGGGCCCTGCGTGCGCCGCACCTCGAAGAGGCGCACGGTGGGCGTGGCCACCACTTCCTGGAAGCGGCCGGCGTCGCTCACGTAGGCGCCCGCCGGCGACAGCGGCTCCAGGCGTCCCGTCTCGGCTTCCACCAGGCCCAGGTGCACCACGCGCAGCTTGAAGGGGCCCGGCTCCGGCGTGAGGCGCACACCGTCCACGAAGTAGGCGCCGGGCAGGGCCAGCTCCGCGCTGTAGTGGTGGCCGGAGAAGCCGGCGCCCGGCACCGGCCAGCTCTGGGCCGGCGTGGGGCGCAGGTGCCCGGCCGCCTCCCGCACGTCGGGCCGGTCCCAGGCCCACTCGGCGGTGTCCACGCCCGCGCGCACGGGCAGGGCGAACTCGCCCCGCCCGGAGGCCAGGCGCACGTGCAGCGTGGCCACCACCCGTCCCTGGGCCACGCCGATGGCGTCCACCAGCGAGGAGACGACGCGCACCGCGCGCACGGCCGTCATGGGGAAGGGAAAGAAGCGGGCCTGCTCGAGCGGCGGCAGCGGGGGCGCCTCCGGCTCCCGCCCGCCGCCGCGGCGCAGGGCCGCGCCCGGGACCTGCACCCAGCGGATGCCGAGCAGCTCCAGGCGGCCGGGATCGCTGGCGTAGAAATCGGCGGGCAGGATGCCGCCCACGCTCATGGTGCCGAGCGCGACCCGCGTGCGCAGCGGGACCATGGGGTCGTAGCCGTTCACGTTGCGGCGCCCGGCCGCCCGGGCCAGGTCGCCGTAGGCCAGGTCGGCGGCGGCCGCCCCCGGCCACTCGCGCACCAGGCTGAGCGTGGGCTCCGCGAGGGCGGCGCCCAGCGCGCGGTCGATGGCCTGGCGCGTGCCCGTGCCCTCGCGCAGCTCGCGCGCGGCGGGCGCGTCCGTCCAGGCCTCGCGCGCGTGCGGCTGCATCACGAACGAGGCCGTGAGCGGCAGCAGCCACAGGGAGGCCTTCACCGTGGAGGCCGCGTCGGCGTTGGCGAAGTAGAGCACGAGGGCCAGGGCCAGCGTGCCCACCGCGCCGGCCAGCGTCTGCGGCAGCGGGCCCCGCGCGGCGGCGGCCAGGGAGAGGGCGGTGGCCGAGGCCAGCGACGTGACCAGGAAGAGCGCGCGCAGGCGCCCGCCGCGCGGCGATCGCCGCTGCCGCCACTGCGCGGACAGGCAGAGCCCGGCCAGCACGGCCAGCGAGAGGTCGAAGACGAGGGCCAGGGCGCCGGGCGCGGAGAGCGGGCCGCGTCCCCACTGCAGCAGGAGCGAGATGGCCAGCGCCGCGCCCAGCACGCGCACCGTCACCTGCCGGGCCAGCAGCGGCACCGCGGCCAGGGCCAGCGCGGGGGCCGGCGAGTGCGACGCGTAGCGCAGGATGAGCCCCGAGAGCCCGGGCAGCAGGTCGGTGCTGCGCGCGGCCAGCCCGGTCAGCGGCCGTCCGGCCTCGCGCGCGGCCAGCAGGGCGGGCAGCAGGGCGGGCGCGGCCAGCAGCAGGCCCCCCAGCCCGGCCAGGGCCAGCGTGAGGGGAGAGGGGCGGCCGGCGCGCCCCGGCCACAGCCAGCCCACCAGCGTGCGCCCGGCCAGCAGCGCGCCCCCGGCCCGGGCCGCCTCCGGCGATCCGGCCAGCAGCAGCAGGGCCAGCGCCACCGCCACCAGGGCCGCCGCGCGCGCCCGGCCCGTCTCCATCCAGCGCTCGAGGAGGAGCAGCAGCAGCGGCAGCAGCGGCGCCGCCACCAGCGTGGCCGTGTCCCCCAGGTGCCCGACCAGGTAGGGGCCGAGCGCGAAGCACAGGCCACCCACGTAGGCGCCGATCGGCTCCGCCCCCAGCCGGCGCAGGTACAAGTAGAGCAGCGGGCCGGAGAGGGCCAGCGAGAGCAGCACCAGCACCTGGAAGGCGGCGAAGTCCGGCAGCAGGGCCAGGAGCGGCATCAGCGGGTGCAGCGCGCCCGGGCGGTAGGAGCCGAGCAGCGGCGTGCCCAGGAAGATGGAGGGATTCCAGAAGGGCAGGTCGCCGTCGCGGTAGGCCTGCCACACCGCGCTGCGCAGCGGGAAGTGGAGGGCGGCCCCGTCGCCCGGGCCCAGCAGCGTCTGCGTGGCCCAGGCCGGCGCGTAGGCCAGGAGGGGCAGCAGGGCCAGCAGGCCGGGCAGCAGCCGCTCGCTGAAGCGGCCCCGTCCCACGGCCCTACCTGCGTTCCTGCGTGGCCGCGATCTGCTCCGAGATGAGACCGAACAGGAACACGACCACGCCCAGCTGCAGGAGCAGCCCCGCGCCCATGGGGATCTTGTCGTGGCGCCACACGTTCCACAGGCCGTAGGCGGCGCCGGTCAGGAAGGAGGTGAGGGCGATGGGGAAGAACACCTTGAGCGGGCTGAAGAGCGTCACCACCTTCAGGATGATGAGCAGGAAGCGCACGCCCTCGCGGAAGGGGCGCAGCTTGCCCTTGCCCTCGCGCCGCCGGGCCTTCACGGGGATGAAGGCCACGCTGTGCCCGGCCTTCATCAGGGCCAGGCAGGAGGTGGTCGGGTAGGAGAAGCCGTTGGGCAGCAGGTGCAGGATCTCCAGCAGCCGGTCGCGGCGCGCGGCCCGGAAGCCCGACGTGAGGTCGGGGATGGGCCGGCCCGTGAGCCAGGACGCGAACGACTTGAGCACCGCGTTGCCGAAGGCGCGCAGCCAGGCCTGGTCGGCCCCGGCCCGGGCCCCGATCACCATGTCGAAGCGGCCCACGGCCTCCACCAGGGTCAGGGCCGTCTCCGGCGGGTGCTGGCCGTCGGCGTCGAGCAGCAGCACCACCGCGCCCGCGGCCTCGCGGATGCCGGTCTTCACCGCCGCCCCGTTGCCCTTGTTGTAGGGATGGCGGATGACGCGGGCCCCCGCCTCCTCGGCCGCGGCGGCGGTGCCGTCGCTGGAGCCGTCGTCCACCACCAGCACCTCGTGCCAGGGCGCGCCCGCGCTCACCGCGCGCACCACGGCGCCGATGGCGCCCTCCTCGTTGTAGGCGGGGATGACGACCGAGACCTGGCCCGGCTCAGCCACGCCGGTCCTCGGGCCGCCCCAGCTCCATCTTGCGCACGCGGTAGAGGAGGTCCTCCAGCAGCTTGCGGTTGGCGGCCACCACGTCGGCCAGGATGCCCCACTGCAGCGTCATCACGCCGAAGATGAGCAGCACCGCCGAGGCCAGGGCCGACTGCAGGTGGCCGCGCACGTCGCCCTGCCACCAGAACCAGGCGTAGCGCAGGCCCAGGCCCCCTCCGGCGGCCAGCAGCGTGAGGCCCAGGATGAGGAAAACCTTCAGCGGCTCGTACATGGCGTAGATGCGCAGGATGGTGGCCGCCGAGCGCTTCACGTAGTCCCAGGTGGAGGAGAAGAGGCGCGAGGGCCGCGTCTCGCGGGCCTCGATGGGCAGGTGGGCGATGGCCAGCTTCTTCTTGCCGGCCTGGATGATGGACTCCAGCGTGTAGGTGAACTCGCTCACGATGTTGATGCGCAGCGCGCAGTCGCGGGTGAGGGCGCGGAAGCCGCTGGTGGCGTCCACCACCGGCGCGCCCGACACCTTGCGCACCACCCAGGTGCCCAGCCACTGCAGGCGGCGCTTGGTCCAGGAGAAGTGGCCCACCTCGCCCACGCCGCGGTCGCCCACCACCATGTCGGCCTGCCCGGCCAGGATGGGCGCCACCAGGCGCGGGATCTCGGCCGCGGGGTACTGGTTGTCGGCGTCGGTGTTGACGATGACGTCGGCCCCCAGGCGCAGGGCGGCGTCGAGACCGGCCATGAAGCCGGCGGCCAGCCCCTTGCGGCGCGTGAAGCGCACGATGTGGTCGGCCCCGTGCTGGCGGGCCACCTCCGACGTGCGGTCGGAGGAGCCGTCGTCGATCACCAGCACCTCCACCACGTCCACGCCGGGGATGGTGCGGGGGATGGAGGCCAGCGTCTCCGGCAGCGTCTCTTCTTCGTTGAGGCAGGGGATCTGGACGATGAGCTTCATGCGGCCGTCGAACGGTAGCATAGGTGCTATGCGGGACGGGCAGAGCCCGTCCCGCCGCACTGGGGGCTCACCGCCGCTACGCGGCTTCGCCCCCAGACCCCCAGGGTCGACGCTCGACGGCGGCGCGCCAGCCGGAGAAGAAGCGGAACTGGGACACGTTGTCGAAGTAGCCGGCCTCCTCGCCGCGCAGGCGCGCGAGGGCACGCGCTGGGCCGTCGCGCGGCTGCTCCGCCGGGCCCAGGGCGGGCGTGAGGTGGCGGAAGGAGTCGTCCACCGGCGCCCCGGCGGCCGCGGCGGCCACCCATTCCTTGAGCTGGAGCGTGGTGGATCCGGCCAGGGGCGCGGCCCCGAAGTCGAACGACTCGGGATCCAGCTCCAGCGGACGCGGCTCGCCGTGCAGGTGCAGGTGGATGCGCTCCCCCTGCGGGGGCGTGAAGACGCGGGTGGTCGCGAAGGGGAAGAGGCGCCCGGCCGTGCGCATCATCTTCGGATCGGACTCCGGGGCGCGGGCGATGGGCCCCTTCACCACCAGCAGCACCGCCCCCGCTTCCAGCCGGCGGTCCGCCTCTGCGTCGAAGCGCAGGCGGAGCACGTCTCGCTCCCAGCGCCCGCCCTGGGCCAGGTGCGGCTGCAGGGCCGCGCGCGCCTCCACCTCCGGCACCACCACCGCGGGCACGCCGGCCGCGCGCAGCCGCTCGGCCTCGGCGGCCGCCTCGTGGGGGCCGCAGATGCGGTGCAGGTGGAAGCCGGCCCGCCGCCGGCGCTGGTCGGCCTCGAAGAGGGAGAGGCCCAGGGCGCCGGCCAGAACCTCGCGCGGGCAGTCGGCCGCGGCCAGCACCACCAGCTGGCGCTCGCTGGGCGCCGCCTCGGCCGCCGGCGCCTGGGCCAGGGCCGCGCTCTTCTCGGCCGCCGCCACCTGCTCCGCGCCCAGCGCCGCGCCGCAGTAGAGGCAGGTGGGGCGGGTGAGGGCCACCGGCCGCGCGCAGCCCGGGCAGGCGTTCACGGGCGCGCCTTCAGACGTTGAACTTGAAGTTGATGACGTCGCCGTCGCGCACCAGGTACTCCTTGCCCTCCTGCCGCAGCGTGCCCTTGTCGCGGCAGGCGGCGATGGAGCCGGCCGCCATCAGGTCGTCGTAGGACACCACCTCGGCCCGGATGAATCCGCGCTCGATGTCGGAGTGGATGGTGCCCGCGGCCTGCGGGGCCCGCGTCTTCTCGCGGATGGTCCAGGCCCGGCACTCGTCTTCGCCGGCGGTGAGGAAGGAGACGAGGCCCAGCAGCGCGTAGGAGGCGCGGGCCAGGCGGTCGAGGCCGGGCTCGCTCAGCCCCAGGTCGGCGCGGAAGGCGGCCGCGTCTTCGGGCGAGAGCTGGGCCATCTCGGCCTCGATGGGCGCGGCCACCGCCACCAGGCCGCGGCCGCTGCCCGCGGCCGCCCAGGCCACGAGGCCGCTCTTCTCGAGGAAGCCGGCCGCGCCGCCGATGGACTTCTCGTCCAGGTTGACCACCAGCAGCATGGGCTTCTCGGTCAGGAGCGCGTAGTTGCGGAGCTTCTTGCGGTCGTCCTCGGAGAGGGGCATCTCGCGCACCGGCTGCTCCTTCTCCAGCCCCTCCTTGAGGCGCCCGAACAGCTCGCGCTCGGCCACGTCCTCCGGGCGGCGCAGCTTCTTGATGTTCTGGTCCAGCTTCTCCAGCCGGCGCTCCACCATCCCCAGGTCGGCCAGGATCAGCTCCAGGTTCAGGACCTGGGCGTCGCGCAGGGCGTCCACGCTGCCGTCGGGATGGGGCACCATCTCGTTCTCGAACGCGCGCACCACGTGCACCAGCGCGTCCACGTTGCGCAGCGCGGGCAGGTCCACCAGGGCCGCGCCCTCGCCCTTGGCCGTGCCCGGCACGTCCACGAACTCGACCGTGGCCGGCGTCGTCTTCTTGGGGTTGAACATGCGGGCCAGGGCGTCCACCCGCGGATCGGGCACGCGGGCGATGCCCACGCGCGCCTCGGGGCGCCCGCCCGCGGAGGGCGCGGCGCCGGTGAGGAGTTGGAAGAGCGTGCTCTTGCCCGCGGAGGGCAATTCGACCAGTCCAGCTTTCATGTGGTTCGCCCGCGATTATAGTGGCGCGGCCGCGGTCCGCGCCCCCGTGAGGCAATACATGAGCCCTGGTGTAGAATCCCCGCGCCAGACCATGTTCCAGGACGCGTCGGCCGCGCGCCACCTGCCCTCCCGCGCCCGCCCCGGGGTGAAGCTCATCCTGGCCCTGTCGTGCCTGGCCACGCCCGCCCTCGCCGCCGCACCCTCGCCCTCCCCTTCGCCCAGCGCGACGCCCACGGCCGCCGCGGCCGCCGGCCGCGATCCGGTCATCATCTTCCTGGTCGACAACTCGGCCTCGCTGCCGCCCCTGGACCCGGAGGAGAAGCGCGTGGCCGCGCTGCAGCGGATGTTCCAGGTGCTGGAGGGGCATCCCTACCGGCTGATCCTCTTCGGCGGGCGGCGCGAGATCGCTGTGGACGACGTCTCCCGCTACCGCAACGACGGCCAGTGGACCGACTTCTACTACGCCTTCGAAGAAGCGCGGGCCATGATGCGCGGCTACCCGGCCGGCACCGAGTTCCGCTTCATCCTGCTCACCGACGCCCTCATCGACCCCAAGCCGGCCGACTGGCAGGAGGAGGGCGCGAAGTCGCCGCCGCCCGATCCGCCGCGGGACCCCAGCCTGCCCACCGAGCTGCGCAGCGAGTCGGCGCGGCGCACGGTGGAGCTGGTGAAGACGCTGAAGACGCCGCTCTACGTCATCCTGGTCGGGGAGCCGCCGGCGGGCGGGCTCTCCATGGGCGACCGCGAGCAGGCCCCGCCGCTGGTGATGGACCTGGTGCGCGCGGCCAACGGGCCGGAGGGCGGCCGCCTGGCCCAGACGCTGGCCTCGTTCTTCGAGGACAACGGCGTGCTGGTCAAGAAGTACATCTTCCGCGTGCGGCCCAACGAGGGGCTGAAGAAGGTGGAGCCGGCGGTGCGGCGCATCGTGACCCCGGCCCGGCCCACGGTGGAGCTGCGCGTCTTCAGCTACATGATCCTGCCCCTGGTGCTCTTCGTGCTCCTGGGCCTGGGCATCATGGTGCGCTCCTTCCCCGGCCCGGGCGACCTGGAGGTGGTGGAGCTGTCCACCGGTGAGCCCGCCCATGTGGCCGTGGACAAGCTGCACCGCCTCAACGAGACCGGATGGGGCCGCGGCCTCTCGCTGGTGGGATCGGCCCGGGACGCCACCGCATCCTTCGTCTTCCAGGCCCCGCCGCTCGAGCTCACCGGGGTGGGCCTGGACATGAACGACGCGGACGCGCTCACCGCCGAGCTGCTGCCCCTGGGCCTGGAGGACCTGCGCCGGGCCATGCACCGCTACGCCACCGAGGGCAGCAAGGACGAGAAGATCCACGTCCTGAACCTGGAGTACATCTCCCAGAACATGGAGCCCGAGCAGGCCGAGCGGCTGCTGCTGAGCGCGCCCTCGGAGCGGCGGCGGGTGGCCCCGGCCGACTTCCTGCGCGCCAAGGCCCACCTCCTCGGCAACGAGACGCTGCGCCGCAAGCTGACGGAGCCCCGGGTGTACATGACCACCTACGGCCGCGACGCGCAGAAGAAGGAGCTGGTGGCCGGCGGCTCGGCCCGGCTGGCCCAGTACGGCTTCGTGGTCAAGGACGTGAACCCGGGCGGGCGCAAGGACGCGCGGCTCGTCCTCTACTACGACCGCATCCCCTCCCTCTTCGGGCTCAAGACCTGGCTGCCGGACGTGGTGCAGCGCGTCTTCCGCCTGCGCCGCTCCAGCCAGCGCATCGTGAGCTGACCCCGGGCGGCGGCCGGATTGCCGGCCCCGCACCCCTGAGCGTAGACTCTGCCGCACCTTTCGGGGGTGTCTCCGTGCCCTCCTTGTTGCTGGTCGCCGGACTCGACGCGCGCAGCCTGGCCCTGGAAGCCCCGCTGCTGCAGCGGGAGCGGCACGTCGTGGAAGAGCGGGCCAGCGGGCGCGAGCTCCTGCGCGACATCGCGTCCGCGGGCGCGCGGCTGGTGGTCCTGGGCCCCCGCCTGCCCGACCTCGAGCTGACGGAGGCCGTGAAGCGCATCCGCAGCTCGCCCGCCATCCGCCAGGTCTCGGTGCTGGCCCTGCTCACGGCCGAGGACCCGCCGGAGCTGGAGCAGCAGGTGCGCGAGGCGGGGGCCAACGCCGTGCTGCGCCGGCCGCTGGAGAGCGCGCTGCTGGAGCGCTGGCTGGCCAAGCTGCTGGTCGTGCCCCGCCGGGTGCAGGTGCGCATCCCCGTGCAGGGCCAGGTGGTGGGCACACCCCGGGGCCCGGACTCGGCCCACTTCTACGGCCTCACCCGCAACCTCAGCATCAACGGCATGCTGCTGGCCAGCCCGGTGCGCCTGCCCTCCACGCCCGACCTGGACCTGGAGTTCATGGTGCCCGGCCTGGCCCCCCGTCTGCAGGCCCTGGGGCGGGTGGTGCGCGAGGCCCCGGAGGTGGACTGGCCCTACATGGGCTACGGCGTGGAGTTCATCTTCGTGCCCCCCGACACGCAGGACGCGCTGGGCCTGCTGGTGAGCGACCAGGGCGAGGCCCCGCCGGCCGAACACGACGAGCTGACCCACGGCATCCACTCCACCCTGCGCCGCGACGAATGGATCTACGAGATCCTGGAGCCGGTGCAGTACGACGCGGTGTGGCACGCCGAGATCCGGCGGGCCGCGCGCGAGCTCTGGCGGCCCGGCACCGGCGGCCCCTTCTACGTGGTGGAGGGCAACTCGCGCGAGGGCGTGCTGCAGGAGGCGCGCGATTTCCTGGCCCGCTACGTGCGCCCGGGCTGAGCGCGACTCCCTCCGGCCGTGCTCCCCCTCGTCTCCGTCCTGCTGCCGGTGCGCGATGCCCGCGCCACGCTGCCCGCCTGCCTGAGGTCGCTGGAGAGGCAGACCCTGGCCGCGCACGAGGTGGTGGCGGTGGACGACGGCTCCTTCGACGGCAGCGGCGAGTGGCTGCTGGGGGCGGCCGCCCGCGACCCGCGCCTGCGCGTGCTGCGCACGCCGCCGCGGGGCCTGGTGGCGGCGCTGAACACGGCCCTGGACGAGGCCCGGGCGCCCCTGCTGGCCCGCATGGACGCGGACGACCTGGCCCATCCCCGGCGCCTGGAGCTGCAGGCCGAGCGGCTGGGGGCCGATCGGCGGGTGGACGTGCTGGGCTCGCGCGTGCGGCACTGGATGGGGCCGGACGCGGCGGCGGACGCGGGGGCGGGCACCGCGGGCATGGCCGCCTACGTGAGCTGGTCGAACGGCCTGCTCGACGACGAGGCCATCGCGCGCGACCTGCTGGTGGAGTCGCCCCTGGTGCACCCCAGCGTGATGATGCGGGCCGAGCTGCTGCGCGCGCTGGGCGGCTACCGCCACTTCGACGGGCCGGAGGACTACGACCTGTGGCTGCGCGCGCGGGCCACCGGGGCACGCTTCGGCAAGGTGGCGCGCACGCTGCTGCGCTGGCGCGACCGCCCGGCGCGCCTGACCCGCACCGATCCCCGCTACGCGCCCGCGCGCTTCCTGGAGCTGAAGCTGGACGCGCTGGCCCGCAGCCACCTCACGCCCGCGCGCCCGCTGGTGGTGTGGGGCGCGGGCAAGGTGGGCAAGGCCTGGACGCGCGCCCTGCTGGCCCGGGGCCACGCCGTGGCCGCGCTGGTGGAGGTGGACCCGCGCAAGATCGGCCAGCACATCCACGGCGCGCCGGTGGTGGGCTGCGCGGCCGTGGACCGGCTGCCGCCCGCGCTGCACCTGGCCGCGGTGGGACAACCGGGGGCGCGCGCGCGCATCCGGGCCGAGGCGGCCCGGCATGGCCTGCGCGAGGGCGCGCAGCTGGTGGCGGTGGCCTGAGCGTGCTGCGGCTGCGCGCGGGCGGCGCCTCCGATCTCCCCTTCCTGCGCGAGCTGGCCGGGCAGGCCTTCGACCAATACGGCGAGTACCACCGCCTGCTGCCGGAGTGGGCGGCCACGCCCGGCATCGAGCTGACGGTGGCCGAAGACGAGGGCGCCCCGGCCGGGCTCACGCTGGTGGGCGTGTTCGCGGACCGGCCCCGGCCGCGGGCCGTGGTGGACCTGCTGGCCATCGCCGTGGTGCCCGCTCGGCGCCGGTCCGGGGTGGGGCGCGCGCTGCTGAGGGCGGTGGTAGAGCGGGCCACACACCTGGCCCGCATCGGAGTGGCCGGCTGCCTGCGCCTGACCGTGGCCGAGGGTAACGCGGCCGGGCGCGCCCTCTTCGAGTCGGCCGGCTTCGCCTACGCCGCCGGCCACGAGGGCCACTACCCGCGCGGCCAGCGCGCGCTGCTCATGGAGCTCGACCTCCCCGCCGCCTAGCTATACTGGGCCGGGAGCGGCCACGGGCGCCGCGAGGGCACGACCACATGGCCAGCACACGACATCCTGGAGGTGGCGCGCGCGCGTTCTGCGCCGCGCTCTTCCTCCTCTCCGTCCCTTCCCCTTCCCCCGCCGCCGCGCCGCCGCCTCTCCCCCCGCCTCCCTCGCGCCTGGCCAGGATGGCGCGCCTGCTGGAGCTCGAGGACCGGCGCAGCACCGGGGCCGGCGAGCTGGAGCGGCTGCTGGCCGACGGCGACCGCGGCGTGCGCCGGCGCGCGGCCCTGGCCGCCGGCCGCGTGGGCAGCCCCGACCTGGTGCTGCCGCTCATCGAGCGCATGAACGACGTGGAGCCGGAGGTGCGGCAGATGAGCGCGTTTGCGCTCGGCCTGCTGGGCGACACCCGGGCCACCGAGCGGCTGCTGGCCGCGCTGCAGGACCCGGAGACGATGGTGCGGGCGCGCGCGGCCGAGGCCCTGGGCCGGGCCGGTGGCTCGGGCAGCGGCGCGCAGCTGGCCCGCTTCCTGGTCGGCACGCTGCCCCAGGCCCACGGCACCATCACCATCCGCGGCGACGATCCCGCCTCCACCCGCGACTCCTGGATCGTGCTGCGCCTGGGCCTCTTCGCGCTGGCCCGCCAGAAGGACTCCGGCGCGGCCGCCGCCGTCCTGCTCGACGACGGCCGCTCGCGCTTCGACTGGTGGGCGGCCACCTGGACGGCCATGCGCCTGGAGAACCCGGCCCTGCGCCCGGTGCTGGAGGCGGCCGTGCGCTCCCAGGACCCGCTCTCGCGCGCGCTGGCCGCGCGCGGGCTGGGCGCGCTCAAGGACCCGGCCGCGCTGCCCGCCCTGGCCGAGCTGGCCCGCGACAAGGACGAGCAGGTGGTGGTGTACGCGCTGCGCGCCCTGGCCCAGATCGGCGACGCGGGCGGCCGTCCGGCGGCGGTGGCCCTGCTCCGCTCCGAGCGGGTCAACGTCCTGGTGGAGGCGCTCAAGGCGCTGGCCGCGCTGCCGCCGGACCAGGCGGTGCGGGGCCAGGTGGCGGAGCTGGTGGGCCACGAGGTGCCGGTGGTGCGGGCGGCCGCCCTGGGCACGCTGTCGCACATGGACCGCCAGGACTTCGCGCTCGTGCTCTCGGGGCTGGACCCCGATCCCTTCTGGTTCGTGCGCGCCTCGCTGGCCGCCTCGCTGGGCGACACGGGTGACGAGGTGAGCGTGGGCCTGCTCAACACCATGCTCAAGGACGCCGACGCGCGGGTGGTGGCGGCCGCGCTGGGCGGCCTGCGCAAGGCGCGGGGCATGGAGGTGGTGGCCACGCTGCGCCGCCACCTCGACCATCCCGACTACGGCGTGCGGGCGGCGGCGGCGGAAGCCATGGCCGCGCTCAAGGCCAAGGGCGAGGCGCCGGCCCTGCTGGCCTCGTGGAAGCGCGGCCTGTCCGATCCCGACCTGGAGGCGCGGCTGGGCGTGGTCACCGCCCTCACCGAGCAGAGGGACTCGGCCGGCAACGCGGCCCTGCAGCAGGTCGCCACCGGCGACCCGTCGCGGGCGGTGCGGCTGCAGGCCGCGGCCGCCCTGCGCTCGCTGGGACAGCCGGCGCCCGATCCGGGCGGGGAGGCCATCGAGCGGCCGGCCCTCGACTACCGGGTGGCCATGGCCCCCTACGATCCGCCGCCGGGACAGCCGCTCTTCACGCCCCGCCTGGTGCTGCACACGCGCAAGGGCGTCATCGAGATCCACCTCAACGTGGTGGAGGCGCCGCTGGCCAGCGCGGCCTACATCGACCTGGCCCGGCGCGGCTTCTTCAACGGGCTCACCTTCCACCGCGTCGTGCCCGGCTTCGTCATCCAGG
>Ga0111539_10001045_pt1 | contig 36386 bp, 36 predicted proteins | sample RhiMethybrSRZTD1_FD_79667 | JGI IMG/M metagenome (GOLD analysis project Ga0111539, IMG submission 79667) | Populus rhizosphere microbial communities from Tennessee, USA - Rhizosphere MetaG P. TD hybrid SRZTD1 (version 2) (version 2) | ecosystem: Host-associated > Plants > Roots > Rhizosphere >...
TCCGGCAAGGTCGCCCTCGAGGAGGGCGGCGTCATGTGGATCGGCTTCGCCGGCAAGAACGGGCACAAGTTCCGCGGCGTCGGCGGAATCCTCCGACGGATGGGAGAGCTCCAGGCCGGCCAGGGAACCATGCAGGGGATCCGCGCCTGGTTCGCCGCTCACCCGGAGCGCTACCACGAGATCGTCGATCAGAATCCGGCCAAGGTGTTCTTCCAGGTCTCGCCGCGGCCCGGCGCCATCGGGACGCAGGGGGTGGTGCTGACGCCGCGGCGATCCATGGCCGTCGACCGCGCGGTCATCGCGCTGTCGACGCCGGTCTGGGTCGAGACCAAGGTCCGGCTGAGCGGCGCGCGGCGCGCGGCCAGGTGGCGCCAGCTCCTCATCGCACAGGACACCGGCGGCGCCATCCTCGGGCCGGTGCGCGGCGACATCTACTGGGGCGACGACGCCGAGGCCGCCGAGATCGCGGGGCGCACCGGGGGGCCAGGCCGCGTCTGGCTCCTCCTGCCCCGCGCCCTGAAAAAATAAATGAACGAACGTTCGTTCATTAATGGTGCCGGGACCTGAAAATGAATGAACGAACGTTCGTTCATTAATGGTGTGGGGGGGCGGCCGGGGGCGGCCGGGGGCGGCGCGCGGCGGATCAGCGGCCCTTCAAGCGGCGGATGATGCGGCCGATGGCGTCGTGGGCCGGCCGGGCGGCCGGCATCTCGTCCCATTCGCCGTCCCACAGCGTGACGGTGCAGTCGCGCTCACCGGTCCGGACCACCAGGGTCGGCTGTCCCTCGTCCGGGATCCCGTCGCGCTCGGACCGGAGGGCGCAGAACGCCGGCAGGCGGGTGGCGGCGCGCAGAGGCTCGAGCTCGCCGGCGTCGAGCGCGGCGGTTCGATCGATCGTCGGTTCGCCGCGCGCCGACACGAAGTGATAGTGGGCCGCCCCGTCCGTCCCGATCGTCAGGCGCTCGTCGCCCCACAAGCCCTGGCTCACCGCCCACTCGAAGGCAGGCGGCCCGGTCTGCGCGGCATGCTGGCCACCGCCGCAGCCGAGGCCGAGCGCAGCCAGGAGGACCAGATGGGCGGGCCGCACCCGCCCATTGTAGGCCGCCACCGGGTCAGCCCGGCAGCAGACTGGCGAGAGCGGTGTCGAGAGCGCGCCGCTGATCGGCGTCGAGCCCGGCGAACTGGACGCCGATGTCGACGACCTGATCGCTGCCGGGCCGCCGGGCGACGTGTCGCACCGAACCGGTGAGCGTGATCTCTTCGCCGCTCGGCAGCGCGAGGCGCAGGTCCATGCTGGCCGGCACGTGGGCTGGCGCGCGGGTCGAGAACATGAGGCCACCCGCGCTGATGTTCGCCACCTGCACCCGGCGCGGTCCGTCGCCGAGCGGGGCCTCGGCTTCCAGCGCGGCCGATCGCCTCGGTGTGCCGCGCAGCTCTCCTCGACCGTGTCCTGTCTTCGTCGTTTGCTTCGCCATGACGCCTCCTCGTGAGGAGCCGAACCTACCGTCCCGCTCTGAAGCGAACTTAGCGGAGGAATCGGGTATGGTGCGCGGCCATGCGCTACGAATTTCTCTCCGACGAGTGGTTCGACAAGGTGGATGAGCTCATCGCACGGGCCGGCGACCTCGAGATCCCGGACGCGATGAAGCAGGCCGAGGTCAACGTCACGGTCGTGTCGCAGCGCGGCGAGACCCAGCTGCACATGAAGGACGGTCTCTTCTACCGCGGGCACCAGGCGTCCATGCCGACCCGCCTCACCCTGAGCGCGGAGCTCGCCCGACGCATCTTCGTCGACGGCGACGTCACCGCCGGCGTGGAGGGCTTCCTCGAGGGGCAGATCAAGGTCGAGGGGGATCTGGCCAGCGTCGTCAAGCTGCAGACCACCATGCCGAGCGAGCCGCAGAAGCGCCTCACGCGCGAGATCGCGGCCATCACGGTGTAGCCGGTTCGGGCCCCGCGCTTGCAACGCGGATCCTTCTGCAGGAGATGAGGAGGACTTCATGAGCTCCGATCCGATCCGCGGCAAGACGTTCAGCTTCACGTTCGAGGACGGCCCGATGAAGGGGAAGACCTTCGAGCACACGTTCGGCGCCGACGGCACGGTCCACTGGCGCTGCACCGATGACTCGCAGAAGGGCGCGAGCAAGTACGAGAGCGCCAGGGTCAACGACGTGGTGGTCGCCGTATCCTATCTGTCCGATTCCGGGTTCACCCTCACCAGCATCCTCGACTTCGGAACCGGGCGCCTGGTCAGCTTCGCGTCGAACGAGAAGCAGCTCATCAACCAGCGGGGCAGCTTCGAGCCGGTCCGCCGGGCGGCCTGACACGCTCGCTGACGGCCGCCGAACGCCGCTCGTTGCGCCGCCGGCGTCCCCCGGTCATCCTGGATCGGTGCGCTGGCTCTCGATGCTCCCGGCGGCGGCATCGATCCTCGGCATCGGCTCGGCGGCCGATGCCGATCCCGGCTGGCGCGCCCGCTGCCCCCGCGGCAAGGCCGTGCGCGGCATCGACGTCTCGAAGTGGCAGGGCGACATCGACTGGGATGCCGTGCGCGGCGACGGCGTCCAGTTCGCGTTCATCCGGGTCTCGGACGGCGTCGATCCCGACCCGACCTTCGCGCGCAACTGGACCGAGACGGCGCGGGTCGGCATCGCGCGCGGCGCCTACCAGTACTTTCGCCCGCTCCAGGACCCGGAGCTGCAGGCCGACCTCCTGCTCGAAGCGATGGGCCCGCCGGCCGCTGGCAACCTGCCTCCGGTCATCGACATCGAGGTCGCCGACGGTGTCGAGCCGCGCGAGCTGGCGCGGCGGATCGACCGGTGGGCCGCGCGCGTGCGCAAGGCGACCGGGGCGCGCCCGATGGTCTACACCAGCGCCAAGAACTGGTCGGCGCTGCTCGGCGGCTCGCGCCAGTTCCGCCGCCACGCCCTGTGGATCGCCCACTACGACGTCGAGTGCCCCAACACGCCGACCGCATGGCGCCGCTGGACCATCCACCAGATCTCGCAGCAGGCACAGATCGCGGGCATCGCGGCCCCGGTGGACGAGAACCGCTTCCACGGGACGCGCCGCGCCCTCTCCCGCATGATGCGCAAGCCGACCCGCGCCGCCCTCACCCGCTACCGCCGCTGGCAGAAGCTCGCCGAGACCGATCGCCTTCGTCGCGAAGAACTGGCAGAGCCTTTGCCGACCGCTGCGGCCCCGTAGCGGCCATCGCGCCGGCGACCGGCGCGAGTCGAGCAGGTGATCGCCAGGCGCCGCGCCGCGCATCGCGGACTTGCGCCGGCACGCGACCTGCTTCGCGAACGCCGCGGGAGGTGACCATGAAGCGACGGTGGATGATCCTGACCCTCTTCGCGATGACGTCCTGCACCGCCGGTGAGCTCGGCGAGGATCCCGGCGCCGACGGCGGCAGCACGGACGACGCCGGCGACCTGGGCGAGCTCGAATCGGTGCCGACCACGACCCTGGCCTACGTCTACCGGACGCCGCTGGCGTTTTCCGGCGGCTACGGGGTCTGCGCCGGTCTCGGCGGCAGCTGGTCGAGCAGCCTGCAGCGCTGCTGGAGTCGCTGGTGGCTGGGCTACAGCACCAGCTACGGCTATGGCAACTGCTCGGCGGCCGGCGGGGTGTGGGGCAACAACCGCTGCTGGTTCCGCGAGGGCCGCGCCCCGGCCGGCACGCTCAATGTCAGCGTCCGCGCCTCGGCCCTGGCGACCGGCTCGGCGATCGGCTCGGTCTGCATGAGCTCGAGCGACTACAACGTCTGCTCCTCGTTCGGCGGCCACCTGGCGTGGAACGGCGCCTGCTACCAGTGCATCTACAGCGGCACGCTCTACTGGCTGCAGGGCCTGTCGAGCGAGTACGGAAACTGCAGCGCGATGGGCGGCACCTTCTCCGCCAACAGCCGCTGCTTCACGCGCAACTACAAGGTAGACCTCGCGTACATGTCGGACTGGTACGGCGAGTACGGCAACTGCCAGGCGATCGGCGGCAGCTGGGGCGCCAAGGTCACCTCGACGAGCGATCGCCGCTGCTGGCACCGGCACTACTGAGGTCGGGCCGCCACAGGCCGATCCCCGGGCGGCCGATCGGGTATCGTGGCCCACCGGGCCATGAGCCGCACCATCGCGATCGGCGACATCCACGGCGACCTCGACGCGCTCGAACGCCTGCTCGCCCGCCTGCCGGAGCTCGGCGCCGACGACACACTCCTCTTCCTCGGCGACTACGTCGATCGCGGTCCCTGCTCGAAGGAAGTCGTCGAGCGCATCCGCCGGCTTCCCGGGACGACTCGAGGCAAGGTGATCGCGCTGCGCGGCAACCACGAGGACGCCTGGCTCGCGGTGGTGCAGGGAGGCTGGCCGGGGTTCGTCATGCCGCGCGGCAACGGCTGCTACGAGGCGCTTCGTTCCTTCAAGGGACAGCCGCAACCGAAGAGCGAAGACACGCCCTCGGAGGATGAGCTGGTCGAGATGCTCACCGGCTCGTTCCTGCCGACCGACGTGGTCGACTGGATGCGCGCCTTGCCGCACTTCCACGAGGACGAGCACGCCATCTACGTGCATGCCGGCCTCAAGCGAGCCGAGCCCGGCGCGCCGTTCCTCCACCCGCGCGAGGTGGAGCCGCAGCGCGCGCTGCTCTGGCTGCGCGACGAGGACTTCTTCCGCAACTACCAGGGCAAGCTGGTCGTCTTCGGACACACCGTCACCGGGACGCTCCCCGCCGACCTGTCCTCGTACACCCTCGACGACCCCAACGACCTCTGGGCCGGTCCCTGCGCGGTCGGCCTCGACACCGGCGCCGGCAAGGGCGGCTTCCTCACCGCGCTCGAGCTGCCCGCCGGCCAGGTCTACGAGTCTCGCTAGCCGGCGGCCCGCTCCGCGATCACAGCTCGATCTGCGCGCCGATCTCGACCACCCGGTTGGGCGGCAGGTGGAAGAACTGGGTGGCGGGCCGGGCGTTGCGCGACAGGAAGGCGAACAGCCCCTTGCGCCAGCGCGCCATCGGCGCGCGGCCACCGGTGAGCAGCGTCTCGCGCCCGAGGTAGTAGCTGACGTCGACCAGGTCGACCGCCAGCCCGAGCGTCGAGGCCTGCGCCAGGATGGCGGGCACGTCCGGGTCCTGCATGAAGCCGACGCGGGCGACCACCTGCCAGAAGCCATGGCCCAGCTCGCGCACCTTGACCATCTTGTCCTGCGCGATCTTGGGAACCCGCTGGTTGTGCACCGTGAACAGGACGACGTTCCGGTGCAGCACCTTCGAGTGCTTGAAGTAGTGGAGGAGGACGCCGGGCGTGACGCCGATGTTGGAGGTCATGAAGACCGAGGTGCCGGCCACCCGGTGCGGCTCGCTCGCGCCGATGTCGGCCAGGAACAGGTCGAGCGCGAGCGACTCCTCGGCGATCTTGCGGGCGAACAGCTGCCGGCCGCGGTGCCAGGTGGTCATCATGATGAAGACCGAGAGGCCCATGGCCAGCGGGAACCAGCCGCCGTCGGCGATCTTCACCGCGTTGGCGGCGAAGAAGGCGACGTCGACCACCAGGAACATGCCGACCAGCGCGCTCGCCGCCCCCGCGCTCCAGCCCATCAGCCGGCGGGCCACCACCCAGAAGAGCAGCGAGGTGATGATCATGGTGCCGGTCACCGCGATGCCGTAGGCGGCGGCGATGGCCGACGAGCTGCCGAAACCGATGGTGAGCACGATGCAGCCGACCATGAGCAGGTAGTTCATCTCCGGGATGTAGATCTGCCCCTCCTCGCGGGCGGAGGTGTGCAGCACGCGCAGCCGCGGCCAGTAGCCGAGCTGCATCGCCTGCCGGGTCACCGAGAAGACGCCCGAGATGAGGGCCTGCGACGCGATGACCGCCGCGGCGGTGGCCAGGATGAGCATCGGGTAGAGGGTCCAGCCGGGAGCCAGCCCGTAGAACGGGTTCTCGGCGACCGCGGGGTTGGCCAGGACCAGCGCCGCCTGCCCGAGGTAGTTGAGGAACAGGGACGGCAGGACGAGCGAGAACCAGCCGATGCGGATCGCGGTCTTGCCGAAGTGGCCCATGTCGGCGTAGAGCGCCTCGCTGCCGGTCACCGCCAGGAACACGGCGCCGAGCAGAAAGAATCCGTGCCACCCGTGCCCGACCAGGAAGCGGGCACCCCACATCGGGTTGATCGCCTGCCAGACCTGCGGATGCTGGGCGAGCCCGTAGAGCCCGCTCACCGCGAGCACGGTGAACCAGACCAGCATGACGATGCCGAACCAGCGCCCGAGCGGACCGGTGCCGTGCCGTTGCACCATGAACAGCCCGACCAGGATGCCGATGGTGATCGGCACCACCGCCGGCTGAAGCGCCGGTACCCGCACCCCGAGGCCCTCCATGGCGCCGAGGACCGAGATGACCGGCGTGATGACGCCGTCGCCGTAGAGGAGACCGGCGCCGAAGATGCCGAGCATGAGCAGGACGGCCAGCTTGCGGCCACCGCCGCCGTTGCCCTTGTGGGCGGAGGAGACCAGCGCGAACAGGGCCAGAATGCCGCCCTCGCCGTCGTTGTCGGCGCGCAGGATGAAGACGAGGTACTTGAGCGCCACCACCAGGATGAGCGACCACAGGACGAGCGAGAGGATCCCGTAGATGTTGGCCTCGTTCACCGCCACCGCGTGCGGCCCGTACACGCACTCGCGGATGGTGTAGAGCGGCGAGGTCCCGATGTCGCCGTAGACCACGCCGAGCGCGCCGAGCGAGAGCGCGGCGATCTCGCGGCGCGAGCGCACGCGCCCGTGACCGTGCCCGGGAACGCTGGCGGCCCGCGCCGCCAGGGCTGGATGGGTCTCGTTCATGGCCGGCGCCTCTCGCGCCGCGCGCGCCAGGCGCGGCGGACCAGGAGCGTCCCGCTGGTGGCGGCGATGAGGCAGGCGATGGTCGGCTCGGCGCCCCAGCTCCCGCGCGTGAACAGGTGCGGGACCAGACCGAGCAAGGACACCACCAGCGCGAGCCAGAGGATGATCGGGTCGTCGTCAGGACCGAGGTCGGGCTCCGGGCGGGGCGCCGGGCCGCCGGCACTTGTGCGATACGGAGTCACTCACTCTGCTCTTAACTCCGGCCGCGTCAAGATGGAGTAAAGGCTGCGCTCCGCGCCATCAAGGAAACGTAAAGACGGCGGCGTGGTACGTATGGAGTGACGGTCATGCGTTACGTCTGGACCTGCGTGTACGTGGCGCTGGCGACCGCCGCCGCCTGGTCGGCGCGTCCGCTCCTCGCGCTGCCTGACCTGGTCGCGCTCTACCTGCTCGTCATCATGGCGGTGGCGGTGCGCTACGGGCGCGGCCCCTCGGTGGTCGCCTCGGCGCTCTCGGTGGTCGCCTACGACGTCTTCTTCATCGCCCCGCACTACACCTTCGAGGTCCACGACCAGAGGCACCTGCTCACCTTCGCAATCATGTTCGCGGTCGGACTGGTCATCAGCCACCTGGCGCTGCGCGTCCGCCGCCAGGAGCAGGAGGCCGAGGCGGCGACGCTGAGGGTCCGCACCGAGGAGATCAGGAGCTCGCTGCTCAGCGCGGTGTCGCACGACCTGCGCACGCCGCTGGCCGCCATCACCGGCGCCGGCACCGCGCTGCGCGACGAAGAGGGCGATCTCAGCGGCTCGCAGCGGCGCGAGCTGCTCGACACCCTGTGCGAGGAGGCGGAGCGCCTCGAGCGGCTGGTCGCCAACCTGCTCGACATGACGCGGCTCGAGGCCGGCGCCCTCGAGGTCAAGCGCGAGTGGGTGCCGCTCGAGGAGCTGGTCGGCTCGGCCCTGAGCCGCATCGAGGGGCGCATCGACGGCCGGCCGATCACGACCGAGATCCCGTCCGACCTGCCGCTCGCCTCGGTCGACCCGGTGCTGCTCGAGCACGCCCTGGTCAACCTGCTCGAGAACGCGCTCAAGTACACGCCGCCCGGCAGCCCGATCGAGATCGCGGCGCGCCGGGCCGGCGGCAACATCGAGCTCGAGCTCTCGGACCGCGGCCCCGGCCTGCCCGATCCGGCCGAGCAGCTGTTCGAGAAGTTCGTGCGCCAGGCACCGGCCGGCACCGGCGGGGTCGGGCTGGGGCTGCCGATCGCGCGCGGCATCGCGCGGGCCCACGGCGGCGACGTGGTGGCGGACAACCGCCCCGGCGGCGGCGCCCGCTTCATCCTCAACCTGCCGCTCGGCGCCGGCCCGCCGGCCACCATCGCACCCGAGCTCGAGACGCCGCCATGAGCGACGGCGGACCGCTCGTCCTCATCGTCGAGGACGAACTGCCGATGCGCCGCTTCCTGCGCGCCTCGCTGGGGTCGCACGGGTTCCGCCTGGTCGAGGCGGGCAGCGCGCGTGAGGCGACCGCCGCCGCCACCAGCCACAACCCGGAGCTCATCCTGCTCGACCTCGGCCTGCCGGACGGCGACGGGGTCGAGCTGACCCGGCGGCTGCGCGAGTGGAGCCGCGTCCCGATCATCGTGCTGTCGGCGCGCGGCCACGAGTCCGACAAGGTGCAGGCGCTCGACGCCGGGGCCGACGACTACCTGACCAAGCCGTTCGGGGTCAACGAGCTGCTCGCGCGCATGCGGGTCGCGCTCCGCCACGCCGCCGAGGTCGGCCAGCCGGCCGAGGCGACGATCGAGATCGGCGCGCTCCACATCGATCTCGCGCGCCGGCTGGTCACGCGCGGCGGCGCCGAGGTGCGCCTCACGCCGATCGAGTTCCGCCTGCTCGCGCTCCTGGCGAAGAACGCGGGCCGGATGCTGACCCACCGGCAGATCCTGCAGGAGGTGTGGGGGCCGGGGCGCGGCGACGAGACCCACTACGTGCGGGTCTACATGGCCAGCCTGCGCCGGAAGATCGAGGACGACCCGGCGCGGCCGCGGATCCTCGTCACCGAGCCGGGCGTCGGCTACCGCCTGCGCGACGGCTGAGACGCCGCGCCGGCGGCCGGGTTCTGGCGGCTTCGGCAACGCTGCGCCTAGCTGGAGTAGCCACCGGGCGGGGTGCAAGTGACCGGAACGGGTCCGTCCCGGACGGGCATCGATCTTGCGACGGCGGGACGGCGCAGTGCACCGGAAGCTCGCGTCTCTCCTGGTCATGATGATGGTCGCGATGGCCGGCGGCCCCGCCGCCGACGCGGGCCAGCGCGCCGCCCGCCGGCCGGTGCGCCGCGCGATCGCCGGCCACCACGGGATAAATGAACGAACGTTCGTTCATCAACGTTCGTGGGGGTCGGGGCGACGGCGGGTCGGCCTCGGGCGGGTGGCGCGGCGGCTGGTCCCGCGGCGGGCTCCGAGCGGCCCGGGGCGGCTCGAGCGGCGGGCGCTCGATGGGCGCGAGCTCTTCATCTACTTGCCGCCCGGCTATCGCGCCGGCGAGGGCCGCCGCTATCCGGTGCTCATCCTGCAGGACGGCCAGAACCTGTTCGGCGAGGGATCACACAGCTGGCAGGTCCACCGGGCGATCGACGCCGAGGTCCAGGCCGGCCGCGCCGAGCCGGTGATCGTCGTCGGCATCCCCGCCCAGCCGACCCACGAAGGGCGAGTCGGCGAGTACGCGGTCGACCGCGACGCCGGACTGGGCCTGGGCGGCGGCGGCGCCCGGTACATCGACTTCGTGGCCGACCGCCTGGTGCCCTGGCTGCGCCGCGAGCTGCCGGTCAAGAGCGGCGCCCGCCACGTCGCGATCGGCGGCTCGTCGATGGGCGCGCGCATCGCGCTCGAGGCGGCCCTGGCGCGACCCGACACCTTCGGCAAGGTGCTCGCGCTCTCGCCGTCGGTCTGGTTCAACGACGCCGAGCTCCTCCGCCGGGTCGAGGGAGGCGCGCCGCTCCCCACCACGGCCGAGATCTACCTCGACAGCGGCGCCAGCGGCACCTCGCGCGACGACGCCGACAACGTGGGCCGCCTGCGCGACGCCCTCCTCGCCCGCTCCTTCCAGCACGGTTCGTGGGACGCCCCCGCCCGCCGCGCTCCGCGCCGCCTCTGGCACTGGGTCGAGCCCGGCCACGAGCACAACGAGACGGCCTGGCGCGAGCGGTTCCCGCGCGCCCTGCGGGTCATGTTCCCCGCCGACCAGGCGCCGGCGGAACCATAGAATCGCGCGGCCCGCGCTCGCCGACCGGATCGTCAGGCGACCAGGGCGGCCAGCGCAGCGAAGGCAGCGGACAGGGCCAGCGCCAGGGAGATGGGCAGGGTGGAGATGATGGGTCCTCGTGCCATGGTCCCACGCTAGCGGCGCGATCCCGGGTGGGCCAGAAAACGTCGAAACGGCGGACGGGCACATTGCTGGTAGCATCGCGCCATGGACAGGCCGTTCGCGATCCTGGCGCTCGCCGCCGCCGCCGCCACCGCCACCGTCGCCACCGCGTGCAAGCAGCGCAGCGACGAGAAAGCCGCCGGCGACAAGGCGGGCCCGCCGCTCACCCTCGCCGAGCTCGAGAAGCTCGCGCCCGAGACGCTCGCCGGACTGCCGCGCAAGCTGGTCGCCCCGCTGCCGGAGGTGAACCAGCTCAGCGCCTACTACCAGGACGACGGCAACACCCGCTCCGGCCACGTCGTGTTCTCGCTGCTGTCGGATCCGCCCCGCACCGTCAAGTACTACGAGGGGCGCTTCCGCGAGCGCGCGTCGATCGGCGGACGCACCGCCTACACCCGCCAGTACCAGCCGAAGGCGGCGCCGGAGACCGCCGAGGGCTGTCTCATCGTTGCCGACAAGGTCGGCGTCTGCGTCGACCTCGCGCCCGCCACGATCGGCGAGCTGGGACCCATCTTTCACCAGCTACCGCTCGCCGAGCTCGAGAAGCGCGCCCGCTGACCTCAGAACGTCACGACGGCGCGAATCGAGACGCCCTCGTGCATGAGGTCGAACGCCTCGTTGATGCGCTCGAGCGGCAGCTTGTGGGTGATGAGCGGGTCGATCGCGATACGCTTGTCCATGTACCAGTCGACGATGCGCGGCACGTCGGTGCGGCCGCGCGCGCCGCCGAACGCGGTCCCCTTCCACACCCGGCCGGTCACCAGCTGGAAGGGGCGCGTCGAGATCTCCTGGCCGGCGCCGGCGACTCCGATGATGACGCTCACCCCCCAGCCGCGGTGGCAGCACTCGAGCGCCTGCCGCATCAGCTTGACGTCGCCGACGCACTCGAAGCTGTAGTCGGCCCCGCCGCCGGTCAGCTCGACCAGGTGGGGCACCAGCTCGCCCGCCAGCTGCCTGGGATTGACGAAGTGGGTCATGCCGAAGGAGCGCGCCATCGCCTCGCGCCCCGGGTTGATGTCGACCCCGACGATCATGCCCGCGCCCACCATGCGCAGCCCCTGCACCACATTGAGCCCGATGCCGCCCAGCCCGAACACGACCGCACTGGCCGCCGGCTCGACCCGCGCGGTGTTGATGACAGCGCCGATGCCTGTCGTCACGCCGCAACCGATGTAGCAGATGGCGTCGAACGGCGCGTCCGGCCGCACCTTGGCCAGCGCGATCTCCGGCAGCACCGTGTGGTTGGCGAAGGTGGAGCAGCCCATGTAGTGGTGAATCGGCTTGCCGCCGATCGAGAAGCGGCTGGTGCCGTCCGGCATGACCCCCTTGCCCTGGGTCGCGCGGATCGCAGTGCACAGGTTGGTCTTGCGGCTGAGGCACGACTTGCAGGCCCGGCACTCGGGCGTGTAGAGCGGGATGACGTGGTCGCCGGGCGCCAGGCTGGTCACGCCCTGGCCGACCTCGAGCACGACGCCGGCCCCCTCGTGGCCGAGGATGACCGGGAACAGCCCCTCGGGATCGGCGCCCGAGCGGGTGAACTCGTCGGTGTGACAGACGCCGGTCGCCTTGATCTCGACCAGCACCTCGCCGGCCTTCGGTCCGGCGATCTCGACCTCCTCGATCCGGAGAGGCTCACCCCTTGCGTACGCGACCGCCGCCCGTGTCTTCATTGTTCTCCCTTTCTGTCTTCGGGGCGGAGCCTACACTAGCTGGCCGGGGCAAGCAGTCGGCTCAGCGTCACCTCGAGGTCGCTCTGCAGGAGGCGCAACATGCTGGCGAGCTCGCTCTCCGGCAAGCCCAGCCGCTCGACCAGGAGCCGCATCGTCTGGTCGAAGACGTTCTGCCGGACTGCCGCCAGCCAGCGGGACACCGTCGAGCCGTGCACCTGGTACATCTGTGCCAGCCGGTCGAGGCCGAGCCGGTCGAAGTAGTAGAGGCGCAAGAGGTTGCGATCGCGCGCGCTCTCGAGCCCGGCGAAGGCGTCGCGGATGGCCGCCTCGAAGGCGGCCCGGTGGCGCCGGCGCATCAGATCGAGCTCCGGATCCTCGTCGGGCGACGGGAGCGCGGCCAGCCGAGAGTCGTCGAGCACCTGCTCGCGGCGCCGCGCGCGAAGCGCGTTGAGACCGGTGCGAGCGGCCGCGACCGCCAGCCAGCGGTCGAGCGGCCCGTGGCCGAGGTAGCTCGACAGCCGGCCCTCGACCTCTCCGTCGGCCACCAGCAGCCGGTCGCGCAGGGTGAGCGCGATCTCGTCGGCCAGCCAGCCGGGCTGGCCGAGCTCGCCGGCGGCGCGCGCCGCAGCCGCGCGGATCATGCCGTCGAGGGCGCGCAGCGCGACCGGGTCGCCGGCCAGCGAGGCGCACGCGAGATAGAGGTCGGCGAGCCGAAGGACTGCCGCCGCCCCATCGCCGGCCCGCGCCCGTTCGAGCTGGCGAACCAGCGCCTCGCGATCGCACACCACGGCGGGCCAGGCCGCCTGACCGGCGGCGACGGCCTCGGCGACCTCGCTCGCGTCCATCGCCGGCATGATAGCGTAACGAGCAGAGGCCCATGCATCACTTGCAGGAGCAGACGGTCCTCGACTTCGTCGCCGGACAGCTCGGCGAGCCGGCGGCGACCGCGGCCCACGAGCACGTCGATGTCTGCGCGCGCTGCCGCGAGCTGGTCGCCGTGGTCGCGCAGCTCTCGCCGCCGGTCGCCGACGGCGACACCGACGGCGACGATCGCGACGTCCCGGTCTCTCCGACCGCGGCGACCGCGCTCACGCCGGCGGCCCGACCGCGCGCCCGGGCGAAGAGCGACACCACCCCGCGCCCGGTCGACCGGGTCGACGAATACCGGCTCACCGAGCTCCTCGGCCGGGGCGGCATGGGCGCGGTCTACCTGGCGCACGACACGCTGCTCGACCGCGAGGTGGCGATCAAGTTCATCTCGCTCGAGGTGTCGCCGCAGCACCGCCGGCGCCTCCTGGTCGAGGCGCGCGCCGCTGCACGCATCAAGCACCCCAATGTGGTCACCGTCTACCGGGTCGGCGAGCAGGCCGGCCAGCCCTACGTCGTCTACGAGCGGGTCCGCGGCAAGACGCTGCAGGAGCTGGCCCGCCCCACCCCGTGGCCGAAGGTGGTGGAGCTCGCGGTCGGCATCGCCCGCGGCCTCGCCGCCGCCCACGAGGTCGGCGTCCTGCACCGCGACATCAAGCCGGGCAACATCATGCTGTCGGAGGCCGGCGACGTGGTGCTGCTCGACTTCGGTCTCGCCAAGATCGCCGGTGAGGAGCCTCCGCGAACGGCCGAGCCGGCAGCGCTGTCAGCCGGCCCGGCGACCGGGCCGGACGGCTCGCGCATCACCGCCACCGGCATCCGCATGGGCACGCCGCGCTACATGTCGCCGGAGGCGTGGCGCGGCGAGCCGGGTACCGCCCAGTCGGACATCTACTCGCTCGGCGTCGTCCTCTACGAGCTCAGCGCCGGCCGCTCACCCTTCGGTGCCGCTGCGGCCGACGAGCTGGCGCGCCGCGTGATGACCGAGGATCCACCGCCCCTCGCCGACGCGGCGCCCTGGGTGCCGCCGGCCTTCGCCTCGGTGGTCGACCGCTGCCTGCGGCGCGAGCCCGGCGAGCGCTACTCCTCCGCCGGCATCCTGCGCGCCGAGCTCGAGGCGGTGCAGACCCGGCGCGCCCTCGAGGCGGTCGATCGCCTGCGCGCGCGCGGGGAGCCGCCGTCGGGCAATCCCTACCGCGGCGCGGCGCCGTACGGCCCCGGCGACGAGGCGCTCTTCTTCGGCCGCCGCGCCGAGCTCGAGGTGCTCATCGACCGCGTGCAGAAGACTCCCTTCGTCCTGGTGGCGGGCGACGCCGGCGTGGGCAAGACCAGCCTCTGCTCGGCCGGCCTCCTGCCCCTCGTCCGCGAGGGCGCGCTCGGCGGACCGCGCCACTGGGCCTGCGAGTCGATCGCCTGCGGTGAAGAGCCGCTGGCCGCGCTCGCCGCGGTCCTCGCCCGCCACGTCGGCGGGCAGCCGGCCGAGGTGGCGGCGCTGGCGCGCGCGCAGCCCGACCAGCTCGCCGAGCGACTGCGCCGCGGCCACGGGCTGTGCTCGGGCCACCTCGTGTTCGTCGACCAGCTGGAGGATCTCGCCGTCCGCTGCGAACCCGAGGAGGCCCGCCAGATGAGCCGCCTCCTCGGCCTGCTCGCCCAGCCATCGCCGACGCTCCGTCTGGTCGCCGCGGTGCGCACCGACGGGCTCACCCGCATCGCCGCGCTGCCCGGGCTCGACGCCGCGGTCGGCCCGGCGGTCTACATCCTCCTGCCGCCGCGCGCCGCCGCCCTGCGCGAGATCGTCACCGGCCCGGCCCGCCTGGCCGGGCGCGCGCTCGAGCCGCCGCTGGTCGACGCCCTGGTGCAGCAGGCACAGAGCGGCGCGCTCACTCTGTCCCAGCTGCAGGAGCAGCTGGCCGACCACTGGCGGCGGGCGCCGGCTATTTCTTGAAGTAGGTGGGCGCCGCCAGCTCGACGATGATGGGCAGCCGCTCGCCGGCGTGCTTCTCCTTCACCTTGGCGACCAGCTCCTTCTGGTTCTTCGAGGCCTTCACCGCGGCGTCGAAGTCCTGGAGGTACTGCAGGGTGGCGTCGAGGATCTCCGGTCCGCCCGGCTCGCCGTGCCCCGGATAGACCTGCTTGGCGCCGAGCTTCTTCAGATCCTCGAGCGCCGCGATCCACTTGGCCGGCGGGGTGTCCTTCAGCCAGGCATGCACGTTGTTGTAGGCCAGATCGCCGGTGAACAGGCTGCCCGACTTCGCCTCGTAGAGCGGGTGCGCGGTCTTCGACTCGGCATCGGCGTAGGACAGCACCTTGAGCTCGGTCGAGCCCACCTTGATCGTGTCGCCGGCGATCGGCTCGGGCACCACCGCCTTGTCGGCCAGCACGTCCTTGAGCGCGCCGCCGAAGTAGTCCTTGCTCTTCATGAAGGCGAGGGTCTTGTCGGCCGAGCCCTTGAGGACCTCGACCGTGGCCGGCGCCGCCACCAGCTTGGCGTCCGGGAAGGCGGCCAGCAGCCACTGGGCGCCCATCAGGTGGTCCGGGTGCGGGTGGGTGATGTAGATGGTCGTGACCTTTCCGTCCAGGCCCTTGACCAGCTCGATGAACTTGTCGACCTCCGGCTTCACCAGCTGGGTGTCGATGAGAAGGATCTCGCCGCCATCGACCACCGCGTAGGAGTCGACCAGGAAGCCCTGCTCCGAGGCGGTGTAGGACTTGATCGTGGGGCCGGCCGCCGTCGGCTCCGGCGGAGTCTCGGGGGTCTGGGGCGCGGTCGTCTTGCCCGCGGTCTCACCTCCCGGTTCGCCCGCCGGTTCGGCTTTCTGGTTCCTCTCCTTGTCCTTCTTGCAGGCGGAGAGGGCGAGGAGAGCGGCCGCGGCGAACACGGCGGCCCGAATGCCAAGGGTTTTCTTCATGAAGGGTTCCTCCTGTCCGGACCGACACGGCTGGCGAGAAATCTTGCAAGAAAAAGCGCGCCCGGTGTCGATCGGTCATGCGAATCGTCACGATGCTCCTCGCCGCCACCCTGGCGACCGCGGCCGGCGGCGGGGCCACCGCGCGCGCCCAGACCTCCGCCCCCACCCCGACCGCCGGCACCCCTGACGCGACCGGTTTCGCCTACCGCTACGCCGCCGGGCTGGACGGCAACCTCGCGCTCGGGGTGGTCGATCGCTTCCTGGTCAACGCGCGCGGCGACATGCTGGTCACGAGCCCGGTCTGGGGTCTCTACCTCGAGCCGCGCTGGACCTACGCCGAGGTGAACGACGTCAAGACCGACGCCGAGTACTACCTGCGCGCGGTCGGCTTCTTCCACCCGCGCGACCGCTTCTACGGCTTCGCGGTCGGCCTGCTCGAGCGCAGCTTCCGGCGCCGCTACGAGGTCCGGGTCACCGAGGGGGGTGGGGTCGGCTGGAACCTCCTCCAGGACCCTGCCCTCCAGCTCCTGGTCGCCGAGGGTCTGGTCTTCGAGACCACCGAGTTCTATGTCGCCGACCTGGTTGGCGACCCCGACGCGACCTCGACCCGGCGCAACGTGGTCCGCTCGGTGACGCGCGCCAGCGGTCGGATCCGGCTGGCCGACAGGACCGCGCTGTTCTTCGACGCCTATTTCAAGCCGTCCATCACCGACCTCGAGGACTACCGGATCCTGGCCAAGGCGTCGTTCGAGCTCGCGCTCGGCTCGGCCGGCGGCCACCAGGTCGCTGCCCGCGCCCTGCTCGATTACACGCGTGAGACGGTGCGGGTGGTCGGCACCAGCGAGAACGAGCTCATGCTGACGTTCGGGGTCGGCGTCCGCCGCGAGTGAGGAGGCGCGGAACCGTGACGCGGTGCTCCGGGCCGCTCGTGTGAGCCGAGTCGCACGGCCGTGAGGCCAGACAGCGACAGACAGGGGCCGGCGAGCGTTTGCCTGCCCATTTCGCCGCCCACATCAATACAGTCGCGGGCCATGCGCCACCGCCCCCTTGCCGTCACGGCCCTCCTTCTCCTCGCCGCCGCTCCGGCGTCGGCCTCGGTCCAGCGCGGCATGCTCACAGCGCCGAGCCGACAGGCGCCGTCCGACGTGGCGCGCGCGTTCATCGCCAGGAGCGCCGGCCTGTCCTCCGATGGGCTGGTCGTGCGCGCCGAGCGCCGGATCGCGCGCGGCTCGCTGGTCGCCGTGGTGCAGCGCCACCGCGGCCTGCCGGTCATCGGCACCAGCGCAGCGGTGCGGCTCGACGACCAGGGCCGGGTGCGCTGGGTCCGCTCGTCGTTGCGCGCGATCCACCTCGACCGGGTCGCTCCGCGCCTGTCGGCGGCGGCCGCCTTCAAGGCGGCGGGCGGCCGCGGTGCCGCGCTCCGGTCGCGCCTGGTGGTGGCCGCGCTCGGCAGCGCCGCCCCGACCCTGGCCTGGGAGCTGGTCTCGCCGCCCGATCGCGCGCGCCTCGAGCTCTGGCAGCAGCTGGTCGACGCCGACAGCGGCCGCCTCATCGCGCGCCGGAACCTCATCCGCACCGCCGCCAAGCACCGCGCCGAGGTCCACCCGGAAAATCCGGTCGCCACCCCCGACCGCGTCGAGGTGCAGCTCACCGAGCTGCCGGCCGCGGCGACCCGGCTGAGCGGGCCGGACGTCCGCGCCTGGAACTGCATCGACGAGCACCAGTGCGTGGACATCGGCTTCGGCTACTACCACTGGTGCGAGCCGGCGCCGCGCGTACACACCAACGCCAACGGCAACTTCATGAACGTCGATCCGCCGGCCGACATGCTGAGCCCGACCGACCTCTACGCCGAGCTCATGGCCTACTACCAGACCAACAAGGCGATCGTCTCCTACCGCGCGCTCATCGGCGACGACTTCGAGATCGACGGCTCGCCGGTGATCGCGGTGGCCAACCTGCAGTTTCCCGGCGACTCCTGCGCCGGCCCCGGCAGCGCGCCGGCCGGCTCGCAGATGACCCCGCTCGACAACGCGTTCTACGCCCCGCCCGGCTCGGCGATCGTGCCCGGCATCGACGGCTCGTCGATCTCGATGGGTCAGGGCACGCTGGCCGACTTCGCCTACGACGGCGACGTCATCTACCACGAGATCGGCCACGGCGTGGTCTACACGCTGGCCCCCGACCTCGGCTACGTCCTGCCGCACCCGCACGGGATCGACAGCACCCCGGGCGGGCTGGTCGAGGGGCTGCCCGACTACCTGTCGTCGTCGATCACCGGCGATCCCCTGCTCGGCGAGTTCGTCGGCCAGGACTTCGACCCCGAGAGCGGCGTCATCCGCAACCTCGACAACGATCGCCGCTGCCCGGACGACATCGCCGGCGAGCCGCACGCCGACGGCGAGATCATCGGCGGCGCGCTGTGGGAAGTTCGGGCCGGCCTGGCCAGCGATGACCGCGTCGCGATGGACCGCGCCGTGACGACCGCCATCGACGGCATGGGCGCCGACACCAACTTCGCCGCCTTCCAGGAGCTGGTGGTGGCGGAGCTCGAGGTCGCGCTCGGCGCATCGATCGCCGACGGCGCCGCGGCCGCGTTCGAGGCGCGCGGCCTGGTCGACTGCGGCGGGTTCGTCCGCGACCTCCCGATCGACGCGGTGCACAAGCTCCTCTTCCTCATCAACCCGGGGAGCAACGGGTCGGCGCCGGCGCCGGTGCAGTTCCGGGTCGACTTCGAGCAGGGCGCGCCCGATTTCACCCTGCACGCCACCATGTACGAGGGAAGCGACACCTCGCCGCTCACTCTGCTCATCAAGCCGGGCAACGAGGCGATCGAGTGGAACCCCGCCCCCGACGCGCCGACCATGGTGACGGTGACGCCCGGCGGCGACGGGACCATCTCGCAGGTGGTCGAGGGTCCCTTCGAGGGGATCGTCCACCTCCAGCTGGTCAGCTCGAGCGGACAGCACGGCCTGACCGACATCAGCGTCAGCGCCGAGGTGGAGCCGAACCCGGCCGACGCGGGCCCCAGCGTTGGCGGTGACGCCGGCATCGGCGGCGGCGACAGCGGCGACGACGACGAGGGCGGCTGCGGCTGCCGCGCCTCCGGGGCGCCGGGATCGGCCGGCGCGCTGCTTCTCGCGCTCCTCCTGGTCGTTCGCCGCCGCCGCCGCGCATAACATCGGCGCATGCGCGCCGCCGCCGCCGTCGCTCTCGCCCTCTCCGCCGCCTCGGCTGCCTGCGCCCCCTACCAGGCGGCGCGGCCGCTGGCGGCGAGCGAAGGGCACGAGACCGGCCTGTTCGACGGCGCCGGCGGCGAGAAGCTGTTCTGGCAGTCGTGGCAGCCGGCGGGCGAGAAGCGCGGCGTCCTGGTCGTCATGCACGGGCTCAAGGACCACTCGAGCCGGTATGCTGGCCTGGCCGGAAAGCTGACCGCGGCCGGCTACGCGGTCTACGGCTTCGACCTGCGCGGCCACGGCCGCTCCTCGGGGCGCCGCGTGCGCATCGACTCCTTCGACCAGTACACCGCCGATCTGGCCGCCTTCCTCGAGCTGGTCAGAGTCCGCGAGCCCGACCGGCCGATCTTCCTGTTCGGCCACTCGATGGGCGGCGCCATCGCCGCGCTGACCGCGATCGAGAAACAGCCGGAGCTGGCCGGCCTCATCCTGTCCGGCCCCGCGCTCCGCCTCGACATCTGGCCGCTCACCGTGCCGCTCACCCGCCACTCCGGCTCGCTCATGCCCGGCCTGCCCTTCTTCCGCCTGTCCGACGACGACTTCTCGTCCGACCCGAAGGTGGTGGCCGCGATGGGCAAGGACCCGTTCATCCATCACGGCGGCGCCGCGGTCGGCACCGCCGCCGGCCTGATCGGCGCCACCCGGCGCATCTGGGCCGGCACCTCACGCTTGACCCTGCCGATCCTCGCGCTGCACGGGACGCGCGACAAGCTCACCTCTCCCGCCGGCAGCCGCGAGCTCATCGCCCGCGTCCCGTCGACCGACGCCACCCTCCGGCTCTACGACGGCTTCATGCACGATCTCCTGCACGAGCCGAAGGGCGCCGAGGTCGCCGCCGACATCCAGGCCTGGCTCGACGCCCACACCGGCGACCGCCCAGCCGCCCCCTTCGCCCCCGGCCGGCCGACCGTCGACGACGAGCGCCGCGCCCCCACTCCCTGGCACCCGAGCGAGAGCCTGCTGGTCGGCGCCGCCGGCCAGAAGGTCTCGGACGGCGGCGAGCTCGACGGCACCGTCGCGCTCGCAGTCCGCTCGCGCCTCTTCCTCGGCCGCCCGGCCTCCTACTGCCTCGGCTTCGACGGCGCGCTCGGCGGCTCCGACACCGGCCTGGTCTACGAGGCCGAGCTCTATCCGGTCGGCGCCGGCCTCCGCCTCGGCGACCGCGGCGTCGCCTGTCTCGCCGCCGGCGCCGGACTCGGCGGCATCAAGGACGCCGTCCCCTTCGGCTGGCAGATCCCGGTCGAGGCCTGGTTCGACGTCGGCCTCGGTCCGGTTCGCGTGGCCGGCTGGCTCGAGGGCACCACCGTCCTCGACTCCGATCTCCGCCAGGACGGTTCCGACATCGACGGCCTCGACGAGCTGTCGGCCGGACTCGCCCTCCGCCTCGGCGGCGACGACCGCTACTGGGGGCGCACCACCGCCGGGTACGGCCCCTTCCTCGCCGCCACGTTCCGCCAGGCCATGGGTGCCGAGTTCCTCGGTCTCGCGCTGGGGATGCATTTCTGGGGCAGCGACTGATGGCTGCTCAGATTCATGAACCGCGTGCGGCGCGCGATCCCGCCCACCATACTGCCGGCAGGTGCTGCCGTCCCGCCGTCACGCTGCCGCCCTCCTCGCCGCCCTGCTGAGCGCCTGCTCGCTCCTGTCGCAGTCGAAGGAGGTCGCCGAGCTCGCCGCCCAGGGTGAGTCGCGCGCGCTCGACGCCCGGCCGCGCGGCCCGCGCACAGCCGACACCGAGCGCCGCCCCGATCTCCTGATCGTCGCCATCGACGGGGTCGACCGCGACCTCCTCTACCGCATGCTGCGCGCCGGCAAGCTGCCCGGCCTGGCCAGCCTGCTCGGCGTACGAGGCGGCCGCTTCCCCCACGCCCACTTCGACGATCGCCTGCTCACCACCCTGCCCTCCAACACCTTCACCGCCTGGGCCGCGCTCTTCACCGCCCGGCCGCCGGCCGAGAGCGGCATCCCGAGCAACGAGTTCTTCATCCGCGACAAGGGCCAGTTCGCCGCCCCCGGCCCGGTGTCGACCAGCGACGCCACCCCCGCGATGAAGTCGTACACCGAGGACTACGCCGACGACCTCTTGACCGCGCCGACCATCTACCAGCAGATCCGCCAGGTCGACCCCGGCGTCCGCATCTGGATCTCGATGAGCCAGTTCCACCGCGGCGCCGACCGCCTCCTCACGGCGCGGCGCAGCGTCCTCGCCGACGCCTTCCGCGTCTTCCTCGACAGCAGCCTCACCGGCCAGGACGACGGCGACCGGATGGAGAAATACGCCACCCTCGACCGCGAGGTGCTGGCCACCCTCACCTCCGCCATCGGCGACCTCGATCGCGGCGAGCCGTTGCCGGACGTCGTCACCGTCTACCTGTCGGGCACCGACCTCTTCGCCCACGTCGCCGAGGCCGGGCCCGACCGGGCGCGCCGCCGCTACCTGACACAGGTGGTCGACCCGGGCCTGGTCAGGCTCCACGCCGCGCTGGCGCGGCGCGGCGGCCTCGACCACCGCTACGTGGTCGTCATCTCCGATCACGGCCACACCGCCGTGCTCAGCGACGAGCAGCACGCGCTCGGCAGCCGCGACGACGGCGAGGGGCCGCGCGACGTGCTCGAGGCCGCCGGCTTCCGGGTCCGCCCGGCCGGCTGGAAGATCGACGACAAGAGCTTCCAGTCGGTCATCGCGTACGGCGGCGCCTTCGCCTTCGTCTACCTGGCCGACCGCTCGACCTGCGCCGCCGAGGCGAGCGAGTGCGACTTCCGCCACCCGCCGCGCTACGACGAGGACGTCCTGCCGGTGGCCGAGGCCTTCTTCCGCTCGGCCCAGGGCGCCGGCCCCGTCCCCGCGCTGCGCGGCACCCTCGATCTGGTGCTGGTCCGCCGCGGCACGGAAGGCCCCTTCCAGGTCTACCTCGGCGACGGCAAGGCGGAGGATGTCGCTCGCTACCTGGCGCGGTCCCCACGCCGCGATTACGTCGCGGTCGCCCGGCGGCTGCACGCCCTGGCGGTCGGGTCGCACGGCGATCGCGCCGGCGACATCCTGCTCGTCACCCGCGACGGCGGCGAATCGGACGTCCACCGCCGCTACTACTTCTCGCACACCTACCGCTCGTGGCACGGCAGCCCGTCGCGGCAGGACTCGGAGATCCCGTTCATCCTCGCTCACCCGGACAAGAGCCGACGGGAGCTGACCGCCGCCGCCGATCGCGTCCTCGGTGACGCACCGTCCATCGATCGAGTCGGACGGCTGCTGGTCGATCTGCGCCTCGAGCGCTGATACGCTTCCGGCATGGAAGATCTCATCAAGGGGCTCATGACCAAGGTCGGCCTCAGCAAGGAACAGGCCGAGAAGGTCGCCGACTTCCTGCAGGACAACGCCTCCAAGGTGCCCGAGTGGCTGGGCAAGTCGGACACGCTGAAGAACCTCGGCAAGAAGCTCCCCGGCGGCCTGGGGGACATGTTCGATTGAGCGCGATGCGCCAGGTCGCGGTGGCCTTGCTGGCGGCGATGGCCGGGTGCGCCGACGCCGGGACCACCGACGCCGCGCGCTGCGACCGCGCGTGCGAGCGCGACACCATGTGCAACAGCGGCACCGGCTCGCCCTTCTGCGATGCCGACTGCCCGGATCGCCTGAGCGCGCTCCGCCTCGAGTTCCGCACCCGCTTCCTCGACTGCTACGCCGAGCGGACGTGCAACGACGACCCGGAGGACCCCTGCGACGTGCAGGCCTCGCAGGAGGTCGACCAGCGGCCCATCGACGACAACTTCCTCGATCAGTGTCAGCCGGTGCAGGAGAACTGCGCGGGGGCCTTCGACTCGGCCTTCTGCTTCCTCACCCGCTACTACGAGGAGACCGCGGTCGAGGCCGCGATGACCTGCCTCGAGATGGGCTGCAGCGAGGTCGAGGCCTGTCTCCGCCTCGAGCTGCCGCTCGCCCCGTTCGACTGACGGCTTCTACGACTACAGGCCGTAGGTGGTCAGCTCCTCGGTGAACTCGCGCAGGCTGGCGGGCGTGATGGAGCCGCCGGTCACCGCGCCGTTCTCCTGGAGGCCGGCCAGGTCGCGGGTGTAGATGCGGTAGGCCTCGGAGAGGGTGACGGTCTCGCCGCCCTTGACGGCGCTCTTGATGTCCGAGACCGTCTTCTCCATCGCCTTGCCGCGGGCGACCTGGCGGCGCTGCATGCCCTCCTGGTAGGTCTGGATGCCGCGCACCAGCAGGCCGACGCCGAGCACCAGGCCGAGCCCCGAGGCGGAGGTCGCCGCGATCACGCCGACGCCGCCGGCGGCCAGACCGGCGCCGTTCTTGGCGCCCTTCGACTTGATCATGTCGGCCACGTACTCGCGCAGCGGGAGCTTGGAGGTGACCGTCTTGAGCGCCCGGTAGGGAAGCCCGTGCGCCTCGCTCGAGATGATGGTGGCGGCGCCCTGGTTGTCGACCAGGACGAGGAACTTGCGCTCGGCGTTGGGGCTGAAGAACTGCTTGATGCGGCCGAAGAAGCCACGCGCCTGCACCTTCTGCTTCGCGATGACCTCGATCGGGCCCGAGCCGGTCACCGGGTTGCTCTTGTCACCGACGAACTGGAGCGGAGGAGTCGAGATGTCCCACTCCGGGCCGTCCTTGGTCTTGAGGCGCGACTTGACCAGGCTCTTGGCCTTGCTCTCGCGGCGCGCCGAGGTGAGCTCCGCCTCGGCGGTCGCCAGCTCCCCCTTGGCGGTCAGCATGGCGCCGCTCGAGTCGCGCATGGCGGTGGCGGTGGTCGCGGCGGGCGCCGCGGTCCCCCGGGTGATGGGCTTCTTGGCGGTGGTGGTCTTCTTCGCAGTCGTCTTCTTCGCAGTCGTCTTCTTCGGCGGCGCCGTGGTGGTCGTCGCCGGCGCCGTGGTGTCCGGCGCTGCCGTGGAGTCGGTCGCGGCCGGCGCGCCGGTGTCGCTCGTGGTCGCCGCGCCGTCGGTGGTGGGCGCCGCCTCGGACGGCGGGTTGCCTGCCGCCGCCGCGTTGGCCGCCAGGGTCTCCGGCTTGGGGACGTTGGCGTCCTTGCCGGTCGCCTTCTTCGCGGTGGTCGTCTTCTTCGCCGTCGACTTCTTGGCGGTGGACTTCTTGCCGGTCTTCTTGGCAGTGACGGCCTTCTTGCCCGTCGTCGCCTTCGCCGGAGCGATCGCCGGCGCTGCGGCGACCGAGGTCGCGGCGGGCGCGTCGGCCTTCTTCGGCCGCGGCAGGCTGCCGCTCGCCTTCTTCGCCTTGGCCTTGCGCGTGACGCGCCGCTGGGTCGCCTTCGCCTTGGTCTTGGCGATCTTCTTCTTCTCGAGCGCTCGCTTCTGGTTGCCGCTCTTGGCCGTTGCCGCTTCGGCCCGTCCCTCCTTCAGCCCGGGATGTGCCGGTCCGGCGAGGAGGAGAAGGAGGCCGAGAACGGACGAAAGGCGGCGCAAGGCGGTGGCGGTCATGGCTCGGCCCCATCGAGCAAGAACCATGACAAGGACGGACGTCCGTGATTTCGGCGAGTCAGCTGTGAAAAGCGGCCACTTGGCTTGCCGGTCAGAGCGTGACGCCGCCGAGGAGAGTGACCACCATGGCCCGGGCCTTTCGTGCCCGGTCGTCGACCGCGTCGATGACGCCGAAGCCGAGACGCAGATCGAGCGAGACGTGGTGCGACGGGGCGGCGAGATCGGCCCCCACTCCGGTGGTGAATGTCACGTCGAGGGGACGGAGGTCACCCCTGGGCGTCCGCTTGGAGTCGGTCAGGTACGCCAGGCCGGGACCCGCGACTCCGTGCAGCGTCACCGGACCGCCGAGCGGGAGGTCGTAGCGCGCCATCACCGGCGCCTCGAGGTAGAGGAGCGCCTCCTTGACCTTGTCGCCCGACGCGTCCTCGAAGTCGGCGCCCTTGTCCGACAGCGCGAGCTCCACCTGCAGCGCGAGCCGATCGATGAGGTGGAAGGTGGCGAACCCGCCGAGCAGCGCGCCCAGGTGGACCGACGCGTCGTCGGCACCCACCCAGGTGGACGCGTTCATCCCGCCCTGGATGCCGCCGGCGATCGGCTTCTCGCAGCTGGTCGACTGGGCGCGCGCCGGCGCCGCCGCCGCCGCCAGCGCGACGACCAGCGCGGCGAGAGCGGAGCGCGCGGCCATCCGCCGACCGTACCCGAAGCCGCCGGTCAGATCAGCGCGACACAGACGCTGATCACCACGACCAGGAGCGCCGCGGCGCAGGAAGCGACCATCCAGCCCGGCTGCTCCATCACCCAGCCCGGGGAGGCGGCCAGCCAGCGCCAGGCCGACCGCGACGCGCCTTGCGCCGCCCGCCAGGCCCGCCGCGCGTCCTGCCTGATGCGCCACCAGATGCCGGCCACCGCGCGGCGCGCGCGATCCATCGGCCGCTGGCCGCCTGGCTCGATGGCGGACAGCCGCTCGCCGACCAGGAGGTCGCGCAGCTCGCGCTCGACCGTCGCCATGGTGGCGGTCCGCTTGTCCGGATCGCGCGCCAGCAGGGCGTGGATGCAGGCGTCCACCGTGCGCGGCAGGTCGGGGCGGAACTGGCGCGGCGACGGCGGCGCCTGGTAGCGGCGCGCCTGCACCACCGCCTCGAACTCGCCCATGAAGGGGAGCCGGCCGGTCAAGAGCTGGAACAGGACGCAGCCGAGCGCATAGATGTCGCAGCGCCCGTCGATGCCGCGCGGCCCGAAGGTCTGCTCCGGCGCCATGTACCATGCGGTGCCGACCAGGTAATCGTGGCGGGTGACCTCCGCGTTGGGCGGCGGGTCGGCCAGGATCTTGGCGACACCGAAATCGAGCACCTTGACCCGGTAGCCGCTCGGCTGGTCCGGATCCGGCGAGAGGAAGATGTTGTCAGGCTTGACGTCGCGATGGAGGATGTTCTTGCCGTGCGCGGCGCCGAGGATGGCAGCGCACTGGGCACCGATGTCGAGCACCTGCTCGAGCCGGAACGGGCTGCGCCGTGCCAGGTGCGCCGCCAGCGTGTCCCCCTCGAGGAACTCCATCACCATGTAGGCGGTGCCGCGCCGGTCGTGCCCGAAGTCGAGCACGGTCGGGACGCCCGGGTGCGCGATGCGCGAGGTGGCCAGCGCCTCGGCGAAGAACCGCCGCTCCACTTCGGCGTCACCGCGCAGCGAGGGCTGGAGGATCTTGATCGCGACTTTGTAGCCGAGGAAGCGATGCTCGCCGAGGTAGAGCAGCCCCATGCCGCCGGCCGCGATGGGCGCGACGATGCGGTAGTTGCCGAGCAGGTCCGCCCCCTCGACCGCCTTGACCGGCGCCGAACCGGAGCTGGGCGTCGGATCCGTGGCGGGCGGGGCGACAGTGGGTGCCGGAGACGCCACCGCGAAGCCCCCGTCGGGCGCATCGCAGGAGGCGATGGGCGGGGTCGCCGGCCGGCGCGCCGGCTTGCGGGTCCGGTCGACCAGGATTGCCTGCTCCACCGGATCCGCGCACATCGTGTGGTCCAAGGTGCCTTCCCCGCTCGGGAGCGGCCCGTGCTGGTCGGTTGCAACCAGCGTGAAGTCGGTGGTCTCGTGAACATCGGGCGAAACCACGGTGCGGGGCTCCTGGGGTTGCATTGGAGAGTACCGAATCCAGGTGCTGCAAAGGGTGGACCACCAGTCCCGGTGCCGGTTCCGGCCAGTTGGGGATGGGGACACAAGACCGTGTGGCCCTTGGACATGAGACCAGAGGTTGCACAGGTGAGGACGCACCCCAGCACATGATGGGGACAGACAGCGACCGGCTTCAGCGTGCCAGGAGGTTGTCCACGACCACGTACGGGTCGCGGGAGACCGCCCCTTCCGGCCAGCTGGTCATGTGGATGACCAGCCCCCCGCGCAGCCGCTCGCCCAGGCGCCGGCAGGCGCGCCGGCAGCCGTCTCGCGTGGTGCGGGCGAAGGCGACCACGAACCGGTCGTCCGGCATGCGGAAGGCCTGATCGGTGTCGCGCAGGCGGGTGACCAGCCGGAGCTCGAGCTCGGCCGCCCATTCGATCGCCTCTTCCTCGTCGAGCGGGCGATCGGGTTGCAGCGAGGCGAGCACGAGCTCGAGATCGGGATCGAACAGGTCGACCAGCGGGCTGCGGTCCTCCGAGGTGATGCTCTGGACGGTGGTGCCGGGCGGCCAGTGGGACGGCCGGCCGCGCCCGCGGCTGCGCCGCCCGCCGCGGCGCGGCGCGACCAGCTGTCTGGCGCCCACCTGCTCGCTGTGCTCGATGAGGATCTGCTCGAGGTGGGCGCGCTCCGCCTCGTACTCGGCCATCACCGAGTGCATCACGGCCAAGAGGTTGTCCGGGGTGAAGGGCTTGAGGATGAAGCGCGACACGTGGGCGACGTTGATGGCGGCCAGGAGATCGCCCATCTCGGCCTGGGCGGACATGGCGAGCCGGCGGCAGAGCGGGTGGAGGACGGAGCAGCGAGAGAGGACGGCGGTGCCGGTGCCGTCCTTCAGGCGCTGGTCGACCAGCACGGCGTCGAATCGCTCCGTCTCCAGCTGCTCGAGCGCCTCGACCGCGCTGTTGCAGCCGACCGCGCGATACTGGCCGCGCAGGATGCGCAGTACCATCTCGACGGTGTCCTGCTCGTCGTCGAGCACCAGGACCCGATGCTCCAACTCGGGGCGATCTGCGCTGTCGCTCACCGCGGGTGCTCCTTTCGCCAGCGCTCGAGCGCGGCGTCCTCGATCTTTCGCCCCATGACCGCGAGGTCGTCGGTTGCGCCGAGCTCGGCCATGGCGAACGACACCTCGCAGTCGCCGCTCAGCGCCACCTTGAGCTCGTTGCCCAGCGTCGCGGCCGGCGTCGAGGACACGCCCGGCAGCACGACGGCGACTGCCCGGTCCTCGGTGTGAATCCAGTAGGTCTGGGTGTAGGAACCGAGCGCCCACTCGATGGCGCCGCGCGCCTCCTCGCTGAACGGCTGATCGCTGATGCCGACGATCAGCACGCACGACAAGGCGTCCTCGCGGATGGGCGACACCAGGTGGCGCAGACTCTCCCAGGGCAGCGCGGCGCCGGGCGGGGCGGCACGCAGACCGACGTCGGTGACCTCCTCCTCGTCGCGCTGGGCCCGGGTGCTGGTGATGTCGTCCCAGACGGCGCCGCTGCCCGGCTTCTCGACCAGCCGCGGGCGCTGGGCGATCGCCTCCTCGATGAGCGAGAGCAGCTCGACCGGGCGGAACGGCTTCACCACGAAGCGGTGGACGTGGCCGTCGTTGATCGCCTTGAGCATGAGGTCGGTGTCGGCGAAGGCGGTGATCATGATGCGGAGCGTGCGCGGGCTCTCGCGCGCCACATGGGTGAGCAGCTCGATGCCGTTGGCCTCCGGCATTCGCTCGTCGGTGAGCACGACGTCGACCGGCTTGGCGCCCAGCGCGCTCATCGCCTCGCTGACCGAGCCGGCGATCGAGACATCGAAGCTCCGCCGCAGGGTGCGCGCGATGAGCTCGCGCATGTGCACCTCGTCGTCGACCACCAGGATGGACGGGCGCCGCTGGCCGAGCGGCGGCGGCGGCTCGAGGCTGAGCGCCACCTCGGGGAACAGGGCGGCCAGCGTGCCGACCACCGGGATGTTGGAGACCAGATAGCCGGCCGAGCGGGCGACGTCCTCGATGTCGAGCTGGAGGGCGCGCGCGGTCGGGTAGCGGTCCTCGCGCTCGGGCTGGAGCGCGCGGCGCAGGACCCCCTCCCAGCCGGGCGGCACCGGACGGAACTCGGCCGGGCTGGGGATCGGCACGCGGCCGATCACCTCGAGCGCGTGCATCGGGTCGTTGACCTTGAACAGGCGCCGGCCGGTGGTCATCTCCCAGAGCAGGATGCCGAGCGAGTAGAGGTCGGAGCGCCGGTCGAGCATCTCGAGTCGAGCCTGCTCGGGAGACAGGTAGCAGGGATCCCCGATGAACTCCGGTTCGCCCTCCTCGCCGGCGGCCAGGCCGCTGCGCGCGATGCCGAAGTCGAGGATCTTGGCCGAGCCCTCGAGGCTGATGAGGATGCTCTTCGGCGTCAGGTAGCGGTGGACGATCTCGAGCGGCATGCCGTCGTCGTCGCGATGCTCGTGGGCGTGGTGCAGCCCGCGTGCGATGTCGAGCCCGATCGCCATCGTCACCTCCATCGGCACCATGTAGGCGATGCGGCTCGCCTGCTGCATCACGTCGTGGAGCGTGCGCCCATCGACGTATTCCATGGAGACGTAGAGCTCGCCGTCCGGGCCGCCCACCTCGTAGACGTGGACGATGTTGGGGTGGCTGAGAAGGAGCGCGACGCGCGCCTCGTGGCGGAACAGCTCGCGGAAGTCCGGGTCGCGAGCCAGCTCCGGCCGGATGCGCTTGAGCGCGATCCGTCGCGAGAGTCCATCCTCGCCGTGCTCACGGCTGAGGAAGACATCACCCATGCCTCCCGAGCCGAGGCGGCGAATCGGCGTGTAGCGCCCGGTCACCGGTCCTCGCTGACGATGTTGCCGCGGAGGGCGGATGGAAACAAGCTAGTCGGCGGGCAGGTCCAGGAAGGGGATGCGCCCGCCGGTGAGCTCGCCGTCGCCGTTGGGGATGTAGGCCATCATGAGGTCGGAGGAGTCGCCGGTGAAGCGGAGGACCAGCTGGTCGCCGGCCGCGGCCTCCACCCCGTCGAGGTCGACCGGGTGCTCGAAGGCCTGGGCCCGGTACTCATTCCCGGGCAGGGGATCGAAGTGGCGGCCGAACGAGGTGAGCTCACGGGCCTCGGAGCCGGCGCGGACCAGGAGCTCGAAGCGCACATCGACCGCGTCGAGGCAGATGCCGTCGAGAACGAAGTTCCAGGTCCCGCCCGGGATGCCGCCGTCGAGCCGGTAGGCCGCTTCCAGGGAGCGCCCGGCTCCCACGCCCGGCGCTCAAAAGGGTTCCGGTTCCTCCTCGACCAGCTGCACGCTGAGCTCGGAGTCGAGCAGGGCCAGGTACAGGCGATCCGGGGCCGAGCTGCCTCCCCCGCCGTCGTCACTGCAGGCGGCGAGGATTGCCAGGGCGGCGGTGGCGACCGCGACCCGCATCACGGAGCCGGCTCCAGGACGACCAGGAACTGGCCCGGCGGGGCCCGGCGGGCGTCCGCGCGGTAGCCGGCCCGGGCAGCGGCGGCGAGGAGACCCGCCCGGTGCTGGAGCCGGTTCGAGACCGCCAGGCGGCCGCCGGGGGCGAGCGCGGCGCGAAGGCCGGCCAGGTAGGCGGCGCGATCGGGCAAGAGGTGATCGACCTCGGCGAGGAGGACGAGGTCGTAGGCGGCGTCCTCCAGACCCGACCGGTCGGCGGCGACCAGGCGGGTCTCGATCGGTGCCATGTGGTCGTCGCGCCGGATGCGGGCGACCTCGGCGAGGGCCGCGGCGTCGATGTCGGTCGCCACCACGCGGCCGGTCGGGCCGACCGCGCGAGCCAGGCGACCGGTCAGGTAGCCCTCCCCGCTGCCCAGGTCGGCCACCGCGTCACCGGGGCCGAGCCCCAGCGCGGCGACCAGCTCGTCCGGCTGGCGCCAGAGGTCGTAGTCGGCGCGCGACATCGCGCGCGCCGGCCGATGGTCTGCCTCGGCGCGCCCGCAGGCCGACAAGGCGACCAGTGCCGCGACCGCCGAGAACCGCATCACCCTCGAGTGTACGCCGGTTCCCGGCGGCCTGCGCGCCGGGTTGCTACTTCGGAGGAGGCGGGGCCTTGGTGTCGCCGCCGCCGGCGGGAGCCGCGCCGCCCTCTGTGCTGAGCTCCTTCTCCATCTTCTCGACCTCGGCCTCGACGTTGTCCTTGGTGACCTCGGTCGCGGCCTTCTCCTCGAAGTCCTGCTCGGTCGGGATCTCACCGGCCGCCGGGGCCGCGTCGGCCGCCGCCGCTGGCGGCGTCTCCGGCGTGGTCGGCTCGGTGCCGGTGGGCTTGCCCGCCGCGGTCGGGTCGGCAGCCTTCTTGTCGTCGCTCTTCTTGTTGCATCCGAACGAGAGTGCGGACGCAGCGATGAGGGACAGGAGAATGGAGGTCGTCTTCATCGGTCGTTACCTTTCGGCTTTCACGGGCCCCGGAGAGCCATCATGTTCATGTCGTGGCGCGCGTTCTCGAGGTCGATGAGGACGCGGACGCGCACCGCCAGCTTGCCATTGCCGGCCGCTTCGGCCAGCCGGAGCGCGCGGCCAAGGCGCGCCAGGCGTTCGGCGTGGATGTTCAGCTCCGACACCACCTTGCCCTGGCCGAGGAAGCTCGCCTCCCAGCGGGCCAGGATCTCGGCCCGGCGAGCCTCGCGCCGCTGCGCGCGCTCGCGACCGAGCAGCTCCTCCTGCGCGAGCAGCCACTTCTCACGGTCGGCCGCCGCCTTGGCAAGCTCCTTCTGGCGGAGCTTCCACCACTTCTCGGCGTCGCTCATGCGGGTGCCGCGCCAGCGATCCGGGTCGTAGGCCCAGACCGAGACCTTCGCCTTGCCGCCGCCCGGCAGGTTGCCGTAGACGAACTCGATCTTCTTGATCGCGCGCTGCACGCCGGGCAGATCGATGGCGCGCGTCGCGCTGCGCTCGCGGAAGAAGTGGCGCGTCTTGGCGTCCCACTTCTGCCCGTTGCCGAACTCCACGTTCATGTCGTGCATCTCGAGCTCGCTGCCCTCGACCACCACCATGAGCTTGCTGAAGTTGCCGGCGATACGGCCGACCGGGATGACGTCGTGATCGGTCTTGCCCTGCACCACGCGCTCGCCGACCTTCACCCAGCCGCTCGAGTCCCAGCGCGGCTTGAGGATGCCACCGCCGCCGCCCACCGCCGGCCCGCCGCCCGGCACCGGCTCCACGCCGCCGACGCCTTCCTTGCCCCAGACCTGCACCTTGGCCTTACCGCCGCCGGGCAGGTTGCTGTACTTGAAATCGATCTTCTTGATGAAGCGGTCGTTGCCCGGCAGATCGATCGGGCTGGTGAGGCTGTTCTCCTTGAAGAAGTGGCGGAGCGGGGTATCCATCACGTTGCCGTTGCCGAACGTGATCTTCATGTCGTGGATCTCGAGCTCGCTGCCCTCGACCACGACCATGAGCTTGGAGAACTTGCCCTCGCGCTTGCCGACCGCGATGGTGTCGTGGTCGCCGGCGCCCTGCACCACGCGCTGTCCGAGCAGGACCCAGCCCTGGGATTCCCACTTTGCCTTGAGCGCCGGGTGCTGCTCCTTCTTCAGCGCACCCTGCCGCTCGCGGCCCTTCTCTCCCGGCAGCTTCTGGGCAGTAGCCGGTCCCGCAGCAGCAACACAGAACACCGCCGCAAGAATGATGCGGTTCGCTCTCATCGGATCACCTCCCGCCTAGTGGCGTTTCGTCTCTTCTCGAGACGACGAGCACTCCAGCAAGCTTCAAGCCATGCGCATACTAGCGCTCGATCGCACGCATGGCAGGTCGCCGCCTGCAAATTCCGCAGCGGTCCTGCCGATGCGGCAGATCTCGAGCCCGAAAATGGCGCAATGACGGCACTCCCGGCCTGGCGCGCGGCTTGCGTCACCCGGAGCCGCCCCCCCGTCCTGGGCTAGAGTCTCTGCCAGTGCCGACCCCCGCCGCCAGCCCGACCTCGAAGCCGATGGCGCGCTGGTCTCGCTGGGCGCTCATCGCCGCCGCGCTCCTCATCGGCGTCGCGCTGGTCGCCACCATCTGGACCATGCGACGCGGCGTGGCCGACGCGTCGGAGGCGCTCGAGCGCGGCCAGGCCGATCTCCTGCGCGAGCGGGTGCGGGCGGAGGTCGTGGAAGCGACCGGGCCCATCGACCCCGACGACCTGGCGGCGATCGCCGCCGAGCTGGAGCCCGAGGGCCTGCGCTACCTGGCGGTTCTCGGGCCCGACGGCGAGATCGCCGCCGATGCCGGGATGCCGGCGAGCCCGCGCGACAAGCTGGCCGGCGAGCTGGCCGGCGTGCGCCCCAACCTGCCGGTGCGGGTCGGCGACGTGCTCCGCCTGGTCGATCGCCGCACCGATCGCCGGCCGGCCGCCCGGCGGCGCCCACGCCTGGCCCGCCGCGCCAGCCCGATCGTCATCGAGTTCGTCCCGCGGGTGGCCGACCAGCTGCGCAGCTCGTCGGGCCGCGCCCTGGCGATCGGCGCGCTCACCGCCGGCGGCCTCCTGGTCGTCGCGCTGGTCCTCTTCCGCTGGATCCTCCAGCGCGAGCGGCTCGAGCAGCGGCTGATCGAGGAACGGCGGCTGGCCAGCCTCGGCCAGATGTCGGCCGTGCTGGCCCACGAGATCCGCAATCCGCTCGCCTCGCTCAAGGGCAACGCCCAGATGCTGGCGCGCGGGCTGCCCGACGGCGACCGCTCGCGCGCCCGCGCCGACCGGGTGGTGGCGGAGGCCCTGCGCCTGGAGACCCTGACCAGCGACCTGCTCGAGTTCGCCAGGAGCGGCGCGATCCGGCACGAGGAGGTCGATCCGGCCGTGCTGCTGGGCGACGCCGCCGCCGGCATGCCGGTCGACATCGACGCGGCCGGCGCCCCCGGCTCGTGGTGGCTCGACCGGGAGCGCATCCGCCAGGTGCTGGTCAACCTGCTCGAGAACGCGGTCTGGGCGGCCGGCGAAGGCGGCCGGGTGGCGGCGCGGGTCGCCCTCGAGGCCGGCCAGCTCGTCTACACTGTCCGCGATCAGGGACCCGGATTCCCGGAGGAGGACTTGCCGCGCATCTTCGAGCCGTTCTTCACCGGCCGCACCGACGGCAGCGGCCTCGGGCTGGCGGTCGCGCGCCGCATCGTCGAGCTGCACGGCGGTTCGATCGAAGCGCGCAACCACCCGGCCGGCGGCGCGGAGATGAGCGTCGCTCTCCCGGCGGCCGCCGGAGCTCGGCGCGCGCGGCGCACGCGGCGCACTCGCGCCGCCCAGCAGCGAGCCATGTGATGTCGCGCATCCTGGTGGTCGACGACGAGGCCGGCATCCGCGAGTTCCTGTCGGACGCGCTCGAGATGGCCGGCCACGAGGTGTCCGCCGCGGCCAGCGCCGAGGAGGCGGCGCGCGCCCTCGACCGCCGCAGCTTCGACCTGGTCTTCACCGATCTCAAGATGCCGGGCAAGGACGGCATGTGGCTCCTGCGCAAGGTCAGGGCCGAGCAGCCCGAGGTGGAGGTCGTGGTGCTGACCGCGCACGGCTCGGTCGACAGCGCGGTGGAGGCGATGAAGCTCGGCGCCTTCGAGTATCTGCAGAAGCCGATCGGCGGGCCGGACGAGCTCTGCCTGCTGGCGGCGCGCGCGCTCGAGCGCCGGCGCCTGCGCGACGCCGAGACCCGGGCCGAGCGGACAGACCCCGGGGCGCCGCGCCTGGGGCACGGCGATCCCGCGATGGTGCCGGTGGTGCAGGCGCTCGAGAAGGTGGCGCGCACCTCGGCCACCGTGCTGCTCCTGGGCGAGAGCGGCACCGGCAAGGAGCTGGCCGCCCGCAACCTGCACGCGCTGAGCGAGCGCCGCGATCGGCCGTTCATGGCGGTCAACTGCGCCGCCATCACCGAGACCTTGCTCGAGAGCGAGCTGTTCGGCCACGAGAAGGGAGCCTTCACCGGCGCCAACGAGCGGCGGCGCGGCCGCATCGAGCTGGCCGAGGGCGGCACCTTCTTCCTCGACGAGGTCGGCGAGCTCAGGCTCGAGCTCCAGGCCAAGCTCCTGCGCGTGCTGCAGGAGCGCAAGTTCGAGCCGGTCGGCGGCACCCGGACCATCGAGGTGGACGTCCGCTGGGTCGCGGCCACCAACCGCGACCTCAAGGCCATGATGAGCGACGGCCGCTTCCGCGACGACCTCTTCCACCGGCTCGCGGTGTTCCCCATCCGCCTGCCGCCTCTGCGCGAGCGCCCGGCCGACATCATCCCGCTGGCGCGCGACCTCATCGGGCGCATCGCGCCGGAGCTGAAGATCCGCCAGCTCGCGCTCAGCGAGGCGGCCGAGCAGCAGCTGCTGCGCTGGCACTGGCCGGGCAACGTGCGCGAGCTGGCCAACGTGCTCGAGCGCGCCGCGATCCTCTGCGACGGGCAGCTGATCCAGCCCGAGCACATCTGGCTCGAGGCGGGCGGCACCGGCGGTGAAGTCGCCGGCGGCGCCGGCGGCGGCGAGGGCGAGGTGAAGACCCTCGCCGAGATGGAGAAGGACGCGATCGCGCGCGCGCTGCGATCGGTCGGCGGCAACCGCCGCCGCGCCGCCGAGCTGCTCGGCATCGGCGAGCGCACGTTGTACGACAAGCTGCGCCGCTACGGGCTCGACTGACACTGCGGCTTCCGCAGGCGGATCGGCGGGACCTGCAGCCACCCGGGCGCGGCGCGAGCGGAGACGGCCAGTTGCGCGCGGCACGCCGGTTGCTCCTGGAGACGGGCAGAGCAGTCGAGCTCGAACAAACCAGGAGAGAACACCATGACGCGCACCACTCATCGCATCCGCTTCGGCCTCGCGGCCGTCCTCGTCACCGCCCTGTCGGGCATTGCGGCCGCCACCCCGGCCCGGACCACCAGGGTGTGGAGCCCGCGCGCCGAGCTGAAGGCGAAGTTCGACCGCAACGACGACGGCACGCTCGGCACGGCGGAGAGGGCGGCGGCGCGCCGCTATCGGATCGATCGCCTGATCGCCGACCTCGACGGCAACCGCGACGGGATGCTGTCGTACGCCGAGGTGCGGACCCGCGGCGCCGAGGCCAGCCTGGTCGTCCACTTTCGCGGCATCGACAAGAACGACGACTGGAAGCTCAGCAGGTTCGAGCTCTACGCCTCGCCCCACGTGCAGGGGCTGATCCCGGCCCGGCACACCTGGTGGTGGTACTACTGGAGCCGGAAGGCGCCTGCCTGACTGCTGTCGGCGGCGGCGCGATAGAACACGCGGCGGTCCCTGTCCTGGTGGCGGGGGCCGCCGCGGCGTTTTCGGCGCGCGTGCGCGGCCAGGGCGGCTGCGCTTTCTGCAGCCGCACTGCCGGACACGCAGCCGCAGTCAGGTCGGCGCGAGCGCAGGCGCGGAGTTGCGAGCGGCACGCCGGTTGCTCTTGTGACCACTCGAGCTGTCCGAAGGGAGACGTCATCATGTTCACCATCACTCGCAAGATCCGCATCGCGCTCGCTGGCATCGCCGTCGCCGCCCTGCCCGGGCTGGCCATGGCGCAGCCGACGACCATCTCGCCCAGCAAGGCCCACGCGCTGGAGAAGTTCGACGCCAACCGGAACGGCGTCCTCGACAAGGCGGAGCGCCGGCAGATGCGCCTCACGCGCAAGCAGCACCTCTTGCAGAAGTTCGACGCCAACGGGAACGGCGTCCTCGACAAGGCGGAGCGGGGCGCGGCCGTCCACGCCAAGGTCACCCGCATGATCGCGCGGCTCGACATCGACGGCAGCGGTACGCTGTCGCGGCGCGAGGTCTCGCTGGTCCCGCGCTCGGTGGTCGCCCGCCACTTCCTGCAGATCGACGCCGACGGCGACGGCGTGGTGACCAGACACGAGCTGGCCACCTCCAAGATGGTGAAGCTGAACAAGCGCGGCAAGGGCAAGGGCA
>Ga0111539_10001046_pt1 | contig 36386 bp, 29 predicted proteins | sample RhiMethybrSRZTD1_FD_79667 | JGI IMG/M metagenome (GOLD analysis project Ga0111539, IMG submission 79667) | Populus rhizosphere microbial communities from Tennessee, USA - Rhizosphere MetaG P. TD hybrid SRZTD1 (version 2) (version 2) | ecosystem: Host-associated > Plants > Roots > Rhizosphere >...
AGCGCGGCAGCCCGAGCCGCCCGAGCCCCGCCGCCAGCGCCCGCGGATCACCCGCTCTCGCCACGTGCGAGGCGAGCACCACCCCCGCGATGCGCAGGATCATCGCGAGCCCCTCGAGAGCCCCGGTCACGTTCATCTCGAGGTCGAAGCGGAACAGCGGCACCGTCAGCGTGACCCAGCGGTCGTGCTCCGGGTCCTCGCCCAGCAGCGCGTACGCCACCCAGATGAGCCCGAGCAGGAGGACGAGCTTCCTCAGCTGCCGGACCAGCGCGCCGAGCCCGAGCCCGAGCGCGAGCCACAGCGCCACCTGCAGCCCGGCCACCGCCGCACACCACTGCCAGCCGGGCAGGAAGAAGACGCCCACCGCGACGGCAGCCAGATACAGGGCGCGCAGGCGGGGATCGACCACCACGTGCGCTTAGCCTACCACCCCGGACCGAACGGTCCCCGCGCAAGACCGAAACCAGATCACCCCGGATGACCCCGTGGGCCTCCCGAAAAGCAAACGCCCCGTCCGGGGCTTCCGAACGGGGCGCGCTCTGGTGATGTTGTTGGCCCGGGCCTACTGGCCTTCCACCGGCTGGTCCGGGGTGCACGCGACGCCGGTCGCGATCGAGTTCGAGTACTTGGCGTAGGTGAGGTCGAAGAAGCTCTGGATCGACTGCAGCCTCTCCTCCGCCATGATGTAGTTCGGGTGGCCGTTGTCGTCCCGCTTCATCTCGTAGCGCCCGGAGATGATGAGGTCGCTGAACGAGCCATCCGCGTTCACCGTGCCGGTCACGAACTTGAGGATGTACGGCATGTTCCTCTGCTGCGTGTAGAAGTCGATGTTGTTCGCGCTCATGAAGTTGCCGCCGGTTCCCGCCGAGTGGCAGCCGTAGCACTGACCCTCGGCCGTGTTCTGGTCGGCGACGTTCTCGAAGTTGGTCGCTTCGAAGTCCTCGTACGTCATGCAGTTGGCGAACAGCGTGAGCGCCTCGACCAGGGTGTCCGGCGGCTCGGCTGACGGCGGCTCCTCGGGATCCGGCGGATCGATGTCGTCTTCACCGTCGGGCGGCGCGACGCCGTCTTCCACCGCCTGCTGGATGATCCACTCGGACATCTTGTCCTTCAGGCTGTCGGACATGGCCGGGCCGGCGTGGACGCCGTGCAGGATCAGCTTGCTGTTCTCGGGCGAGTTGCCGACGATCGGGCTGCCGTCCACCCACGACTTGTACGCGCGGATGGTGGTGTAGCTCGACGCCTTGTCAGGTCCCAGGTAGTCGGGGCCGGTGGTGGTGTCGTCGAGGTTGGCTCCCACGTGGCAGGCGCCGCACTCGGCGATCTGCTGGTCGTTGAGGGCCGTGTACAGCTGTTCCGCCGACGCACCGTCGCCACCACCACCGCCGCCACCGCCGCCCGACTCGTCGGACGGCTGGTACTCGCCGACGCATCCGACCAAGAGGAGCGAGGCCGCGATCGAAGAGAGTGAGTGCAAGCGCATGTGCTACTCCGTTTCTTCTTCGTTCAGGTTAGGAGCGTTCGCGATCACCCGCGGCGGCGGCGAAGCACCAGGAAGGCGCCGAGGAGGAGGAAGAGACCGCCGAGGGCGCTGCCTTCGGTTCCGGCCATGCTGCATCCGCCAGCTCCGCCCGACTTGTAGTCGGGATCCTGGTCGTTCGGGATGCCGTCGCCGTCGTCATCGTCGTCGCCAGGCGGGGTCTCGTCGTCGCCATCGGGCGGCGGGGTGTCGGGCGGCAGCGTGATGTTCGGGGTGTGGCCCGGCATCAGGGTCAGGAACATCGAGTTCTTGTAGTCGTCCGGCGACATCATTCCGGAGCCGGCGGTGGCGATGAAGGTCTTGGTCTCCTTCTGCCAGCCGGTGGCCAGGCTGTAGCCCGGGTTCGGGATGTCACCCACGCAGCTCACGAAGTCGCGGCCCTGGGTGTTCGGGTTGTTGCCGTAGAGGTTGGCGAGCTCGCCGGAGTCAGCCGTGTACGGGCTGGTCACCTTGGCCGAGCCCTCGGTCTGCAGGTTGTCGGCGTCGTTGTAGTAGATCGGGGTCAGGACGCCGGGGCCGCTGTTCGAGATCGACGCCTCGACCAGGATGCCGGCCTGGACGCCGTCGGGGCCGTGCGCGCCGGTGCACATCGCCGCGTGCGCCTGGTAGTGGCCGGACGACTTGGTCGACATGATCTGCAGGTTGTAGTTGGCGTCGAACGAGACGACGTGGGTGTAGAGCAGCGAGGTGCCCTTGTCGTTGTCGTTCTCCTGGCGCGAGGTGGTGTTGATCGCGTAGAAGAGTCCGGGCTTGGGACCCGGGGCGATCTCGGGGGAGTTGGCGTACAGCTGGGCGCCCGGGTTGGACTTCATGAGCGCCATCTGGCCGGTCAGCTTGCCGCCGTCGCCCGCGTTCGGGTTGGCGACGTTGATCGCGCGGCAGTAGGCGCCGTCCTCCGGCGGCCTCTCGTCGCCCTTGGCGGCGCAGGTGACGAACACGCCGTCGGTGGTGATCTGGGCCTGGAACGGGCGCGGGATGTTGGCCGGGTCGATGACGTCGTTGATCCGGTTGGTCACCTGGACCGAGTTGTTGTCGTTGACCTGGGCGACCGTGCAGTCGGCGTTGTCGCCGTTGTCGTTGTAGCAATAGACGAAGCGCTTCGGGTACGCGGCCGGAATCTGCAGCGCGTCCAGCGAGGCGCCGGTCTTCAGGAAGTTGACCGTGCCGGCGCCGTCGTTGCCGTTGTTGTCGCCGAGGTTCTGCCGGGCGCCGAGCGGAGCACCGGTCGAGGCCCGGAAGACCTGCGCGTACGGCTGCACGTTGGTCTGGTTGTCGTCGTTGGTCGGCAGGATCATCAGGACCTTGTCGTCACCCGCGTACTGGATGTCCGGGTGGTTGCAAGGCCGGTTGCCGCGGTTGTTGGTGACGAGGACGCCGTCGACCATGCGGGTCGGCGCCTTGTCGGCGTTGAGCGTCCAGGCGTAGTACCGGCACTGGTACGGCCCTTCGTTCCGGTTGGGAATCTGCTTGGCCGACATCGCGACGAAGGCCACCCACTGGACGCCAGCAGCGTCCACCCACTGGGTGCCCTTGGCCTGCTCGAAGCCGGGGCCATCGTTCTCGCCCCGCGGACCGCAATCGTCACTTTCCTGATTGCAGTCGGCGACGAGCTCATAATGTGGTGCCGGGGCTGCCAGAGCAGGTCCGGACAGGCCCAAGGCCAGAACGGTGCCGACGAGGAATCGCGTGGGCTGACTCATTGGACCTCTCCTCCTACGGGTTCCCGGCAGGGAGCGTGCGGTAGGGACGGTGCGTGCCATCTCGCGGGGTCCGTTGTGCAAGGCTTGTACCGGCAGTACCCGTTGCGAAAACAGATACATGCTGGTGCCTTTGCCGGGGTCTGGTCCCCCAGACCAGGTCTCGTGTTCCCAGGAAAACGAGGACCTTGGAATGAACTTGGAGGTCGATCACAAGGAGGCCCCTGCAGGCGGGAGCCATCACCCGGCTTGTAACATCGCTGTAAGGTATCGATTGTTCTGACTGTGATGCGGAGGCCCCGTGGGACGGGAGTGCAAACTGGACAGGGCGGAGTCGATGGAAGGTCGACTGACCACCTGCTGGGGTCCCGCCTCCCACCACCGGGTGGTGATCTTTCCCTGCAGCCGGGACGAGATCTCGCGGAGATCGGCTCGCCGCTACCGGGCGTGGCACCCGAAAGTGGCAGCAGTTGCGTGTCCGACCGTTGCGCTTCAGCGACGCTCGCGGGCGCGGGCCCGCTTCGCCGTGTAGAGCTGGATGGACGTGACCGCGGTGGCGGTCCGCCTGGACTCGGGGCCGAGGTGGACCATGAGCTGCCCACCCATGCCGCGCGGCGCCGAGACCTCGATGGTCGCGCGCTCGCGGGCCAGCTCGGCGCCCTCGATCCGGCGCACGATGGAGTTCTTCTCCAGGAGCTCCATCGCGACCACGTGCGAGGCATCGACCCCGACCTTCCCCAGGTAGTCGAAGAAGAGGAAGTAGGGAATGCCGTCGACCATCATGTGCGGCTCGATCCCGCGATCGAAGGTCTTGTTGCGCTTGATGTCGTGGGCGATCCGGCCGTCGAGATAGATCCGCACGCCGCCCTTCATCGGCTGCCCCGCGTACGGGATGCCCTCGATCTCGACGCCGTCGTCGCCGACCAGGCCCCACTTCGCGCGATCCCACACCGGCGGCTTCTTGTCGATGTAGATGGCGACCGCCTGCACCTTGTCGATGGTGTCGGAGACCTGCAGCCGGGGATCCCAGTGCATCCGCATCTTGCCGTTGTCGCCCTCGGTGAAGGAGAAGGTGAGCTCGTTCTTCAGCCGGCGGATCTCGTCGCCCGACATGATCGCGACGCGGCCGCGCCCGCCATACATGTGGACCTCGCGGATCCTGGCGAGCGGGACCTCGAGCGCCTCGAAATACTCGGCCAGCCGGAAGCGGATCACCTCGCGACCGTCGCCGAGCTTGATCGGCCGAGTCGGCAGCCAGGCGGGGAGCTCGCCGTAGGCGACGACCGCGATGGGCACACCGTCGACGTAGAGCGGTGACTGGCCGAATCGCTTCTTCTTGGCGCCGCCGCCGCCCCGCTGGCCACCGTCGCCGCCTTCGCCCTCGCCGTCACCGTCGCCGTCGAGCGAGAGGTCGCCCTTGTCGACCGGCGGCGGGGTGAGGTTGCCGGTGAGAGTCCAGGCGTGATCGCTCACGGGCACGGCGCTGGCGAACGGGCCCTTGATCTCCTTCTTCTTCGCGGTCCCGCGCGCCTTGGCCGCCGCCACCACCGCCGGGTTGCGCCCTCGCTCGCGACAACCCGCCGAGCAGAGCATTGCAGCGCCGACGAGACATACACCGACGACCAGCCGCATGCGCCTCTGGTTATAGCACGCGACGCGGGCGATGATGCCGGGCTCGAGGGAGGGGGACATGAACGCGACCGAAGCGACCCGGAAGAACTTCACGAAGGCTTCTCGCGCGCTCGGCCTGTCCGAGCGACTCGAGAAGCAGCTCATCACGCCGAAGCGCGAGGTGAAGGTGGAATGCACGATCGAGGCCGACGACGGGCACGTCGCCACCTACGTCGGCTACCGGGTACAGCACGACGACGCGCGCGGTCCCATGAAGGGCGGCATCCGCTACCACCACGAGGTCGATCCGGACGAGGTCAACGCCCTCGCGTCCCTCATGACATGGAAGACGGCCGTGGTGGACCTGCCGTACGGCGGGGCCAAGGGGGGCGTCAACTGCGATCCGCGTGCCATGTCGAAGCGCGAGCTCGAGCGCCTGACTCGCGCGTTTGTCGGCGGGATCCACGACGTCATCGGGCCCCACCGGGACATCCCGGCCCCAGACATGGGGACAAATGCCCAGACCATGGCCTGGATCGTGGACGAGTTCTCCCGCGTCCACGGCCACTCGCCCGGCGTGGTGACCGGCAAGCCGATCGAGCTCGGCGGATCGCACGGGCGCGAGGAGGCGACCGGCCGGGGCCTGTTCTTCGCCATGCAGAACCTGTTCGGCGCCGAGGGAAAGCGGATCGGCGACTTCACCTACGCGGTGCAGGGCTTCGGCAACGTCGGCTCGTGGGTGGCGCGCTTCATCGCCGAGGGCGGCGGCAAGGTGACGGCGGTGTCGGATGTCGGCGGGGCGGTGCGCAACCCGGCCGGGCTCGACATCGGCAAGCTCGTCCAGCATGCCGGCAAGAGCGGATCGGTCGTCGGGTTCGCCGGTGGCGAGGCGTTCCCGGCCGAGGCGCTCATCGCCGAGCCGGTCGACGTCCTGGTTCCCGCCGCGCTGGGCGGCGTCATCACCGGGCGCAACGCGAGCGAGATCCGCGCCCGCTACATCATCGAGGGGGCCAATCACCCGGTCGATCCCGAAGGCGACGACATCTTGCAGAAGCGGGGCGTGATCGTCCTGCCCGACATCTACGCCAACGCCGGCGGGGTGACCGTGTCCTACTTCGAGTGGGTGCAGAACATCCAGCAGTACCGCTGGGAGGTCGACCGGGTGAACGCCGAGCTCGAGAAGGTCATGAAGCGCTCGTTCGCCGACCTGACGGCGACCGCGAGGAGTCATGGCTGCGATCTCAGGACCGCGGCCTTCGCCCTGGCGATCCAGCGGGTCGCGCTCGCCACCGAGCTGCGCGGCGTCGGGTAGTGGTCGATCAGAAGCTGCCGCCGAGCACCAGGCTGCCGCCGCCGCTCTCGGGGGTGACCCGCAGCGATGCGGCGCGCGCCCGGCGCTGGCCGATGACGAACAGCACCACGCCGGTGGTGGCCAGCGCGCCGCCGGCGACTCCATAGAGGATCGCGCGCCGGCTGGCCGAGCGCCCGTCCTGGTAGATGCTCGCCTGGGTCCGGTCCCAGCCCTGATCCGCCGGGAGCTCCTCGAGGTAGCTCTCGGCCGAGCGGGCGTCGCGCATGGCCGACCAGGCGAGCGCGAAGGCACCGACCGCGCCGGCGCCGGCGGCGATGCCGGTCCAGCGGAGCACGCGGCCGTCGGACGGCCGCTCGGCGTCGGGTTCGCTCGCTGGCTCGGCCACGTGCGCACGCTCGGTGGCGCGCTCGACCGTCCGGCGCGGCGGCGGCGTGAAGGTGGGCGGCGGCTCCGGCTCCGGCTCCGGCTTCGGCGCCAGCTCCTGCTCGAGCTCGGCGACCGTCTTGAGCGCGAGCGCCCGCCGCGAGTCGCCGGGGTCGGCGGCGGCGAGGAAGCGGCGGTAATAGGCGAGGGCGAGCTCGCCGTGTCCCTCGCGCCGGTGGGTCGAGGCGATGTTGAACAGGAGGATCGGCTCGGGATGGATCTCGTAGGCGCGCTGGAACTCGCGGCGCGCCGCGCCGTACTCGCCGTCCCGGAAGTGGTCGGCGCCGCGCTGGACCGAGGCCCGGTAGCTCTGGATGTCGGACCCGTCGGACTCGTCGCCGCGGGCTGCCGCGGGGGCGGCGACCAGGAAGGCCAGGAGGAGGGCGGCGCTAGTAGACGACTGGCGTCTCGACGTCCTCATAGGACTCGACCTTCCTGGCAGGGGGCGGGGTGGGGCGCGGGATCGATCGCGGCGCCGGCTTGGCGTGTCGCCTCGGCTCGGCGCGCCTCTCGGCCGCGACGGGCTCTCGCGCCGGGAGCCGCAGCGGTGGCGGCGGCGCCGGTTCGCTCGCGACGACGGGCGCGTCCGCCGGCGGCGGGTCGGGCAGGGGCGCCGGCGCGGGCGCGGGCGCGCGGTCTGCCGCCACCGGTGCCGGCCGGTCGGCGCGGGCTTCGGGCAGCGCCCCCGCCCGGTCTCCCGAGCGGATCGCCAGTGCGCTCGTGCCGGCGGCGAACAGGCCGATCGCCGCCAGGCACAGCTCGCGCGCGTTGTCGCGGATCCGGCGGAACCAGGTCGGGCGCCACGGCGGGGTCTCGCGGGTCAGCTGCAGCATCGTCGTCGGCGCCGCCTCCGGCGCCGGCAGCGGCCGGGTCTCCCCTTCGATCTCGTGGGTGGGCGAGAGGACCTCGTGGACGCCGACGAGCTTCTCGACCTCGCCGAGGTCGCGGTCCAGCTCGGCCGCGTGCTGATAACGGCGCGCCGGCAGCTTCGCCATGCAGCGCGCGATCACCCGGCTGAGCGCCGCCGGCACCGTCGGGTCGAGGCGCGAGGGCGCCTCCGACTGGCCGTACAGGTGCTGGGCGAGGATCTCGCGGGTCTCGCCGCTCGACTCGAACGGATACTGCCCGGTGACCATGTGATAGAGCACCAGCCCCAGGCAGTAGATGTCGCTGCGCGCGTCGATCTCGTCGTCGCCGCGGCATTGCTCGGGCGACATGTACTCCGGCGTCCCGATGATGAGGCCCGACGCGGTGATGGGCGCCGGCGTGTCCGGCTCGATCCGCTTGGCGATGCCGAAGTCGAGGAGCTTGGCCCGCTCGCCGGGGTGAACGTCGAGATCGGGACAGAGGAGGATGTTGGCCGGCTTGAGATCGCGGTGGACGATGCCCTGCTGGTGGGCGGCGGCCAGCGCCGACGCCAGCTGCCGCCCGAAGGCGATCGCCTGCGGCAGGGGCAGCGGCCCTCGCTCGAGCCTTTCGGCCAGGCTCTCGCCGTCGAGCAGCTCCATGACCAGATAGCCGCGCCCCTCGGGTGTGCAGCCAGCATCGAGCAGCTCGACGATTCCCGGGTGGCGGATCGCGGCCAGTGCGCGCGCCTCGTTGATGAACCGTCGCTCCATCACCGGATTCGACAGGTGGTCGGGGTGCAGGACCTTGATGGCGACCGGGCCGCCCAGCTCCTGGTGCTGGCCGGCGTAGACCACTGCCATGCCGCCACGGCCGATCACGTCGGTGACGCGATAGCGCCCGAGCACATCTCCCACCCGCATGGATCGCCGGCGCTGCAATGCGCGTTCCGGGATACATGCCGGCGGCGATCGCGCGAGACCGCTGGCGGCGCATGCAGGCCGGGGCCGGCGATCGCGCGGAGGTGGGGCTCGCGCCTAGAGGCCGGGCCCTTCAGGTCGGGGATGGAACTCCCATCTCCCCATCCGGTTTCCGCCGGTCTGTGGCGCCCGACCTGCGGCACCGCCGTTGCAGTTGCAGATCGCGTGGCCAGGAGCGGGAGGCTCTTGTGGGCGGCGGCCATCGCGTCGGCGAGCGCCTGCTTCGCCCCCGATCTGAAGGACGGCGTCATCCCGTGCGGTGAGGCCGGCTGTCCGTCGGGCATGGAGTGCGCTGCCGACGGCTACTGCTACCGGGATCCCCCCGACGACGGCCTGCCCGACGGCTCGCCGGGCGGCGGCGCTGCCGACCGCGTGATGGCGCTGGCGGTCGGCAACGACGGCCAGCCGGATCGCATCTACGCCGGCTGCCCGGGCGGCGGCATGGCCGAGGTCTGGACCTCGCCGCTCGCGCGCGCGACCACCGCGCTCGCCTGGGGCGACGCCGACGGCGACGACCTGCCCGAGCTGGCCATCGCCGGCAACGGCGAGCCGCTCGAGATCTTCCGCTTCGCCGGCGGCGAGCTGGCCGCGGCCTGGAGCTTTCCCTCGGCCGACAACGGATCCGAGCTCGCCTGGGGCGACCAGGACGGCGACGGCTACCAGGACCTGGCGCTCGGCCGCTCCGGTGGCCGGCTCGGCATCTACGAGTGGACCGGAGCCGCGGTCGAGCTCCGCTGGAGCTCGTCGTGGGACGACGTGGTCAGCGCGGTGGCCTGGGCCGATCACGACGGCGACGGCGATCTCGAGGTCGCCCAGGCAGAGCGCGCCGACGACAGCGTCCTGTTCGACGTCACCAGCACCGCCTCGTCGCTCGACGTGGTCTGGTCATCACAGAGCGTCGAGACCACCGAGAGCCTGGCCTGGGCCGACGCCGACCGCGACGGCGATCCCGATCTCGCGGTCGGCAACGACGGCCAGCCGAACCGGCTCTACCGCAACGACGCCGGCAACCTGGTGCCGGTCTGGACCGCCGCCGACGCGACCACCACCCGCGCGGTCGCCTGGGCCGACATCGACGGCGACGGCGATCCCGATCTCGCGGTCGGCAACGACGGCATGCCGAGCCGGGTCTACCGCAACGACGGCGGCGGCGGGCTGGCGCTGGCCTGGACCGCCCCGTCCGCCGACTCGACCCGCGCGCTCGCCTGGGCCGACATCGACGGCGACGGCGATCCGGATCTCGCGGTCGGCAACCACGGCGACCCGGTCCGGCTCTACCGGAACGACGGCAGCGGCTCCTTCGAGCTCGCCTGGTCGGCGCCGGTCTCGGATGCCACGACCAGCGTCGACTGGGCCCGCTGGCCCGGCGTCCCGGCCGCCTGCCCCTAGGCTAGGCGTCCCGGTCCGATTCGCTGTCGGAGCGGCGCTGGGCGGCGATGCCGTAGCGGCGCAGCAGGGCGCGCAGGTGGCTCCGGTCCATGCGGGCGGCGCGGGCGGCGCGCGAGATGTTGCCGCGAAAGTGGGCGATGAGCTGCTTGAGGTAGTGCTCCTCCCAGGCGCCCATCGCGTGCTCCTTGGCCGAGCGGAAGGAGAGCGCCGGGTCGAAGCCCCAGCCGCCGCGGTTGCGATCGGGCCTGAGCATCTCCTCCCAGGCGGCCGGGTCGGCGGTGAGCAGCGCGCGCTCGACCGCGCTGGCCAGCTCGCGGACGTTGCCGCGCAGCTCGGCGCCCGCCAGCGTGTTGACCAGCTCGGCCGGCGGCCGGGCGCCCGCATCCGGGCCCATCTCGCGGAAGAGGTGATCGACCAGGAGCGGGATGTCCTCGCGCCGGTCGCGCAGCGGCGGGATGACCAGCCTGACGGTGTTGAGCCGGTACCAGAGGTCGGAGCGGAAGGCGCCGCGGTTGACCTCCCTGCGCAGGTCGCGATTGGTGGCCGCCAGGATGCGGACGTCGACCGGGATGCGCTCGGTCGAGCCGACCCGCCTGACCTCGCGCCGCTCGATGGCGCGCAGGAGCTTGGGCTGGAGCTCGAGCGGCAGCTCGCCGATCTCGTCGAGCAGGAGGGTGCCGCCGGCCGCGGCCTCGAACAGCCCGATGCGCCGCGCGCGCGCGCCGGTGAAGGCGCCCGCTTCGTGGCCGAAGAGCTCGCTCTCCATCAGCGAGGCCGGGATGGAGCCGCAGTCGACCACCACGAAGGGGCCCGACGCCCGCGGACTGGCCTCGTGGATCGCCTCGGCCATCAGCCCCTTGCCGGTGCCGGTCTCCCCTTCGATGAGGACGGTGACATCGGCCGGCGCCACCTGGGCGACCACCGCGAACAGCCGCCGCATCGCCAGGCTCGCCCCCAGGACCGGGCCGAAGCGGTTCTCCTGGCTGACCGCGGCGCGCAGCGCGTCGGCCATGATGTCGAAGCGGAGCACGGTCTCGCCGACCGTGATGAGCGCGCCCGGCGGCATCACCGCCGAGTCGATGCGGAAGCCGCCGAGCGAGGTGCCGTTGGTGCTGTCGAGGTCGCGCAGCTCGACGCCGCGCCCGGTCACCGCCAGCACGCAGTGGTGGCGCGACACCGCCGGGTCGCTGAGCCGGAGGTCGTTGCCCTCGGCGGTGCCGATGGTCAGCTCGATGCCGCTGGACTCGTAGGCGGCCGGCGCGTCGGGACCGCGGACCACCGCGACCCGGAAGCGGGTGATCTCGCAGCGGGTGCGCGAGATCTCGCGGGTGCTCCCCTTCGACACCGTCGGGATCGTAGCATGGCAGAGCATCGCTCCTCCTTTCACTCGATGCTGTTCAGGTAGAGGACGAGGTCGGCGACGCCGGCGGCGTCGAGCTGCGAGGTGGTGCCGTGGACGTCGACCCGGCCGAACGCGTCGACCGCGAAGCCGTCCTCGCCGGGCCTGAGCGCCGGGTGGCCAGGCGCGAGGATCGCCTCGCCCACGGTGACCGCGTGGCCGTGGTGGAGGTAGTTGCTGCGCCACCACAGGCCGCGCAGCGAGGGAGTGTTGCTGGTCGGCTGGCCGGGCAGGTTGCCGGGCACGAAGCCGCGGTCGGGGTCGCCGAGGTTGATGTCGATGAGGAGCTGGAGCCGGTCCGACTCGGCCGGCTCGACCCCGCGCACCACCAGCGGGTCCTCGAACGACAGGCAGCTCGAGGCGTCGAAGCAGAACGGCACGAAGTAGTCGATGGGCGAGACGTGGATGTTGATCTCGCCGTCGCCGCTGGCCGGCCGGATCGCCTCGAGCATCGCCTGCGGGATGCCGCCGATCTCGTCGAGCACGCGGGGATCGGTGGCGTAGGCGCCGGCGAAGGTCTCGGCCCAGCCGGCGCCCGCCCCGTGGTTGAGCCCGTCGGTGAAGGGATGCCGGGCGCTGTCCGGGTCGTGGCAGTTGGCGCAGCCGGAGTCGCGGAAGACCTGGCCGCCGCGGCCGATGGCCGCGCTGGCGTCGGCGGCGAGCTCCTCGGCGGCGAGCAGGCGGCGGAGCGGGTTGGGCGGCAGGCGCAGCTCCGACACCGTGTAGAAGTCGATGGCGCGGAACACCTCGTCGCGGCTGAGGCCGGTCTCGTCCTCGATGACCTCCTCGGCGACCCGCTTCTGCGCGGCGATCACCTGGGCGATCTCGTCGAAGTTGTCCGGCAGCCGTCCGACCGCGGTGCCCTCGGGCCGGCAGGCGGAGATGCGCCCGTCGGTGACGCGATTCTCCGGGTCGCCGACGCGGCCCTGGGGATCCGACGAGACTCCCTCGATGAGGCCGAACAGGATGAGCTCGCAGTTGGTCCGGGTCTGCGCCGCCAGCGCCAGCGAGGTGTAGCTGCCGTTGGCGAACGAGCCGTTCCAGAAGTAGGAGTCGGTGGTCATCTGGTTGAAGTTGGCCGGCACCTGGTGATACGCGGTGGGCGCGGTGGCGCCGTTCGAGTAGCCGATGCCGTCGGCCAGGAGCTCGTCGGTGTGGCAGCTGGCGCACGCCTTGCGGCCGTTGTTCGACCAGTCGGCGTTGTAGAAGAGGTACTCGCCGGTCTCCATGCGGGTGGCCGGGTAGCCGGGCGCGGCGTAGCCGAGATCGATGGTCGCCAGGCGCCGGCCGCCGTCGGTGTCGAAGATCTCCAGGCTCTCGCCGCCCCAGGAGGCGACGTAGAGCTCCTCGCGCGCGTCGTCGATCGCCAGCGCGAACGGGCGCTCCTGGGTGGCGAAGCTCCTGCCGCTGGCCGAGATGCGGAACGCGCCGCTCGAGACCTCGAGCTCCTGCACCCGGTCGGAGCCGGACAGCGCGAGGTAGAGGCGGGTGCCCGCCGCGTTGCGCGCCGCCGCCACCGGCAGGGCGCCGGACAGGACGCGCTGCTGGGCGACGAAGTTCGGCTCGGCCGAGACGTCGTCGGTGTAATAGATGGGCGCCTGGTTGCCGAGCAGGTAGCCGACCGCGAAGAGCCCGTTCCTCAGGTCCTCGAAGTTGTAGCTGCGGGTGCCGTCGAACAGCGCGCCCGGGTGGGCGACGTGCTCGGCGCCGTCGAGCCCGGTGACGCGCACCGGGTCGGCCTGCACCTGCTGCGGGATGACCGCCTCGTCGTCGCTGAGCAGTCCCCGGTGCGGCGTGGTGGTGGGGACGAAGACCTGGTCGCGGATCTGCACGACGTCCATCGACGGGGCGCCGAGCGCCAGCCGCGCGGTGGCGACGTCCTCGCCGATCGCGATGCGGGCCAGCTCGCCGCCGCGCCCGTTGGCGACGTAGATGGCGTCGTGCGCCTCGCTGAGCGAGAGGCGGGCCGGGTTCGAGCCGACGCCGGTGATCTCGGCGGCCGGCAGGTTGCCGGGGTCGTGCTCGGCCGGATCGACCACGACGACGTCGACCGGGCGATCCGACAGCGGGTCGCGCACCACCTCGAGCCCGTAGCGGAGCACGCTGGCCCGCCAGCCGTTGCCCACGTAGAGGTCGACCTTGTCCGGGTCCTGCGCCGCCGGCGTTCGCTCGACCAGCAGCAGGTCGGTGCAGAAGTAGTCGGTCGCGATCTCGACCGGCCCGTCGGCGGTGCGCAGGAGCTGGCCGCTCCTGACGTCGATGACCGAGATGTAGTTCGAGTACTGGTTGCAGACCAGGAGCAGCCCGGACGGGTGGGCGACCAGCCGCTGTGGCCGGACGCCGACCCGCACCCGGCGCACCTCGCGGCTGGCGAGATCGACCAGCGCCACCTCGTTGCCCGGCGTCATGATGTCGCCGCCGAGCGGGACGGCGGCGAAGCGATCGCCGTCCACCGTCACCAGGTCGACGTCGGACGGGTTGCCGCGGAACGGGATCTGCTGGGCGCGCTGGCGGTCGGCGGCGTCGGCGATGATGGTCACCACCTGGCCGCGCTCCTGGCCGATCTGGGCCGACAGCTCGTCCATCTTCTGGGCCGCCGACAGGAAGTCGGCGCCCGGCGCGGCGAAGTCGGCGTCGCTGACCGCCACCCCGTCGTGGACGAACCGGCCGTACTCGTTGCGTGGGGTGAGCCCGTAGAGCGGCGCCAGCGAGCCGCGGACGTAGACCGAGGCGGAGGGCAGCGGCGGATCCGTCGGCGGGGTGTCGGGTGGGTCGCCGCCGTCGTCGGGCGGCCCGAAGACCTGGCCGACGTCGCATCCGATGAGGAGCAGCGAGAGGAGCAGGGGACGGGTGCGCATCAGATGCCTCCTTGCGGGCCGAGCTGGACGACGATCTCGCCCGTCGCCGCCGTCATCGGGTTGCCGAGCTCGTCCTCGAGCGCGAGCGAGAAGCGGAACCGGTCGTCGGTCGAGCGCTGGAGGAGCTTGACCAGGAGCCGGGTGGTGGTGCGCGCAGAGCGGAAGCTCGGCAGCTGGGCGATGGCGCTGATCTGCCCGGTGCCGTCCGACTGGGCGACCAGCGCGTCGCCGACGAAGAGGCGGACCGGGTTGCTCGAGGTGAGCACCACCTGGGCGGTGAGATCGACCGGCGCGGTGTTGGTCAGGTAGGCGACCGCGTAGGCGACCCGGCCGGAGGTGGCGGCGCGCGGGAACGCGGTGTCGAGGTCGATGGTCGAGCCGGGCGAGAAGAGGCCGTCCCACTGGCCGCCGTTGAACTGCGGAGCGCCGCTGGGATCGAAGATGGCCGGGCGGCCGGCCAGCTCGTCGACCGGTGTGACGTCGCTGAGCGCGGTGGCCGGGTAGTCGCCGGCGACCAGCCAGTCGCGCACGAAGCCATTGGCGTCGGGCCGCAGGCCGCCGGCGAACTTGAGGATGGTGCGCGCCTGGACCGAGTCGATGGCGAAGTCGGCGCCGCCCGGGTGCGGCAGGCCGGTGGCGAACGGGTGATCGGCGACGTTGGCGATCTCGTTGGTCGGATAGAGGAAGAGGGAGCTCTCCTCGGGCCTGACGAAGTTGGCGAAGCTCGCCGCCGAGGCGAAGTTGAAGGTGAGGCGCGCCTTGTCGGTCGCGTTCGGCAGGATCGGGAAGTTGGAGCCGTTGGGCGGCGGCTGGCCGGCCACCGAGACCCCGTGGCAGCTCACGGTGTCGCCGCAGGTCCGCCCCTGGGCGCCGCCCTCGACGGCGCCGAGGTCGTTGAAGATCGGGTTGACCCGCCGGGCGAAGAAGGCGAAGTCGAGCGGGGTGGCGTCCAGCTGCGAGCCATAGAGGTAGGCGAGCAGCCGCTGGTAGTTGAGGTCGTCGGCGCCGCCGAAGACGCTTTGCCCCGGGTGCGGATGGCGGCGGCAGCGCGGGTCGTCGAGCGGGCAGAGCAGCACCTCCGAGCCGGAGGGATTGGCGAGATCGACGAAGCAGGCGAAGTTGGCCAGGTTGCGCGCCGGGTCGAGCTGCGGGCTGAGATAGAGGATGCCGGGACCGCGATCGGTGCCGTGGCACGGGCCGCGCGTACAGCCGGTGGTGGCGCCGCCGCCGCCGCCGCCCGGGTCGTTGAAGTCGACGTCACCGCGCAGGAGCGGCAGGATCTCCTCCGAGAAGACCGCCAGGCTGAAGCGATCGACCGGCGCGCAGCTCGGGTCCTGGCCGCCGGCGGCGTCGGCGGCGGCGGTGATCCAGGCCAGGATGGCGGACGCCTGCTCCTGGCTGACCACCGCCGAGGCGCCGGCGCCGTGCCGGGTGGTCGCCTTGAGGTAGAAGAGCGAGGTCTTGGGCGAGCCGAGGTTCATCCGGCGGGTGACAGCGATGAAGTTCGCCTCCATCTCGGCGCTGTCCCGGCCCGGCTGCGCCACCAGCCTCATGGTGCCGGCACCGGTGCCGTGGCAGGCGCTGGCCGCGCAGCCCTTGCCCTCGGCGCTGTCGAGAGTGGGCTGGATCGCCGCCTGGTAGACCGCGTAGTCGAACGGGCTGGCGCCCGGCGGCGCGGTCGAGCCGCTGCCGCCGTCGGCCAGGTAGCGCGCGCTGGCGTCGTCGACGTAGGCCAGGATGGTGGCGAGCCGCGGGTCGTCCTCCGGGTAGCTCAAGGGGTGGGTGGGGAGGTCGCCGTCGAGCGCGATGACGATCGGGCTGTTCTTCGGCGAGTCGAGGTCGACGAACCCGGCGAGCGAGTTGAACGACTGGGCGTAGGCGCAGTTGCCGACCGCGGCGGCGGGCCAGACCGTGAAGCCCTTCTGGCCGCTCGGCGGCGCGTGGCAGCCGGCGGCCGCGCAGTTCTCGACCAGGAGCGGCAGCACCGCCTCGCCGTACATCGCGAGGTCGAACGGGTAGCCCGGGCTCTTCTCCCCGTCGCTGTGGATCTGGCAGTCGTCGGCGGCCGGTCCGTCCTGGCCGACCGTCTCCACGCAGCCGGCCATGAGGGACAGGAGCGCGTACGCCGTCGCCGCCGCGGTGGCAGCGACCAGGATGGTGACGAAGCGCGGAGCGGAATGGACGCGTGTCGCGAATCGGCGCATGAGTCTCCTCCCTTGCGCAGGCTCCGCCCGTGGCGGCGCGCGTGCTGGTGCACGTTGCCGCTCGCAGCCGAGCCCGCTGCGTCGTTGCCCACAGGCTGCAACGGTCATTCCAGTGCCTGCCGCGGGCGCGCCGAGCCGCACGATCTCCGCCGATTCAAGGCGATTGGAATCGCTGGCGAGCCGGGCGCGCGCCGCGCGAGCCGACGACTGGCGGCTCCGACCTTCACCCGCCGGGGCGCGAGCCCCGGAGGGCGATCGGCCCCCGCGCCAGCTCGCTGGGACCGGCAAGGACGGGACGTACGACACGGCCTCTGCCGCTGCCGCGGCGGACGTGATCGGCTACACGGCGACGGGGCGTCGACTCGATTGGGCTTGAGTGACGCGCAGCGACGCTGCCACAATCCTGCGCCTGTGCGAGTCGTCACGGCGCTTTCGCTCTGCCTCCTGAACGCCGCCGCCTGCGCGAAGGCGTCGAGCGACGACGACACCGACGGCAACGCCACGCCGGACGCGGCGGTCGGCTCGCACGACGACGCCGGGGGCGACACGCCGGACGCGGGCGGCGGCGTGGTCGCCAGCTCGTGTCCGGCGGATCAGTTCGCGACCGGCTTCGACGAGAGCGGCGCCCTCACCTGCGCCCCGATCGATCCGGCCGCCAGCGGCGCGGTCAACCAGCACTGCTCGATCTATCTCGGGTGGCGTGACTCGTGCGACGGCTGCACCACCGCGCCGGCCAAGTGGGGAGCGACCGGCGCCAGCGCGAGCTCGTGCGCCAACGGCGCCGGCGCGGACGACACCTGCACCACGCCGGCGCTCGGCGGTACCGAGATCGCCCTGTTCGGCCTCAACACCGACGGCGATGTCGACGACAACGACAAGTTCTACCTCGGCTGGCACTGCGTGCCGCCGGACGAGCCGCACGTCAACGGCCCGTGCCCGGCCGGCACCTACCTCTGGGCGGTGGCTCCGGCCGGCGTCGAGTGCGTGACGGCGAGCGACATGATCGCCGAGTACGCGCGCACCAGCTGCAACCTCTACGTCGGCTCGCGCGACAGCTGTGACGGCTGCGTGACGGCGCCGGCCAAGTGGGGCCACGTGAGCGGCGCCGACTGCTCGAACGACAACGGCGTGAACAACACCTGCACCACCCCGATGCTGGGCGGCCAGACGGTCGACCTGTTCGGCCTCAACACCGACGGCGACGTCAACGACGACGACAAGCTCTACATGGGCTTCCAGTGCGCCGGCGCGACCGCGGCCGAGGAGGTGGTCGACCACGCCTGCCCGGACGACCAGCTGGTGGTGGGCATCGGCAGCGACGGCCGGGTGCACTGCGCCAGCCCGCTGCCGGCCGCCGAGGCGGTCATCCAGAGGAGCTGCCGGTTCTACTTCGGCTTCCGCGACTCGTGCGACGGCTGCGTGACGGCGCCGGCCAAGTGGGGCAGCGTGAGCCACAACGAGTGCACCCTCGGGGTCGGGGCAGACGACACCTGTACCTCCGCCCTATTCGACGGCGTGAGCGTCCCGCTCTTCGGGCTCAACACCGACGGCGACGTCGACGGCAACGACAAGTTCTACGTCGGCTTCCAGTGCGAGTGAGCGCCGCCGAGCGGGGGCTCGAGGGCGAGCACTGACGGGACCCGGTCCGCGTTCGCCAGGCGGAGGAGGCCGTAGCCGATGCCGGCCAGCCCGGTCATCAGGCCCGGCGTGCTGACCGCCAGGGGCAGGCCGCAGCGCCAGCCGGCGGCGCCGTGCGCGAGGATGGCCTGACCGCGCCGGCGGGCGGTCGCCTCGAGGTCCCGGTCGTCGAGCACCCGGGCGGCGCCGAGCACGAGATCGAGGTTTCCCAGGTCGCCGTGGCACAGGCAGTGCGAGCGGCCGAGCCCGGCCTCGAGGGTGGTCGCGATCGCGGTCGCCAGCTCGCCCCGCAGGGTGGGGTCGGGGTGGAGGCGGTAGACGCCGAGCCTCGCCAGCCCGATGCCGGGCGCCCCGTGACACCAGGCGCTGATGAAGGCGGTCTCCTCGCCGGGCTCCGCGTCGTCGCCGGTCCGCCACGGCCGCAGATCGGGCCAGTTCTTCGCCGCCGGCGAGTAGTGTGCCCGCTCGAAGCGAAACGCGGCCAGCGCGGCGTCGAGGAAGCGCTCGTCGCCGCATGCGGCCGCCAGGCTGGCGAGGGCGTATCCGATCCCGGCGGCGCCGTGGGAGAAGCCGAGGAGCGCCGGCTCGCCGCCTGACCGCCACGACAGCCCGCGGCCGTCGGCCTCGGCGCGCGCCAGCAGGGCGTCGCCGCACCGGCGCGCGATGGCCACCAGCTCCGGCCCGGGACGCACGGCCTCGAGCGCCAGCACCGACAGGAGGAACCCGGCGAGGCCGTCGATGACGTCGGTCCTGTCGGTCGCCTCGATGCCGGTCGCTGCGCTGCACGCCAGGTCGTGTGCGGCGGCCAGGAGGTCGTCGTCGCCCCACAGGGCGCCGAGGTGTGCCAGGCCGTAGACCAGCCCGCCGGCGCCGACGAAGGCGCCCAGCGTGCGCTCGGCGAGCTCGGTCCGCGCCGCCAGCGCCGAGGCCAGCGCGTTCCGGGCGCCGGCGCGGCAGGCGGGCGATCCCAGGAGCTCGCCCGCGTAGGCCAGGAACAGCGCGATGCCGGTCGTCCCGTCGTAGAGGTCGGCTCCGATCGGCCCGACCGCCAGCGCGTCGCGGCGCTCGCTCATCGGCGAGAGGCCGATCCAGCTGCCCCCCTGGCCGTCGGCCAGCTGGGCGGCGAGCAGCTCCTCGGCGATCGCGCCGGCCGCCGACGCGAAGCTGGCCGCGGGCGCGACGCCGGCGCCGCTGCTGGTCTCGGGCGGCGAGCAGGCTGGCCCGCCGTGCGACATGCTCCGGGTCGACGCCAGGGCGCTCTGGATGAGCCAGCTCTGGTGGCGGAGGTGCGAGTCGCTCATGGCGCGAATGCGCGCCCGGCACGCGTCGAGCCCGGTCTCGGCGAAGAAGCCGCGCCGGATCAGCCTGCCGTCGGCATACAGATCGCGCGAGCCGGGGCGGGTCTCGAACATCGGGATGTCGAGGTCTCGCAGGCTCTGGATCTCGGCCTCGACGATCGCGCGGCCGCCGTCGACGCTCTCGACGCCCTGGTACAGCTTCTCGAGCAGCCGGCGCTCGACCGCTGCGTCCCGGAGGGCGTCCGGGTGGCTCAGCATGTGGAGGAGGCGGGCATACTTCTCGCTCGGCCGGATGAGCACGCGGGTCTCCACGTCGGCGAAGCCGGCGAGCAGGCCGTCCGCCGCCAAGAGCGCCTCGCGGTCGGCCATCAGCGCGCGGTAGGCGCCGGCGTAGCCGCGCGCGACCGACTCGCTGTACTCGGCGGCCGCCACCCGCCTGCCGTCCAGCCGGGGCAGACTGTCGGCGCCGGGCACCGGGAGATGCCGGTAGCGGATGGCCATCTCGTCGGTGCCGATCTCGACGATCTCGGCGGTCACGAAGGGGGTCAGTCGCTCCTCGCCGCTGCCCATCGCGCTCATGTCCACGCCGACGCCGTCGCCGGCCCACACCCGATGGGGCAAGAGCCCGGTCGACAGGACCGAATCGCGCAGGAAGGCCTCGAGCGGGTTGGCGTCGATCTTCACGCGCTGATGGAACAGGCACTCGACATCGACCAGGGTCGGCTGCGACCCCACGGCGATGACGTTCTCCTCGTGGCAGTCGGTTCCGCACAGCGCGTGAACGACGGCGACCAGCGCCCCGTATCGCTCGAAGAACTGCTCCACCTCCTCGCGGTCGCGGCAGGGGGTCGCCGTGACCCGCTCCACCCAGCCGTGATCGCCCCGGGCGAGCGCCCGTGGCTGCCGGATGGCGGGCAACCCGGCGCGATCGCCGAGCCAGGTGACGAGCTCGGCGAAGCGCGCCTCGATCCCGACGTCGCGCGGCTTGTAGATGACGGCGGTGCCGTCGCTGAAGACGAGCCGGCGCACCGAGCGCCCGCCGCGATGGGTGTCACCGAGAGAGCCCTCGATGGTCGACAAGCGCGCGTCGCGCGCGATGCCGAAGGTGGCGCACAGGACCGGCCAGTCCTCGCCCAGGTGGCGCAGGAGATCGCGATGGGCCGCGATCGCGAGCTGCTCGACCAGCGCCAACCTCGGCGCCAGCAGCGGATAGGCGGCGAAGAACTGCTCGACCCGGGGAGCGGAGCGCATGAGATGGCAGAAGGCGTCGTAGCGGGCCTCCCGGGTGTCGCCGGCGAGCTCGCCGCTGTGCCGGGCGATGTGCAGCTCGAGGATGAGCGCCCGGCAGCTCTGCGTCATGATGCGAGACCTGAGCTCGCCGACCAGGACCTCCTCGAGCGGGGAGCCACCGGCGACGAGGTCGGGGTGGGCCCGCTCGAGGCGAGACAGCTCCGCGCGCACGGCGTCCTCGACCCGGTGGAGCGAGGGGGCCATCGGCGCCAGCAGGCGACCGAGAGGCGTCTCCGCGGAGAACTCGCGCCTCTGCTCGGACGCTTCTCGGTTCGCTGTGTGCATGGCGGCTACCGGCAGTCCTTGATGACCCGGCTGGGGTCGCAGATGCTGGTGATGCAGGTGCCGCAGCCGGAGGCGGGCCCGAGGAAGTTGAGGCCGCCCATGACCTGCTCCAGCTGCTCGAGCTCCAGCTCCAGCAGGCCGGCCGGGCTCTGCTCCAGCTCCGCCAGCTCCTCCGCGCTGAGGGTGGCGCGGTAGGCGGGGTCGGTCCAGGCGCGGATGGTTCGCTTCGAGGTCTTCTTCATGTCTCGGTTCCTTTCCGGGTGTGCAGCCACGGCGGCCAGCACCGGAACGACCGATTACACGTCGCGTACCAGGCGCACCCTGGCGAAAGGCCACGGCTCCCTCGGCGCCTGTGGCGGCGCACGCCACGCGGCGTGGAGGGGTCGGCCACTCAGTCGAAGTCGACCGGCGCCGACTCGGCGGCCGCCACCGCGCCCGGAATGCGATCGGGGGCCAGGCCGCGCCAGTAGACCCGCCAGGCGCCGCGCTTGACCATCCCGTCGCACAGCTCCTGGTACCAGGAGGTGATCGGGTTGCCCTCGCGCGACCTCCAGTAGAACGTCGCGTGGTCGCGGGTGAGGGCGCGCCACAGGTCGCGGCCGATGCCCTCGCCGCGGGCCGGGGTGTCGACCGCCAGCTTGCTGAGGTAGGGGCCCTCGGCGGTCGGGCTCACCACGGCGGCTCCGCGGTAGTCGCCCGCCAGGTAGATCCGCTCGACCGGGCGGGACCAGAAGTCGGCGCGCAGCGGGCGGCCGAAGGCGGCCTCGACCAGGGCAGCGAGCCGGGCGCGATCGATCGCGGCCAGATCGCGGTGCACCGCCACCGCCGCGCCGCGCCGCACCAGGGTGCCGGCGCCGCGCACGGTGAACAGCTCGCGCAAGAGCTCGAGCGGTGAGGTCACCGCCACCGTCATCGCGTGCGGTACCGCGTCGACCAGGGCGCGCGCCCGCTCGAGCAGGCGCCGGTGGGGATCCGACAGCACACCGGGCGCAACCAGCTCGTCGTACTCGCTCGTCACGTCGACGATGGAGATGCCCTGGCCGTCCCGCACCATGCGGCCGTGCGGGCCGAGCAGCACCACCTTGTGGGTGGCGACCGCGGCGGCCAGCGCGCCGAGATCGCCGTCTCCGGCACAGAGCACGATCGGGATCCGGCCGCGGCGGGCGATCTCCGCCGCCCCGGCGGGATCCGCCGCCTCGGCGAGCCGGGCCAGACCGCCGGCCAGCTGGGCCGCCTGCGCCGCGCCGCCGAGCGCCAGGATGGGGCTGAGGCCGAGCTCGGCGAGGAACTCGAGGTCGACCGCCAGCGCGTCGCCCGCCACGCCCAGCACCTCCGGGTCGACCGCGATGACGGCGAAGCTCTCCGCCCGCTCGGCCCGGTAGAGCGACAGGTACAGCTCCGCCTCGGCCGGGCGGCCGATGCTGGCCAGGAAGCGGAGGACGGCCCGGTTCGGCGCGCTCATGACGACTGCGCGCGCGTTCGCCGGAAGACCTCGGTGTACACCTCGGTCGCCCACTCGAGGTCGGCGATGGCAACGTGCTCGTCGGCGGCGTGCGCCTGCGCCACGTCGCCCGGGCCGATGACCACCGCGTCGATCCCCACCTCGGCCAGGACGGCGGCCTCGGTCCAGAAGTCGAGCGTGCCGGCGGCGTCCATCAGCTGGTCGCCGAGCAGCGGGCGGAAGGCCTCGGCGTTGGCGGTGCCGAAGGCGCCCCGGTCCATGATGTGGGTGATGCGGACCGCCGGTCCCTCCTCGAGCGCGGCGCGCGCCACCGCCTGGGTGAGGTCGCGGTCGAGCTCGATGCGATCGCAGCCGGGCGGCGGGCGATAGGAGAAGGTCATCGCCGCCCGGTCGGGCACCACGTTGAAGGCCACGCCGCCCTCGAATCCGGCAATGTTCATGCAGAGCCCGGTCATGTCGGGCGGCCCGCGGTCGATCCAGCGGCGCGCCAGCTCGTCGAGCTCGACCGCCAGCCGCGCCAGCGCCACCATCGGGCGCGGCATGGAGTCCGCCCGCGACGAGTGGCCGCCCACGCAGGTCACCTCGACGCGCGCCGCCGCCACCCCGCGGTGGCGCACCACCGCGCGCCGGCTGGTCGGCTCGGAGACCAGCGCCCGCTCGATGCCGGCCGCCCGCGGCGAGAGGAGGAACGCGCGCATGCAGCTGGCCCCGTGCTCCTCGTCGCCGGAGAAGAGGAAGGCCATGCCGTCCGGCCGCTCGCGCTCGAGCGCGCACAGGGCGGCCGCGACCGCGCCCTTGGTGTCGGCCGAGCCGAGGCCGTAGAGGTTGCCGCCCTCGCTCTCGCCGCCGAACGGGTCGCGGGTCCAGCCGCGGTTGATCGGCACCGTGTCGATGTGCGCGTTGAGGAGGAGCCGCGGAGGGGCGGCGCCGAAGCGGGCGTAGACGTAGGCGCCGGTGCCATCGCCGTCCGGCCGCGGCACCAGCTCGACCGCGACGTCCTCGGCGCCGCGCTCGGCGAGCATGGCGCCCAGCGCCCGGCACAGGCCCGGCTCGTCGCCGCCCGGGTTGGTGGTCCGGTGCTGGATGAGCCGGGCCAGGAGCTCGGCCGGGCTGGATTGCTGCTGGCTCACGCGCGGGCTCCCAACCCGCGCGCAGACGGCGCGAGCAGGCCCTTCCACGCCGCGTGCTCGCCGATGCGGCGGAGCGCGCGGGCCAGGAGCGTCTTGCCCGGCTCCATGCGGTGCCAGGTCGACGCACCGGACGGATGCGGAAGTGGAATCACGTCGGCCTGGTGTCCGCCGGGCAGCTCGAGCCGCAGCTGGCGTCCCACCACCTCGTCGAGCGTCGAGATCGGCTCGGGCACGAGCTGCGCGATGGCCAGCTTGCCGACCGGCAGGACCAGCGTGGGCCTGAGCAGATCGATCTCGGCGCCGAGCCAGCGCGAGCAGGCCTCGATCTCCGCCCGCCCGGGCACCCGGTCGCCACCCTTCGGGTTCTTGCCGGGGAAGCAGCGACAGACCGCCGCCATGTAGACGCGGGAGCGGAAGGCCTCTTCGTCGAGCCCGATGCCCTCGAACCAGCCGAACATGGTTTTGCCGGCGGTCCAGGCGAACGGCTTCCCCAGTCGACCCTCGTGAACACCTGGTGCCTGGCCGATCAGCATCACGCGCGACGGCACCGGTGACCCGGTGACGACCGGTCCGTGCATCTCGGGACACAGCTCACAGGCGCGCAGGGCGCGGAGGTGGGTGCGCAGGCGGGCGTCGGTGTTGCCCATGGCCGGAGTATGCACTGCGCCGACGGCGACGGTGGGTTTCCGGGTGCTATCATGAAGGCGTGACCAAGCGGCCGCACGCCAACCTGGACTTGATTCGCCGTGTGCTCGGCAACGACTACCTCAACCTCGAGGTCCGCCGGATCCAGTTCGACGAGGACGTCGCCACCGGCAAGAGCAAGGTGACGGTCGAGACGCTGGACAGCCGCGGGGTCACGCAGGTGGTCGACGGCGAGGGCGTCGGCCTGGTCGACGCTCTCATCGGCGGCCTGTTCAAGCGCTACGAGGTCGAGTACCAGTCGCTCAAGTCGATCGAGCTGGCCAGCTTCTCGGTCACCGCCCGGCTCGACACCAAGAAGCGCCGGGCCGGCGCCGACGCGGTCGGCGAGGTCACCCTCGAGGTGCGCAACTCGGAGGGGAACATCTTCAGCTTCGTCGACTCTTCCCGGTCGATCTCGTCGTCGAGCGCGCGCGCCGTCATCGCGGCGGTCGAGTACTTCGTCAACGCCGAGCGCGCCTTCATCACCCTCTACCGCTCGCGCCAGGACGCTCGCGAGCGCAACCGGGACGACCTGGTGACCCGCTACACCGAGGAGCTGGCCGAGGTCGTGAAGAGCACCAGCTACGCCGAGGTCATCGAGTCGATCCGCAAGGAGATCGGCGACAGGTAGCCCGCCCGCGCGCGCGGCCCGGTGGCCGCGCTGGTCGACGATGGCGACGCGCTCAGCTGGCGAGCGGCGAGGCGTCGGCCGGCCGGACGATGATCTCGTAATCGTCGCCCTGGCGCGGGAGCGACTCCGCCTTGCTGCGCGCGCGGAACAGAGCCGCCTCCGCGCTCGACGCTTGCGCGAGCCCGATCGGGAGCTCCCGGCCGCTCGGCATCCGCGCCGTGATGATCCATGTCCGCATGACGGAGCGCAGTCTATTCAGCTCGGACGCGACCGCCAGCACTTTCTCGACTCCCGCTGAACGACGCACTGCGGCGTGATCGCGAAGCAACTTCGTCCAAGTTCACCGCCCGTCCACCGCGGATCCACAGACTCCCCCACAGCGGGTCCTCGATCGGCAGCCAGGGGGAACAAGGAAACCCGTTGACGGAGGACCGCCGGCCGCGGTAGCCCCGGTCTGACCAATCGGAGACACCGTCCATGCGAGTCCTTTTCGCTGTGATCACGGCGCTCGCCACCGCCTGCGCCGGGGAGAGCGAGCCGTGTCAGGGGCCGAACGGCCCCTGCATCGAGATCGAGCCGTCGCCCGACGGGGACGACTACGTGGCGGTCGAGACGGCGCTCATCGACGCCGAGCCGGGCGACATCATCTACCTCCACGCCGGCGACTACCACTTCCCGCTCGGACTCTCGCTCATCGTCGACGGCGTCGAGCTGCGCGGCGACGGGAAGGACGAGACGGTGCTCTCGTTCGACGGCCAGCTGGACGGCGCGCAGGGGCTCCTGGTCACCGCCGATCGCTTCACCGTCCGCGATCTGGCGGTGATCGACACCGCCGGTGACGGGATCAAGGTGGAGGGCGGCGATCGCGTCACCTTCCAGCGGGTGCGGGTCGAGTGGACCGGCGACCCGGGCCCGGACAACGGCGCCTACGGCCTCTACCCGGTGCAGTGCCAGGACGTCCTCATCGAGGACTCGTTCGTCCGCGGGGCGTCCGACGCCGGCATCTATGTCGGGCAGTCGGAGCGGATCCTGGTGCGCGGCAACCGGGTGGAGGCGAACGTCGCCGGCATCGAGATCGAGAACTCGTTCGACGCCGATGTCGAGGGCAACACCGCCACCGGCAACACCGGCGGCGTCCTGGTGTTCAACCTGCCCGGACTGCAGATCGAGAACGGGGCGCGCACCCGGGTGTTCGACAACGACATCCACGAGAACAACTACCCGAACTTCGCGCCGGTCGGAAACATCGTGGGGCTGGTGCCGCAGGGGACCGGGTTCGCCGCGCTCGCCGCCCACCAGGTCGAGATCTTCGACAACCGCTTCGCCGACAACCAGACCGTCAACACCGGGATCATCAGCTACTACCTCACGCAGCGCGACTGGGACGACGAGAGCTACGACCCGTTCGCCGACACCCTGTACTTCCACGACAACGAGTACTCTGGCGGCGGCGACCAGCCCTCGGGCGAGCTCGGCTTCCTCCTGGTGGCCGCGCTCGGCGAGCACGTCGGCAACCCCGTCGTGGTGCCCGACATCGTGTGGGACGGCGTGATGAACCCGGACAAGATGGACGGCGGCCGGCTGGCCCCCGAGTTCGCGATCTGCATCCGCGACAACGGCGAGGACACCAGCTGGGCCTCCCTCGACGCCGAGCACGACTTCGCCGGGGTCAGCCTGGACATCGCCGAGCAGGACTGCGAGCACGCGCCGCTGCCGGCCGTCAGCGTGGCGGGGGTCGAGTGATGCGCCGCCACCTTCTTGCCATCGCGATCCTCCTCGCCGCCGCCACAGCCGCCTGCGGCGACAACGACGAGGGCGGCGGCCTGCCCGACGCCAGCACCGCCGAGGTCTGCCAGCCGCCGGCCGGCGAGGCCCCCTGGTTCGACCTGGACCAGGAGCCGTGCCGCGACCTGTCGAGCTACCGCTTCTTCACCGACGGCCGGGCCCAGCTGGCCAGCGACGGCGTGGTGCCCTACGACGTCAACTCGGCGCTCTTCTCCGACTACGCCAGCAAGCACCGCTTCCTGTTCCTGCCGGCGCCGATGGCCTACAAGGGCAGCGGCGTGTTCGACCTGCCGGTCGGCTCGGTCCTCATCAAGACCTTCGCCTACCGAGGCGATCTGCGCGACCCCGAGTCGGACGAGAAGCTGGTCGAGACCCGGCTCCTGGTCCACGGCGAGGAGGGCTGGCACGGGCTGGTCTACGTCTGGGACGACGGCCAGTCGGACGCCCAGCTCCAGGTGTCGGGCGGCATCGTTCCGGTCGAGTGGATCGACGCCGAGGGGGACGAGCAGGCCCTCCAGTACATCGTCCCCAACATCAACCAGTGCGAGAACTGCCACGTGGCGGACGACAGCGCGAGGCCGATCGGCATCCAGGCCCGGCACCTCAACCGCGACTACGCCTACCCCGAGGGGAGCGCCAACCAGCTGGTGGCGCTGACCGAGCGCGGCCTCCTGACCGGCGCGCCGGCCGACCCGGCCGACGCCCCGCGCGCCGCGGTGTGGGACGATCCCGACAGCGGCACCGTCGAGGAGCGGACGCGCGCCTGGCTCGACATCAACTGCGCCCATTGCCACAGCCCGACCGGGCCGGCGCGCACCAGCGGACTCGACCTTCGGGTCGAGCAGCTCGAGCCGGCGCTCTACGGCGTGTGCAAGACGCCGGTCGCCGCCGGCGCCGGCTCGGGCGGCCGGCAGTACGGCATCGTGCCGGGCAAGCCCGACGAGTCGATCCTCGTCTTCCGGCTCGAGTCGGTCGAACCGGCCATCCGCATGCCGGAGATCCTCCGCCAGACCGTGCACCGCGAGTCGCTCGCCCTGATCCGCCAGTGGGTGAGCTCGCTCGAGGGGGAGTGCGCGCCGCCCGAGTGAGGGGCGTGGCTGCCGCCGGCGCCGGCGGCGGCCGCGTCCGCTGATCACGCCATCGTGGCGGCGTGGCTGAAGGGGACGGCCTCCTCGATCTGCGAGGCGATGCGGATGAGCAGGTCCTCGCGGGCGTAGGCGCCGACCAGCTGGACGCCGATCGGCAGGCCGCTCTCGGTCCGGTGGAGCGGCAGCGAGATTGCCGGCTGGCCGGTCACGTTCCAGCCCGGCGTGAACGGGGCGAAGAGCGCGGCGCGGAAGAGTGACTGGATGGGATTGTCGGGCGGCTCGAGGAAGGTGCCGAGCTGCGGCGGCGGCTCGGCGACGGTGGGGGTGAGCAGGAGGTCGTGGTCCTTCCAGAACCGCTGCACCTGGCGGGCGTTGACCTGCATCCAGGTCCAGTTGCGCAGGAAGGTCGAGCTCGGCACGGCGTTGCCCATCTCGGTCAGCGCCCAGGTGAGCGGCTCGACGTCGGCGGCGCCGATCTTGATATTGAGCACCTCTTCCCATCCCGTGACGCCGGCGGCCACCCCGGCGGCCCAGATGGCGATGAAGCGGGGCACGTACTCGGGGGCGAACAGGGCGTCGATGCGGGCCTCGCTCACCTCGTGGCCGAGCTCGCCGAGCAGGGCGGCGGTCCTCTCGACCGCGGCGACGCAGTCCGGCTCGGCGTCGGTGACCCGGCCGTCCGGGGTCAGCCGTCGGGTGGTGAAGCCGACCCGCAGGCGGCCGGGGGCGGCGTCGACCTCCTCGGCGTAGCGCCGGAGCGGGGGCGGCGCGTAGTACGGGTCGCCCGGCATCGGGCCGGCGAGGACGTCGAGCAGCGCCGCGGTGTCGCGCACCGAGCGGGTCACCGCGTGCTCGACCACGATCCCGTGGTTGACGTCGCCGATCGACGGTCCCATCGAGACCCGTCCGCGGGTCGGCTTGAGGCCGACCAGCCCGCAGCAGGAGGCAGGGATGCGGATCGAGCCGCCGCCGTCGGAGGCCTGCGCCACCGGCGTCATGCCGGCGGCCACCGCCGCCGCCGAGCCGCCGCTCGAGCCGCCCGCGGTGCGGGTCAGGTCGTACGGGTTCCTGGTCGCGCCGTGCGCGCGCGGCTCGGTGGTCGGCAGGATGCCGAGCTCCGGCGTGTTGGTCTTGCCGACGATGACGAAGCCGGCCCGCCGGAGCTTCTTGACCAGGTAGCTGTCGAACGGGGCGATGAAGCCCAGCTTCTTGAGCACGCCCATGCCGCCGTGCCACGGGTCGCCCTGGCTGAACGGCCCCAGGTCCTTGAGCAGGATCGGCACCCCGCGGAACGGCCCGTCGGGCAGCTCCCCGCCGGCGGTGTCCATCGCCTTGTCGAACAGCGGATGGATGACGGCGTTGATGTTCGGGTTGGCCCGCTCGATCCGGCGGATCGCCGACTCGACCAGCTCGGCGGGTGACATCTCGTTCGAGGCGATGAGGGCGGCCTGCGCGGTCGCGTCCATCCGCGCGATCTGGTCGGACATCCCCGGATGCTACTCGGATTCAGCCGGCCAGGTCGACCATGCGGGCCTCGAGCCCGCCGGCGCGCCATACCCGGCGCGCGGCCACCAGCCGCGGCAGCCAGCCGGAGCCGACCTCATCGCGCGGGAACATCACCTCCGACAGGGCGTCGATGGCGGCCTCCAGCTTCTGCCGGCTCATCGGTCGGCCGGTTCCCATGCCCTGCCACAGCATCTCGGTGGCGGTGAACATCTTGTTGCGGCCGATCTCGATCACGTGGCGGGTGGAGATGCCGAGGGCGTTGAAGTCCGGCTCGAGCTCCTTCAAGCCGCGCAGGGTCCAGCCGACGATCTTCATCTGGAACCAGACCGCGCGCGCCGCCTCCCACTTCGAGGCCCGGCGCATCATCTCCGGCAGGTGCTGGATGCCGAGGCCGACGTGGCGCGCCTCGTCGCGCTCGTAGTAGCGCAGGAGGTCGCACAGGACCGGCTCCACCTCGGCCTCGCGGACCAGCTGGAAGATGGTGAGCGCCAGGGTCTCGACCATGAGCTGCATGCCGGTGAGCTTCTCCAGCATGGAATCGGTGCGCAGGACCAGATCCAGCACGGCGCGCGACGAGCGATCGATGGTGCGCGGGATGGTCCCGAGCTGCGTCAGATAGTCGTACATCACGTAGAAGTGGCGGGCCTCGTCGTGCGCCTGGCTGGTGGCGGCCATCTTGGCCTCGAGCGGCACCAGGTGATCGGCCAGCTGTGCCGAGATCCGCCAGGCGGCCAGCTCACCCCACATGATGATGGCGAACAGCCGCCCGATCGCCGCGCGCTTCTCTGGCTCGATCTCGATCGCGCCGCCGTGCTTCTCGATCAGGTCGGACAGGATCTCGCGTCCGCCCCAGGCCAGCTCCTGGCCGCGGTGGTAGATGTTGGCCAGCTTGTGGGCGCGCTTGGCCTCGGAGGCGGCGCGCGGCAGGTCGAACATCTCGAACGGGATCTCGGAGCGTCCGTAGCCGGCGATCCGCGGCAAGCGGGGCCAGGAGAGGGGCATGCTTCGATTGTTCGGCGCCCTCACGCGCCGGTCAAGGCGCTGCCTTCGAGCCCTTGATCTCGCCCTTCTTCTCGTGCGTGCCGGCCGCCACGCAGTCTCCCTCACCGCCGGCCTTCTCGCAGGCGTCGAGCAGCGCCGCCTGGCAGGCGGCCGCCTCGCTCTGGTCGGAGGCCGCTTTTCCGGTCACCTGCGGCGGTGGCGCCGGTGTGAGTGTGACGGTCACCGTGACGTCCTTCGATTTCCCCACCCCGACCGCGGCCTGATAGCGCGCCGGGTCGTGACAGGCCGGCTGCTCGGGTGGCGGCAACTTGCCGCACGCGTCGGTCCAGGCCGCCTCGGTGGCCGCCGCCTCGTCGGGCGCGCTGCCGCTGCCGGTGATCGGCTGGGCGGCCGGCGTCCTGGCCGCGACGATGATCGTGCACTCGTGGTGGCCGGTGGCGGCGGCGCCCTTCTCGGCGCGGCCGGCGATCGAGCCGTCGCCCTTGTCCTCCTTCTTGCAGCCTGGGGCGGCGGCGACGGCGAGGAGGAGCAGGCCGACGCGGGTCACGAGCGGGCGGCCTTGGCGAGCTCGATGCCGTCGTTGAGGTGCTGGGCCAGCCACTCGCGGGCTTCGTCGGTCAGCTGATCGACCCGCATGAAGCGGTCGGCCTTGCCGGAGGGCAGCGGGAAGGCCAGGTAGTGGTGCGTGGTGACCGCGTGGCTCTTGGTGCCGATGTGGCTCATGTCGTGGGCGTCGAGGCAGACGCCGTCGATGTCGCCGAGCGAGCGCGAACGGCCGCGCCCCCAGTGAATGGCGCCGTCCTCGATCCAGATCTCGCGCGGCCCGACCACCCGGTCGCCGAACATGGCGAACAGGGCGACCGACGAGGTGGTGATCGCCAGGACCGACAAGAACACCAGCAGGCTGGCGCTCGAGCCGACCGAGTGGGCCACGGCCCAGGCCAGGGTCGACAGCATGATCCCGGAGATGGCTCCGGCCGCGAGGCTGCGCAGGATGCGCTCGCGTCCCTCCAGGTGGCGGGTGTGGATGCGGACGAACCGGGTTCTCCGGCGGCCCGAGAGATCGATGATGTCCTCGTCGACCGGCGGCGGGGTCAGCCGGGCCTCCTGGCCGTCGCCGCGGTACAGGCCGAACGGCCCGCCGTCCTCGCCGGGCGGCAGGAGGTCGAACCGGGCTCCACAGCCGCAGCGGGCGCGGCGGCTCGAGCGCGTGACCGCGTCGAGGGCGACCGCGTCGCGACAGGCTGGACACGCCACCGTCGACGTCATCCGCTCGATTGTCTCGAATGCCGTCGGAGACGGTCAATGGCGGTGATGGTGGAGTCCGCCCCGAAGATCGTTTATGTCAGGGCTGCATGAAAGTGGTGCATCCAGCCGGTTTTCCGCCCGCGCGCGGCTACTCGAACGGGATTTCGGCACATGGCCTCACTGTCTACGTCGCCGGACAGGTCGGCTGGGAGCCAGATGGCACCTTCGCCTCGGGCGAGCTCGTCCCCCAGTTCTCCCGCGCCCTCGAGAACGTGATCGCCGTCGTCCGTGCCGCCGGGGGTGAGCCGCACCACATCGCGCAGATGACGATCTACGTGACCGACATGGCCGCCTACCGCGCCGCCGCCGGCGCGCTCGCCCCGGTGTGGCGCGAGAAGATGGGGCGCCACTACCCGGCGATGGCGCTGGTGGCGGTGAGCGAGCTGGTCGAGCCGCGGGCGACGGTCGAGATCCAGGCGGTCGCCGTGCTCGAGGAGGCGGCGTGACGCCGGCGCCGCGCAGCTTCGCCTTCGAGCTGGAGCGGGGGGTCGCCCGCATCACCCTCGATCGGCCGCAGAAGCTCAACTCGCTCACCTTCGAGGTCTACCGCGAGCTGGCCGAGACCTTCGAGGCGCTGGGGGCGGCGCCCGAGTGCCGGGCGATCCTCCTGACCGGGCGCGGGCGTGGCTTCTGCTCGGGGGGAGATCAGCACGACATCATCGCCGAGCTGTTCCAGCGCGACACCGCCGGTCTGGTCGAGTTCACCCGCATGACCGGACGCCTCATCCACGCGATCTGCGTGGTGCCGCGCCCGGTGGTGGCGGCGGTCAACGGGGTGGCGGTCGGGGCCGGCGCGGTCATCGCGGCGGCGTGCGACCTCCGCATCGCCGCGGCCGGCGCCCGGTTCGGCTTCATCTTCCCCAAGGTGGGGCTGTGCGGCGCCGACATGGGCGCGGCCTATCTCCTGCCGCGCATCGTCGGTCGAGGCCGGGCGAGCGAGCTGCTCCTCTTCGGTCACCTCATCGGCGCCGACCAGGCGCTCGCCATCGGGCTGGTCAACCGCGTGGTGGCGGACGCCGAGGCGGCGGTGGCGCTGGGCGAGGAGTGGGCGGCCGAGCTGGCGCGCGGCCCGGCCTTCGCTCACGCGATGACCAAGAAGATGATCGACGCCGAGGGCCAGATGGGCCTGGCCGAGGCGCTCGAGGCCGAGGCGCAGGCGCAGGCGCTGTGCATGCAGCACCCCGACTTCCGGACCGCCCACGAGGCGTTCCTCGCCAAGCGCGAGCCGGAGTTCGCCGGGGCCGAGGTGACGAAGCCATGAGCGGAAAACAATGAAGCTGTCGAGCGCCGACCTCGACGTCTTCTTCGACGAGCGCCACCAGACGCTGGCCGCCGAGCTCGAGCGCGCCGCGCCGGAGATCGCGAAGGCGGCCGCCTGGTCGGAGCCAGGGGAGGCGCGGGCACGGGCGGTGGCGCGTGCGATGGGTCAGATCGGCCTCTACGAGTGGCTCCTGCCGCGCACTCCATCGGTCGACGTGCGGGCGCTGTGCCTGGTGCGCGAGATGCTCGCCTACGTCTCGCCGCTGGCCGACGCCATCTTCGCGGTGCAGGGGCTGGGGGCGCACCCGCTGGTGGCAAGCGGGTCGGCTCCGGCGGAGGCCGACCAGCTGCGGCGCGGCGAGGCGATCGCCGCCTTCGCGCTGACCGAGCCGGAGGCGGGGAGCGACGTCGGCGCGCTGCGGGCGACCGCGCAGCGCGAGGGCGAGACCTGGGTGCTCGACGGCGACAAGACGCTCATCTCCAACGCAGGGCTGGCCACCCACTACCTGGTGTTCGCGACGGTGGACCCGGCGGCGGGGCGGAAGGGGATCACGGCGTTCTGGGTCCCGGCAGCCACGGCCGGGCTCGCGGTCGAGCCGATGGCGCTCGGCGTCGAGCACCCGATCGGCCGTATCGCCCTGCGCGGTTGCCGGGTGGCGGCCGGGGCGGTGGTGGGCGAGACCGGCGGCGGTTTCGCCCTCGCCATGCGCACGCTCGACACCTTCCGGACCACGGTCGGAGCCGCGGCGGTCGGCATGGCGCGGCGCGCCTTCGACGAGGCGCGCGCCCACGTGATCGGCCGGGTTCAGTTCGGCGCCCCGCTGGCGGACACCCAGCTGGTGCAGGCCCACCTGGCCGACATGGCCTGCGACCTCGACGCCGCGCGCCTGATGGTGCTGCGCGCCGCGCTGGCGGCCGACCGCGGCCACATCGTGACGGTGCCGGCGGCGATGGCCAAGCTGGTCGCCACCGAGAGCGCGCAGCGGGTCATCGACACCGCGGTGCAGCTCTTCGGCGGACGCGGGGTCTGCCAGGGGGAGGTGGTCGAGGGGCTCTACCGGGCGATCCGCCCGCTGCGCATCTACGAGGGGACCAGCGAGATCCAGCGTATCGTCATCGGGCGCGCGATCGCGCGAGGCAACGTGTGAGGCACGCCATGGCGAACGCGAACGCGACCTTCCCCGAGCAGTTCAACCTGGCCGACTACTTCCTGTTCGACCGCCTGCGCGAGGGGCGCGGCGGCCGGGTGGCCATCCGCTTCGGCGACCGGCGCTGGACCTACGCCGAGGTGGCGGAGCGCAGCCACGCGCTGGCCGGCGCGCTCGCTCAGCTCGGCGTGCCTGCCGAGCACCGCGTCCTCATCGCGCTGCCCGACACGCCTGCCTTCGCCTGGTCGATCTTCGGAACCCTGGCGCACGGCGGCGTGGTCGCGATGGGCAACCCGCACGCGCCGGTGGCCGATCTCGAGTACGTCCTCCACTACAGCCGGGCCGCGGCGTTGATCACCACGCCCGAGGTCGCCACCTCGCTGGCCCCGGTGCTGGCCACCTCGGCCCACCTCAAGGCGCTGCTCCTGGTGCCCGACGTGGCCACCGGCGGCGACTGCGAGGGGGAGGTCGGCCTCCCCTCGGGGCTGCGCTACGCCCGGTTCCCGGTCCTCTCGCTCTCGCGCGCCATCGCGGACGGCAAGGACAGCGGCCAGCCGCTCCTGCCGACCCACCGGGACGACGTCTGCTTCTGGCTGTTCACCTCCGGGACCACCGGCAAGCCGAAGGCGAACATGCACACCCACCGGGACTTCGCCTTCAACACCGAGGTCTACGCCAAGGCGACGGTCAGGTACGCCGAGGACGACGTCACGGTCAGTGTGCCGCGTCTGTTCTTCGGCTACGCCACCGGGACCAACCTCCTCTTCCCGTTTGCGGTCGGCGCCTGCGCGGCGCTCTTCGCCGAGCGGCCGACCGCGGTGAGCGTGGCCGACGCCATCGCCCGCTACCGGCCGACCGTGATCACCAACGTCCCGACCATGATGGGCAAGCTGCTCGAGCACGACGACGCGCTGGCGGCGGCCGGGCGGGCGGGCATCGACATGTCGGCGGTCCGCTGCAATCTGTCGGCGGGCGAGGCGCTGCCGCCCGCGCTCCTCGAGCGCTTCATGGCGCGCTTCGGCTGCGACGTCTACGACGGGATCGGGTCGGCCGAGATGTTCCACATCTATGCCTCGAATCGACCGGGCGACATCGTGCCGGGCTCGCTGGGACGGGTGGTCGACGGCTACGAGATCCGCATCCTGCCGCAGGACGCCAGTGGCCCGGGCGCCGCGCCGCTGCCGCCAGGCGAGACCGGGATCATGTGGGTGCGGGGCGACAGCGTCTCGCTCGGCTACTTCCAGGATCGCGACAAGAGCTGGCAGACCTTCCACGGCCACTGGTGCCGTACCGGCGACCTCTTCCGGGTCGACGAGCGCGGTTACCTCTGGTTCTCGGGGCGGGCCGACGACCTCATCAAGGTGTCCGGCGTGTTCGTCGCCCCCGTCGAGGTGGAGGACTGCCTCATCCAGCACTCGGCGGTCGCCATCGCCTGCGTCGTTCCGTACGATCAGGAGGGCCTGACGAAGACCCGGGCCTACGTCGTCCTGCGCGAGGCGGCGCGCGAGCGGGCCGGCGGCGAGCTGGCCGGCGAGCTCCTCGAGCACTGCACGGCCCGGCTGACCCGCCACAAGGTCCCGCGCGAGGTGGTCTTCGTCGACGATCTGCCGAAGAACGACCGCGGCAAGGTCGACCGGCGTGCGCTCGCCGCGCGCGAGGGGAGCCGGCAGCCGTGACGTCCCGGCTGCGCGACCTCACCAGCCCCGCCTTCGCCGAGCGGGCCGGCGGCGGCAACCTGGTCGTCCTCCTGCCGGTCGGCTCGGTCGAGCCGCACGGCCCGCACCTGTCGCTGGTGACCGATACCGAGATCTCCCTGGGCGCCGCCGAGCGCGCGGCCCCACGCCTGCGCGGCCACAACCTCGAGGTCGTCATCGCCGCGCCGGTTGCCTACGGTGTGACCGACTGCGCGGCCGGCTTCCCCGGCGCGGTGTCGATCCCTGCCGCGGTGCTCACCGCGTACCTGGGGGCGGTGGTGGACGGGTTTCTCGCCTCCGGCGCCGCCCACGTCTGCCTGGTCAACAACCACCTCGAGCCAGCCCACGACGCCGCGGTCCGCGCGGTGGCAGAAGCGCGGGCGGGCGCCCGGGTCAGCGTCGCCTGTCCGCTCACGCGCAAGTGGGCCCGCACCCTGTCCGACGAGTTCAAGTCGGGAGCCTGCCACGCCGGCCGCTACGAGACCTCGCTGGTCCTCGCCCGCGACCCGACCCTGTGCGACGAGTCCGCGCGCGCCGCGCTCCCCGAGGTGCCGGTCAGCCTGTCCGAACAGCTGCGCGCCGGCGTGACGACCTTCACCGCGATGGGCATGGAGCGCGCCTACGCCGGAGCCCCGGCGGCCGCGAGCGCAGCGGAGGGGGAAGAGCTATTCCGCCGCCTGGCCGACATGGTCCTCGGCGAGGTGCTGTCCGCCCTCGGCGTCGCCTGATCGACCGCACGGCCCCGGCCCCTGCAGGCGGAGAGGCCGCGTCCCCGGCGCGCCGCCGCCGCCGGTCCCCCTCCGCGCGCTACGCGCACGCGCCTCGCCACCTACGGACGACGCGAGGCCGAGTAGGGCGGTGGCACGGCGCCTGCGCTCGCGCGCGCGTTCGGTGAGACCGGCGGCGGCGGCGCCAGGC
>Ga0111539_10001047_pt1 | contig 36383 bp, 30 predicted proteins | sample RhiMethybrSRZTD1_FD_79667 | JGI IMG/M metagenome (GOLD analysis project Ga0111539, IMG submission 79667) | Populus rhizosphere microbial communities from Tennessee, USA - Rhizosphere MetaG P. TD hybrid SRZTD1 (version 2) (version 2) | ecosystem: Host-associated > Plants > Roots > Rhizosphere >...
AATGGGGTTAAGTGGGCGCCGGCAGAGGCGCGGGTTTGAGCAATGGGGTTAAGTGGAGGACTGGCCGACCCCGTTCATCAATATCAATAGTGAGGAGTAATGCGCATGGCTAACGGTCGAATTCGAGAGTGGTTGGGCGTGTTCGCTGCAATCGCCGTCGTCGCCGCGGATCTCGGCGGCCAGCCCGCAGCGACGCCGCCAAACCTTTACAACACGGTCAAGCAGAAGCTGGCCGAAGGGAAACAGGTGGTCGGCGGAACGGTATTGCTCCCCGATCCCGACCTGTATTGCGCGATGGCCAATTCAGGTTTCGACTTCACCTGGATCGAGATGCAGCACAGTCCGCTGACCTATCAGGATGTCGCGCGGATGATCCTGGCCTGCAAGGGGGCGCCGGCGATTCCGTTCATCCGTGTTCCCGACGCCACCGAAGGGGATATCCAGAAAGCCACCGATATCGGCGCCCTCGGCATCATCCTGCCGATGGTCGACACCGTCGACAAGGCGGCCGCAGCGGTGAAGTTCGCGCGGTATCCTCCAGCCGGCCGCCGCAGCCAGGGCAATGGCCAGTACGGCCCGCTCTGGGGCAGCGAGTATCGCGCCACTGCCAACAACAACATCATGATCGTCGCGATGATCGAAAACCCAGCCGGTGTAGACATCGTCGACAAGATCGCCGCCGTGCCAGGCGTCGACGTGGTGTTCGTGGCGAGCACCGACCTCTCGAGCTTCTCGGGATTGAAGCAGGGAGATCCCAAGTACGAGGCTCTCGTGACGAAAGTCCTCGATACGACGACGAAGGCGGGTCTGAAGGTGGGCGGACCCCTGGCCTGGAAGAACAGCCGCAAGGGCTATGCCTTCTTCCAGGGCCCGACCGAGGCGGCGCTGATCAGGTGCGGGACCCGCGTCTCGCTGGGCCTGCAACCTTCCGGCTGCCCGAGCGGCGGCGTCGCGGCGACGGAGGGCAGCGAGAAGTAGCGCTCGTTACTCTCTCTTCACCGCCCACTTGAAGCCGCGGGTCAGGAGATCCTGGTAGACCGGGTCCGCCCACGTGTCTGCGCCATGCCCCAGCGTGGTGCCGAAGACGCGGGTGGTCCCGCCATACTCACTGGCCCACACCAGCGGATACTCCTTTTTGTCTTCCGGACTGACCGCGGTCGCCAGCGCGGTCGTATGCGGCCAGATCTTCTCGATCACGTAGAGCTCGTCGATCGGTGTGATCCAATCCTCCTTGAAGCCCTTCATCGCGCTGTGGTCTTTCGCCGCGATCTTCACCGGAATGTTGAACGGCTTCGTGTGCTGCCGCGAGGTGACGCCGAGGAACTCGCGCCAGTCGTCGATGGTCGCGGCACGGTAGGAGTGCATCGCGCAGTGAATCACCATTGCGGGTGGACCGTGGCGGTGGGCGCCCGTGATCTGCCGGATGTACGCCGGATCGTCCACGTCCGCGAGGCACTCGTTGTGAACGACGATGTCGAAGCGCCTGGCCCAGTCGGGACTGGCGTACACGGGCATGGTGCCCCTGGTGCCGCGGCCGCCCTGCACCACGACCGTCCAGTCGACCGGTAGCGCCTTCCCTATCGCATCCATCATCACCCTGGCTTCACCGGCGTAATCGTGGCAGCAGCCGCCGCTCACAATCAGGGCATTGATCCGTGGTTGCCCCCTGAACGGATCGCCACCACCTCTCCCTCCACGTCCTTCGGTCTGCGGCGCCGGAGCTGCCGTGCCCTGCGGTGCCTGCCCCGCGAGCGGCGACAGCGCGAACAGGAGCAAAGCCGTTGTGATCGCTGGAAACCATCGCGTGCTCATGAAGAGTGCCTCTCCAATCTGGAAACGCCCGCAACAGTATGTCCTGAACAGTTGGGAGTTGATCGCGAAGGACTAAAATGTTCAGGTTCGCCCTTCGGAAGAGAACGTATGAGCTGGGCACTCCGCGCCGGGGAAGTGCTGGCGCACTACCGTGTGGTGTCGCCGCTTGGATCGGGCGGCATGGCGCAGGTGTATCTCGCCGAGGACGTGCGCCTGGGACGGCGGCTCGCGCTCAAGATCCTGTCGCCGCGTGGCGCGCGCGACGACGAGCGGCTGCAGCGGTTACAGCGTGAAGCGCGCGCCGTCTCGGCGCTGAACCATCCCAACATCCTGACCGTTTACGACGTCGGCCACGACCGCGGGATGCAGTTCCTCGCGACCGAATACGTCGACGGCATCACGCTGCGCGCCGTGCTCGAACACGGCCCGCTCGAGCTCGCTCAGGCCCTCACCATCGCCGTCCAAATCGCGCACGCGGTGGGCGCCGCGCACGGCGCCGGCGTGATTCATCGCGATCTGAAGCCGGAGAACGTGATGATCCGGCCGGACGGGTACGTGAAGGTGCTGGACTTCGGCCTTGCCAAGCTCGCGGGCCGGGAAGGCGCCGGCTTCGGGCCGGAAGACGAGACACGCATCCTCGAAACCCGCGACGGTGTGGTCCTGGGGACGTTCAAATACATGGCGCCGGAGCAGGCTCGTGGAGCCGATATCGATCCGCGTGCCGACCTGTTCGCGATGGGCGTGCTGCTGTACGAAATGCTGGCCGGCCAGCCGCCCTTCACCGGCGGCAGCGCCGCCGACATCATCGGCGCGGTTCTGCTTCGCGAGCCGGAGGCGCTCGGACCAGCGGTGCCCCCGGAGCTCGGGCGGATCGTCATGACCGCCCTGCAAAAGGATCGCGCCGACCGGTATCAGCACTGCGCGCTGATGCTCCAGGATCTCATCGCGTTCGAGCGGGCGTTCTTCACGGCCGGCGATGTCACGCGATTCGCCAGCGTCGCGACGCTGGTCACGCCCGGTGCCGACACGGGCAGGATCCAGTCAGCGTCGAGCGATACGGTCGCCGCGCTGCCGGTGCCGGCGCGGCCGCCGCGGCGCCGCCGCTCGCGCAGCATCGATTCGGTCGCGGTGCTGCCGCTCTCCAATCAAGGCGCCGATCAGGAGCTCGAGTACCTCTGCGACGGGTTGACGGAGATCCTGATCAACAACCTGTCGCAGATTCCGCGGCTCCGGGTGATGGCCCGCAGCACCGTCTTTCGCTACAAGGAGCAGCACGCCGACCCGATAGCGGTCGGACGAAGCCTCGACGTCCACGCGGTGCTCACCGGCCACGTCCTGCAGCGGGCCGGCGCTTTCGTCGTTGGTGCCGAGCTCGTCGACGTCGGAGACGGCTCGCGCCTGTGGGGCACGGTCCTGACGCGTCCAGCCGCGGACGTCTTCGCGCTGCAGGCGGAGATATCGGAAGAACTGACCAGCGCGCTGCGGCTCCGCTTGAGCCGCGACGAGCGGAAACGCCTGGGCAAGCGCCACACGGTGAATGCCGAGGCCTACCAGTTGTACCTGCGCGGCCGATACTTCCTGAACCTCCGGACCGGTGATTCGCTCAAGAGCGCGCGCGCGCTGTTCGAGCGCGCGGTCGCCGAGGATCCGAAGTACGCGCTCGCCCATGCCGGGCTGGCAGACTGTTGTGCGCTCATCGCGGTGAACCTGCGCGCCTCGTCCGGCAACAGCCTGGTAGACCAAGCTCGTGCGGCGGCGTTGAAGGCGCTGGAACTCGATGAGACGCTGGCTGACGGGCACGTTTCGCTCGCGTTCATCAGATCCCGGTTCGACTGGGACTGGGCTGGCGCAGAGGCCGAATTCAAGCGAGCACTCGCCCTCAATCCGGGCCATGCGCCGTCGCGACAGTGGCATGCGATGTTCCTCGCGTCGCGCGCACGGTTCGATGAGGCGCTCGCGGAGATGAAGCGGGCGCTCGAGCTCGATCCGCTGTCCTTGATTATCCAGAGCGGGATCGGCCGGATTCTTCACTTTGCCGGCCGCCCGGACGAGGCAGCGATCCAGTACGAGCATGTACTCCAGACCAATCCCGGGTTCGCGCAGGCGCACATCGACCTGGCGCTGACGCGGATGGCACGAGACGAGGTTCAGCTCGCGCGCGCCGAACTGACGCGCGCACAGGAGCTGCTCGGACCGCTGTCGACGATCCTGCTGCTCGATGCGTGTTGTGCGGTGCGTGAAGGGCGGATCGAGATTGGACGCAGGGCGTTCCGCGACCTGGAGGAGCGCTACGCGCGTGGCGCTGCCGGCGCCGACGATCTCGCGATGCTCGCCGCAGTGCTCGGCGATTGGGACTGGGCATTGAAGTGGCTGACCGAGGCGTGCACACAACGGGCACCGTTTCTCGGCTACGTCGACGTGGAACCGGCGATGGCGCCGCTGCTCCAGGATCCGGCCTGCCGTGCGCTCCTGCGCCAGCACGGGTTCCGGGCATGACGCGCGACCGGGAGACGGCGCGGCGGCTGCTGCGGGAGTAGGAGGAAAAGCGCTGTTTTCTCCTGATCTCCTGTCCTCCTGCCTAGAATCCCAGCGCCACGAGCAGCCCACTTGCGACTGAAAGCAGCCCGACGACCGTGAGAGCGGAATTGATTCACAGGCTCTTTTAGCCGGAAAGCTGTCGCCGGACCCGTTCGAGGCGAGCGAGGTACCAGAGCAATCCGGCGTTAAGACAGAGACAGCCGAGGCTGACAGCCGCAGCTGGCAGGACGACCGTGTCATCGCCGCCCAGCCACGCATTCATCGTTGCCGTGAGCAGCCAGAGCTGCAGGATGACGATGATGAGCACGAACGCCAGCATGCCGTAGACGATCGTCGTTCGCTGATCGCGGCTGAACGGACGGTGGGCGGTCGTCCTCATACCGTTCTTTCCTCCACGCCCACGGCGTAGATCGTGCGGCCGCGGATGTCGAGCAGGATCCGCGGCAGCGGACGACGCGGGGGACCTGCAGTCGGCGCACCGCTTCTCAGATCGAATCGGCCCTCATGGCAGGGGCAGAAGAAGATGCCTTCCTCTGGCCGCGGGATCACGGCGCACGAGAGGTGTGTGCACTTCTGGCTGAACGCCACGAATTCAGTGTCGGAGGTTCGCACCAGCAGGCACGGGTCGTGCTCTGCCGGATAGGTGAACACGATCGTCCCGCCGACCGCCACGTCGTCGACTGACGCGATCCGCCGGATCTCGTACGATCCGTTCTGCCGCCGCCACCAGTTCTGTGCAGCGATCCACAACTGGCCAACCGCAAACGCCGCGCTCGTCAGGACCATGAACTTCATGAAGTCCCGGCGCTCGACGTATTGATCCTGGGGCCAGTCGATCGGGAAGTCCTGTCGCCACGCGGGCTGGGCGTCAGCGGGGGCGAAATCGGGTGCAATCGTGATCTGTTCGCGCTCGACGAGCGGCCCATACAGACTCGCCGGCGCCGTCCCGGTCAGCCCCTCGCGACCCGAGGAATTGACCTGTGGATCGATCGGACTGCGGGGATCGGCCGTCACCTCGCTCATCGCTACACCTCCACCCCGGCGTACGGATCGCTGTCAGCCACGACCTTGAGAGTCACCGCGCGGTTCCTCGGTTGTTCGTCCATCGCCGACACCACGTCCAGGATCGGCGCCCGTGCCGCGATCTGACGAGGCACCATCACGTGCACCTGGGTGGTGATGGTCTGATTGCCGAACTGGAAGGTATTGACCGGCGCCGACAGCGGCCGCAGCTGGGCGATCTGCTCGCGCGTGCCGAAGAAGAGCGCCTGGCTCGGACACACGGTCGCGCACATCGGCTTCTTGCCGACGCTGGACCGGTCGTAGCACATGTCGCACTTCATCATGATCTTGCGGTCTTCGTACAGCTCCGGCACGCCGAAGGGACAGGCCACGACGCAGTTGCCGCAGGCGATGCACCTGGGCTTCCGCGCCGATTGCACCACGCCGTCGCCGGTCCGCTTGATGGCGTCAGCCGGACAGACTTCGGCACAGGTCGGCTGCTCGCAGTGCATGCACACGACGGGCACGGTCTGGACGCTCTCCTGGCGATTGACGTACTCGAGGTGGATCATCGACTCGCCGCGATGCGTGTCGCACTCCGTGCACGCCTGCACGCACGCCTGGCACCCGATGCATCGGTTCGGATCGATGAAGAAGTGCAGGTAGTCGGGCTTGGCCATGTCGTGTCGTCCGGCTATTGCTGCGGTTCGAGCACTGCCGCGTATTCGGGTGGCGCATCCGCCTTCCCGACCCGGCAGCCGCACACCTTGTATTGAGGGATCTTGCTGATTGGATCCTGTGCGGCAACGGTCAGCTGATTCGCGCTCTTCCGGCCGGCCCAGTGATAGGGGATGAAAATCGTGTCCGGCCGGATCGTCGTCACCACCTGTGCCCTCAGCGTGATCGTGCCCCGGCGCGTTTCGGCAGTCGTCCAGTCGCCGTCCGCGATCCCCAGCTTCGCCGCGAGCCGCGGATGCATCTCGATGCGAGGCTCGGCATACTGGCGAACCAGCGGACCGATGCGGCGCGTCTGCGTGCCCGACAGGAACTGGCTGACGACGCGGCCGGTCGTCAGGTAGATCGGATACTCGTCGCTCGCGTCGTCGACGGGCGGTCGGTACTCGGCGACGTTGAATCGTGCCCGGCCGTCGGGAAAATAGAAGCGGCCGTTCCCCTTCGCAACCGGGTTGTAGCTTCCGGGTTCGAACAGGCGTGGCGTCCCCGGATGGTCCTCGACGGACTCGCCGGTCCGGGGATCCTCGCTGTAGCAGGGCCAGAACACACCGAGCTGTCGCGTCACCTTTTCATATGTCACGCCCGAGTAGTCGGCAACGCCGCCCTTGCTCGCGATTCGAAGCTCCTCGAAAATCTCGCGCGGCTCCGTAAACGTGAAACCTGAAGGCCGGCCAAGCGCCTTCGCGATGTCCTGGATGATCCGCCAGTCTTCCCGCGCGTCCCCGGGACACTCCACGGCCTTGTTGATCTTGATGATGCGGCCCTCGACCTGGGTCACGGTGCCTTCGTCTTCCTCGTGCAGACTTCCGGGCAGCACGATGTCCGCGTGCCAGGCGGTGTCATTGAGGAAGAAATCGATGGCGGCATAGAACTCGAGCTTCTCGAGGCACCGGGTCACGAAGGTGTTGTCCGGGAGTGAGACCTTGGGATTGAAGCAGATCGAGATCAGGCCTTTGATTTCGCCGGCGTCGATCTTCCGGAACATCTCGTACGCGTCCACGCCAGGACCCGGCAGCTCGCGCTCGTCGATCCCCCAGACGCCCGCGATGTAGCGACGATGCTCGGGGTTACTGATGTCGCGCCAGCCAGGCAGCTGGTCGCATTTCTGTCCGTGTTCGCGGCCGCCCTGGCCGTTGGCCTGCCCGACGATGGTGCCGTAGCCGCTCTTCGGCTTGCCGATCCGCCCCGATGCCAGGACGAGATTGATGGTGCCGAGCGAGTTCTGTACGCCGTTCGAGTGATGTTCGATACCGCGCGCGTGGAAGAGGAAGCTGGTGCGCGCCGTCCCCCACCACTCCGCTGCCTGTGAAATCGCACGCTGCGGCACGCCCGTGACGTCTGCGGTCCGGGCCAGTGTCCACTGCCGGCAGTACTCGGCCACCTGTTCGAAGCCGGACGTGTGTTCGGCGATGAAGGCGTGATCGAGCCAGTCGCGCTCGATCATGATCTGCAGGACCCCGGCGAAGAGCGCCGCGTCGCGTCCTGGCTTCACCGGCAGGTACAGATCGCAGGTCCGGGCTGCCGGCGTGATCCGTGGATCCTGGATGATGATCTTCGCGCCCAGCTCCCGCGCCTGCCAGATGTAGTTCGTGGTGATCGGAGAGCACTCGGCGACGTTCGACCCGGCGATCCAGATCACGTCGGTGCCCACCATGTCGGACCACGGGTTGGTGGTGCGATCGATGCCGAACGCTTTCTTGTTGGCCGCGCCGGCGCTGACCATGCAAAGCCGCCCGTTGTAGTCGATGAACGGGGTCTTCAGGCACACGCGGGCGAACTTGCCGAGCAGGTACGTCTTCTCGGTGGTGAGGCTGGCGCCGCCGAGGACGCCGACGGCGCCGGATCCGCAGGCAGTCTGAATCCGGCTGATTTCAGCGGCGACTCGAGCGATGGCCTGCTCGTACGCGATCGGGCTGAAGCCGGCCTCCGCCGATGAGTCCCGCCGGAGTGCGGTCGTGAGGCGGTCAGGATGCGAGCCTTGCAAGTACCGCTTGACGCCCTTCGGACACAACATGCCGCGGTTGAACGGAAAGTCTTCCCAGGGCTCGAATCCGATCACCTGGTTGTCGCGGACCTTGAGCTGAATGCCGCACTGCTGGCCGCAAAAGCAGCAGTGCGTCTTGACGAGCCGCTCCGGCTCGACGCTGGTCGACAGCCGCATGCCGGTCATCGACGAGAGATGCGGCCCGAACCGGCCGATGATGCGTAACGGATCGACAGGCACTTCCGCCATGGACTATCCCGCCTCACGTTCGTCAGGGGCCGCCAGGTGGTGCCGCCACAGCGCGCCCTGCGACAGCCCGAACAGCGCGCGTCGGCATCTCGGACACACGTCCTGATAATGTCCGCCCCCGGCGAGCTCGTAGCGGAACCCGAGTTCCCGCTCGACAGTCGTCAGATCGCGGACCATGGCCACCGAGGCGAAGGGTTGACCGCAGCGCCGGCAGCACGCCTGGTCGCCGGCGGCCCCTGCATCCCTGTAGAAGCCCACGCCGAGCTGTGCGGGGCGCTGGAACACGTGGAAGAGTTTTCCGAACGGCAGCCAGAGCAGCGTCACGATCACGGTCGCGGCGTGAAGAATCGCAAGAAAGTCGTAGGCGTATCCCTTCATCCACGTGTAGCTCGCGGTCAGCATCAAGCCGGTGACGCTGATCGCAAACAGGAGCAGCAGCGGCAGGAGATCCTGGCCGAACTGCTGGACTGCCACCGCGCCGTGGTCGATCATGCGCCGCCGGAAGGCGATCATCACGCCCGCGATCACCAGGAACGACGACCACACGAGGCCGTGGAAGACCAGGAACGCGAGCGCGGACTCGACCGGGAAGTCCTGCATGGGAATTCCGAAGAGATACGCGCGATAGGCATGAAGATCGCCCGGTACGGTCTCGAAATGGATCCAGCCCCAGACCAGCGGAAACGTGATGGCCCCGGCAATCAGGCAGCCCCACATGATGAGCCAGTGCGCGAGACCCCTGAGCCGGCCGCGCTTGAAGATGTAGGCATTCGCCGCGAACTCCACCGCGGCGCGGCGGCCGAGGGTCGCGACGGTGCGGGCAGGCGAACGGCCCGACACGAATGCCCGCCATCCCCGCCGCCAGTACATGCGCGTGGGAGGACGGTTCAACCACATCGCGTAGCGATAGCTGATGCCGAACGCCGCGAACAGCGTGGCGAACGTGTATCCGACCAGCGCGGCGTCGAAGTGCTGGAGATTTCGCGACCCCACCACGATCGCGGCCGCCAGCGTCGCCATCACGAGCGTTGCCCATGCGCCGGCTTTCACCCGCTCCAGCGCGCGGCGGGCAGCGGCGGGCAGCGCCTGCTGCCATTCGATGTCGCCCGGGCGGAACACGCGCTGGTTCGCGAATCGGAGCGCCAGCGCGGTTGCCGAGAGCAGCAGGAAGCCCGGCCAGATGATACCGAGGCGATCGCGGAAAACACCGAGGAGCAGCGGCGGGAAGAACCCTCCGAGACCGCCGAGTGCGCCGACCAGGCCGGTCACGGTCCCGGTGTCCTTCGGAAAATACTCCGGCACGAGCTTGAAGACCGCGCCGTTCCCGAGGCCCAGTAACATCGCGCAGGCCAGCGCTCCCACGGTGAACGGCAACATGGCCGGCCACACGAGCAGGAGCGCGAACAGTGCGACGCCGCCGAACACCCATGACAGGACCTGGGCACCCCCGATGCGGTCCGAGAGCCAGCCACCCACGGGACGCATCAGCGTCGCGACCACGACGAAACCGGCGGCGCGAAAGCCCGCATCGGCCGGCATCAATCCGAACTGCGCTTTGAGGAGGGTCGGCAGGTAGATCGAGAACGCGACGAAACCGCCGAACGTGAGGAAATAGAACCCGCCGAGCAGCCATGCCGACGGGGAACGGCGCAGGACTCCGATCATGGCCGACACGCTGGCCGGACGTGCAGCCTGGATCGGGTTGCGCGCGAGAGCCGCGAACACGACCGCCCAGATCAACAGCAGGACGGCCGTGCCGCGAAACACCGCCGGCCAGCCGAGCTGCGCCGCGACCACCGGGCCGGCGAATACGGCGAGCGATTGACCCATCGTGCCCAGTCCGTAGACGCCGAGCGCCGTTCCCTGCCGCGCCGCGGGCGTCCACCGCGACACGAATGCAGCGCCGACGGCAAACGATGATCCGGCCATCCCGATCAGGAACGCCGCGACGAGCAGCGAGCGATAGCTGCTCGTTCCAGGAACGAGCCAGGCCGCAACCGAAGAAAACACGAGCAGCCCGGTGAACACGAACCTGCCGCCGAACCGGTCCGTCAACATCCCCATCGGCAGGCGGGCCAGCGAGCCGAGCAGCACCGGAACCGCGACGAGCAGCGCCGTTTGCGACGCGGTCAGGCCGTAAAGGCCGGCGAACACCGGCGCCAGCCCGCCGACGAGTCCCCACGCCGCGAAGGACAGCGCGAACGAGATGGTCGCGAGCGTCAGTGCACGCCAGGCGCCCGCGGACGGCACGCGCCCGGCTCCGGAAACCGTGTCACCCATCAATCCTCGCCATAGTCTGCGCCGGTCGCTCTCTGCGGTGTCAAGCGGGGCGGCCAGCGACTTTCGAGCGACAGTGCTCCGCTTCAGCTGCTGCACGCCCTACCTGCCTGGAGGTTCGCCGGTCCGGGCCTCCGCTGTCGTTGCGCTGGCGCAAGGATCGACGATTTCCATCGATTCGTCCCTGAAGTTGCGAAGTGAATGCTGATTGGCTATAGCATATGTGGCTATGACATCTATCGACCGCCGCATGCACGATCGGGAACTGAAGAAAGGCTCGGCGGAGTTGATCATTCTCTCCATTGTCGAGACCCGCGCGCGCCACGGCTACGAGATCAGCCGGCTGATCGAAACGCGCTCCAACGGCCAGCTGAAGTTCCACATCGCCTCGCTCTACCCGCTGCTCTATCGGCTGGAAGAGCGCGGCTGGCTGCAGGGGCGGTGGGTAGAGAAGGCGGGGCAACGCCGGCGCCGGTTCTACCGGCTCACCGCCGAGGGCAGGCGCGTGCTGGCCAGTCAGCGGAACACGTGGAGGACGTTCGTCAGCGCAATGCGTCTGATCACCGGAGTCGACAATGCGTAGCCCTTCGACTCGCCTCGCTCGCTCAGGGCAGGCGCCTTCGACAGGCTCAGCGCAGGCGCCTTCGACAGGCTCAGGGCAAGGGCCGTACTGGTCGGAACACCTGCGTCCCCGCCTGGCGCAGTTGAAGCTGTCGCCGGCGCGCGAACGCGAGATCGCCGAGGAGCTCTCACAGCATCTCGACGACCGCTACGAACAGCTGCGGGCCGAAGGCCACGGCGATCCCGAGGCGCGCCGTCTGGCGCTCGAAGAGCTCGACGACCACGACACGCTCGCGCGCGAGATGGCGGCGCTCCGTCAAGCGCGGACGCCGCCGCCGATTGCGCTCGGGTCACCACGGCGCAGCGCGTTGCGGGACGTCCTCCAGGACCTGCGCTACGCCGCCCGCATGCTGCGGCGGCAGCCCGGATTCGCGATCGCCGCAGTCCTGACCCTCGCCCTCGGCATCGGCGCCAATACCGCAGTGTTCAGCCTCGTCAATGCCACGCTGCTGCAACGGCTTCCGGTCGCAGACCGCGACCGGCTCGTCTACGTCTACCGCGGCGCCGTCGGCAACGTGTTCTCCTACCCGCAATACGCGGCGCTGCGCGATCACAACCGCTCATTCGACGGACTGGCGGGCTGGGGCGGCATCACGGCGAGCCTGAACGCGGGCGATTCAGCGGAGCTCGTGAGCGGCTTCATCGTGACCGGCAACCTCTTCGACGTGCTCGGCGTGCGCGCGGCCCGGGGCCGCCTGCTCTCGCCACGCGACGACGAGACACCCGGTGCACATCCAGTCGCGGTAATCAGTCACGACTTCTGGCAGACACGCTTCGGGGGCCGCGACGACGCGATCGGCCGTGAGGTGCGGCTGAACGGCCACGTCTTCACGATCGTCGGGGTGGCACCGGCCGGATTTCCCGGGCCGACGCTCGGAAGCGGGCGCAGCTTGTACGTGCCGATGATGATGCAGGCGATCATGCGGCCGCCGCGGCAGCGCTATTCCGGGGAGCAGAACCCTGATCTCCTCAAGAACCCGACCAACAGCTGGATTTTTGGCGTGGGCCATCTCCAGCGGGGCGTCAGCGCGGCACAGGCCGCAGCCGATCTCGACGCGGTGATGGCCGAGTACCTGCGGCAGCGGGCGCAGGGATCCTCGCAGCCTGCGCCGGTGCTCCACGTTACGACCCTGCCCATCGACGAGGCAAATGCGGCCCAGCGGCAGCAGATGCGTTCAGTGGCCTTCCTGCTGGGCGGTGCGGTCGGTGCGGTGCTGCTGATTGCCTGCGCGAATATCGCGAACCTGCTGCTGTCCAGGGCCGCGGCGCGGCGGCGCGAGATCGCCGTGCGGCTCGCCCTCGGCGCGAGCCGCGCCCGCCTCATTCGCCAGCTGCTGACCGAAAGCGTCCTGTTGTCCCTGCTCGGCGGCGTCGCCGGTGTCCTGCTGGCCTGGGCGATCATCGGAGGCTTCAGGGCCGCGCCACCGCCGGCGGGCGCCCTGCCGCTCGCGGTCGATTTCGCCATCGACCAGCGGGTCCTCCTCTTCGCGCTGCTGCTGTCGTGCGTGACCGGCATCCTGTTCGGGGTCGCTCCCGCGCTCGAGGCGTCACGGCCGGGACTCGTCCCCGCGCTCAAGGGCGGGGACAACGCGCAGCCCGAACGGGGAGGCAGGCTCGATCTGAAGAAGGGGCTCGTCGTGGCGGAGGTGGCGCTCTCGCTGCTGCTGCTGATCACCGCCGGTCTCTTCGTCCGGAGCCTGCAAGCCGCACGGACGATCGATCCAGGCATCGACGTCGAACGGCTCGCATCGGCTCCGCTCAACATCAACCTGCTGCGGTACACGACTGCGCAGGGCCGCGAGTTCTACCAGCAGGCGATCGAGCGTGTCGAGCGCCTGCCCGGCGTCGAATCGGCGACGGTGGCCCGGGTGGCGATCCTCGGCGGCACCGGCCGCGTGCTCAGCGTCCATGTCGAAGGACGGCAGGCCGCGCACGATCGGATATCGAGCGAGAGCAGCACGATCGTTTCCGGCGACTCGAGGGTGATCAACGCGAACGTGGTCGGGCCACGCTACTTCGCCACGCTCGGTGTGCCGCTGGTGAACGGCCGGGACTTCGCCACCACCGACGCCCAGGGCGGTCCGCCGGTGATCATCCTGAATGTCACGGCCGCCACGATGCACTTCCCCGGCGCCAATCCGATCGGCAGCCGCGTCAGCGTTGACGGCCCGCAGGGTCCGTGGCGGGAGATCGTGGGGATCGTCCGCGACACGAAGTACGGCACGCTCGCCGAGGACGGGGTTCCGGTGGCCTACATGCCGCTCGCGCAGAATCACGAGACCGGGATGACGCTCTACGTTCGCGCGTCCGTGCCTCCCGCAACACTGGTCGGCGGATTGCGCCGCGAGATTCAGGCGCTGGAGCCGAACCTGCCGGTCCCCGCAATCCAGACGATGTCCGCGACCATCGGGGCATCACTCTACGCCGCGCGAATGGGCGCGTGGCTCCTGAGCGTTTCCGGCGGGCTGGCGCTGCTTCTTGCGGTCATCGGCATCTACGGCGTGCTGTCGTTCACGATCTCGCGACGGACGCGTGAAATGGGCATTCGCATGGCGCTCGGGGCCGACACACGGCAGGTGTTCCTGCTGGTCGTGCGCGACGGCATGCTGCTGGTCGGCCTGGGGATCCTGATTGGCCTCGGCGGCGGGCTGGCCGGCAGTCGATCGCTCACCAGCTTCCTCCACGGCGTCTCGACGACCGACGCGCCGACGTTTGCGGCGACGGTGATGATCCTGTCCGCGGTCGCGCTGATCGCGTGCGCCATCCCTGCGCGACGTGCGATTCGAGTCAGTCCGATTGCCGCTCTGCGTCAGGAGTGACCCGGCTGTCCCGTTCGATCAGCCAGTACTCGCCGGTCGACGGCATCGTCGCGTAGCCCTCAGTGACGAGCGCACGGTTGCCGCGGCCGGCCTCGGGCCGGGAGAGCCCGGTCACCCGCGCCAGCTCGCCACGCATCGTCATTCCCGCGCCGGTGAGAAAGCAGCGGGCGATTTCACGGAGCGCCGCATCGCGGCCGGGCCGACGGAGCAATGCGTCGGGAAATCGTCCGATGGCCAGCGTCCAGATATAGGTGAACTTCGGCTGGTAGAACACCTCGCTCGGCACCACGAGCATCGCCGCCTGGAGCTCGTCCATCGCTTTCGTGAAGGAGTGCCGGTTCGTCACGCCTGATTCGTCGCGCAAATCGCCGGTGCTCATCTCCCACTCCCGCCGGAGAACCCGGAGGATCGCCCGGGCGTTGCGGCTCAGCCGGCGCCTCTCTTCCGACCGGCGCACACCCCAGATCGCGTTGAAGCAGGGAATCATGCGCGGCGCGAGGAACATCGCCTTGCCGCGCGCGAGCTTTGCGTAATAAACCTTCCCGCGCCGGACGATCTCGTCCTTGAGCCGCCAGGTGAGCGACGCCTCTTCGTCCTTCTGCACGTTGCGCGGCATCACCGCGTCGCGACGCCCGCAGACGGCGACATAGAGCGATGGACCCGGCCGCCGCGAATCAGTCAGGCAGGCGGCAAAGCCGACCTGCTCGACGAAGCGCTCCGCCTCGAAGGCTGTCTCGACCTGCCGCACACCTTCACGACGCCACCGTGCATCGCGGTACTCTTCGATCTCCGATGGAATCTCCGGCCTTCGTCTCATGCCGACGGATGGAGGTCGAGCCCGGCAAGCCACGCCGGATAACTCAGATCGCGTCCGGCCGGAAGATTGTTTTGCGCCACGTGCTTCAGCGTCCGATCCAGCGCATCTTCGACCGTCGACACATCTCCGAACGCCTCGAATCCGACGGACGCCCATTTCATGTCGTCGCCGTCCACACGCAATGAGACCACCTCGACGTGGCACCCGCATGCAGGAAGACGACCCGGAAACCTACGAGGCCGTTCCTCGTCGTCGAGCTCGATCTCCACGACTTCAGGTCCCGATGCGTCGTACCTGCGCAGCCATCGGGTCTTCTCGATCGCCACGCGCGGCAGATGATCGATCGTCAGCGCATCCGACGCCCACTTGCTCCAGATCTGCACGCGACCCGGACACGGAACCGACACCGTCCGGCGAAGGCCGACCAATCCTTTCACCTCGACGCCGGCTTTCGTCCCTCGCTTCTTCACACCGAGCTCGATCTGAGTGCGATCGACGAGATACTCGTCGGTCCGCGGCCTGCCCCCACCCGGTGGAAACTCTGCATTCCGGAACCACGTCTCGACGACCGGTGGCAGACCGCCGCGCCAGAACCAGCGAAGCTCGGCGGAAACGAGCACGGGACCTCCTGCATCCGATGGGCTCGAAGCGACTCACACGTGAAGTGGTCGACCGCCGATCATATTGCGTCTAAGACGAGTATCCGACCGCATCCCGCCAGGCGGGAAGAAGCTTCACTCAGCCAAATGGAGGGTGCACGTGGCTCTGCGTTCTTATGGCGTGCTGAAGGGAAAAGCAATCGAGGTCCGGCTCGGTGCGGGACAGAGCCCTCACTATCAGGTGCGGATCATCGACGACACGACCGACTACCGGATTGCGGTGAACGTCAAGTCACAGCTTCCGCCGTCGGACGTCGAGTTCGTCCTCATCGAGCGCTTCCGGCACCCGATCACCGATATCGTCGAGCCGCTGCCGAAGGGGTTCAAGGCACTCGAACGGAAACCGGGATCGGGCGCCCTCGACTTCATCAGGGGCAATCTGTTCGACCGCACCGAGATGCGGCCGCTCCCGTTCAGCCTTCCGGGTTTCGACAACGATCTCAACGAGAAGCTCGATCGCGTGATGCAACGGGCTGTGGCCGACGAGAATGCGCTGATCTATGCCTTCGGTGAACGCTGGGGACCGGAGGCCGGCGTCAAGGACAAGTACTTCGGGTTCCTGCCCGGCAACGGCATTCACGACATCCACATGAACCAGGGAAACTCGGCGCAGTTCGTCGGCGACGATGGCGTCTATCAGGACGGCGGCCTGCTCGTGCACTTCCCGGATCAACACGAGTGGACGGCCATCTTCCTCAAGTTCCAGTCGCAGACCTGGCACACCGACGACAAGACGGGCCATTCGATCTCCGCGCCGAAGCCCGTTCCGGCGCCGACGCCACCCTCACCAGCGCCGCCGCCACCGCTGCCGTCAGCGGACGATCCGGAAGGGCTGGTGAGGATCGTTGCCGCGCTGGTCAACGCGACACAGTCGCCCGAGGTCGAGGTGGTCACGCTGATCAACACTGCGCCGCACGCCATCGACCTGGCGGGATGGGCGCTGCTGGACACCCAGAAAAAGCGGCTGCCCTTGTCGGAGGTGCTCGGCGCCGGCGCGACTCGCAGTATCGAGATCCGGCAGCCGCTGGCACTGTCCAACAAGGGCGGCGTCATTACGCTGCTCGATGACAAGGGGCTCAAGGTGCACGGCGTTTCCTACACCAGGGAGCAGGCGCGCAACCCGGGGTGGACGATCGTGTTCTGAGGCCCGGAGCAAGCGCTACCTCGGCCGACGGGCCTTGTAGAAGTAATAGTCGGTGGTGTACGGCACCAGTGCGAGCGCGCCGACGTTGCCGGCCTGGCTGCAACCGGTCGCTGGCGCCACACCGCCGGACGTGTTGATGCGCTGGATGTAGGTGGTCTGAGCCATGAAAGACCCGCCGTCAGGCCCGGGTTCCTTGCCCGCCATTTCGAGCAGCAACCAGGGAATCGCGCCCGGTTCGACGTAATTCGGATCGGTGACAATCTTGTACACCTTTCCCCATACCTTGCTGCTGTCTATCGAGTGCTGCCAGGTCGGACGCGTCAGGCCGTCTTCGTCCGGGTTCGCGCTCAGGAAATGCGTCGCGAGCTGCGGGTGGAGTCCCAGCACCGTCACGTACAACGTGGCCTGCGGCGCAAAGAACTTCCACGCTACGCCTCCGCCCGCCGCCGGCAGACACATGTAGTTCTGGGTCCCGACGGCGTAGCCGTTCGCAAACAGCACATTACCGTCAGGGGGTACGAGCTCGGGCGGCACATCGGGCCCACCGCCCGCGATCTGCTGTGCCATGGCTGGTGACGAGCCCACGCCGACAACTATCAAGCCGGCCACGATTAGCTGTCGAATATTGCTAAACATCGCTGCTCCTCTGCGCGTCCAGTTCATCAGTCGGGGCAGGATTGCCCTCGCACTCTGAAGATCGAGAACGCAGGGGGGAACACGACACGGAGTTCGCGGGGCTGGGGGCTGGGGGCTGGGGGCTAGGGCAAGCCGGTGATCCTCAGAGGCAACTGTGGAAATTCAAGCGGCTCGTTGCCTTTGGTTACCACTGGCTTCGCCCAGCCCCCAGCCCCTAGCCCCCGAGATTGTTTTCAGATGCGTCGCCCTCGGGGTGTTTCCAGACTTTGCTGGAGTCGCCTGAGCATCCGCCCCACACTATTCAGCTTGTCGTTCACAGCTCTGAGATCCTCGGCCTTTACGTAACCCAACCGCAGGGCGACTTCCAACAACGTGTCAAGTTCGCCGGTGGATCCCAAAGCGATGCTGACATGATTCCTGTAGGCCTTGTTGGATTGGGGTGAACGGCGGTTGTGTCCTTCGGCGACGTTCGAAGGAACCGACACACCCGCGCGCCTGGTTTGAGACGTCAGCCCGAAACGTTCGTCGGCGGGAAACCGACTCGTGAGTGCATAAAAGTCCAGAACCAGCTCGATTCCAAGCCTCCAGACTTCCAGATCGCGATAACTCTTGATCTCCCTCATCATGCCTCCCACCGCGCAGCAAATGCGTCATCCCTGGGTTGCCAGTACGCACATACTGCGAGCCGACATCGAGAAGTCAGTCACTTGCGCGGACGCTTCCCGTGATGAGGCGAACTCCGTTCCGCTTCGCGAGCTGCGGGCGGTGACCAGAGTCGAATCTCGGTGCTGGGGGCTAGAGGCTGGGGACTGGGGCTAGCGCAAGCCGGTATCCTCACAGGACAAACGTGCTAATTCAAGCGGCTCATTGCCTCTGGATACCACCGGCTTGCGCACCCCCAGCCCCCAGCCCCTAGCCCCAAGTCGCTACAAAACCCGCTGCACCAGCCAGGCGATGCCCGCGGCGGCGACGATGACCGAGCACACCGGCTGCAGCCGCGCGTGCAATGCGGGGCGCGACCTGATCATCCAGACCAGCGGCAGCATCACACCTGCGGCGGCCAGCTGACCCGCTTCGACGCCGGCGTTGAACGACAGCAGCGCCACGGCGACATCACTCGCCGAGGAACCGAATCCGAGTTCGGTCAACGCGCCCGCGAACCCGAATCCGTGGATCAGACCGAACCCGAAGACGAGCCACCAGCGCGTACCACCTGATCTCCCGAGCAGGTTCTCCATCCCGATCCATGCGATGGACGCGGCGATCAGGGGTTCCACGATCGATGGCGGCGCGTGAACGCCAGCCAGGACGACCGCGGCGAGCGAGACCGAGTGCGCGACGGTGAAGGCGGTGAGGGCGATCAGCAGCGCACGAACACTGACAGCTGCGAGGATCAGGCCGGCCAGAAACATCAGGTGGTCGTAGCCGGCCAGAATGTGATGGACGCCGATGGTCACGAACGACCATGCCTGCCGCGCGCGCGAAGGCGGCGGCTCGCTGACGGCGATCGCCAGCGTTCTGATCTCGGCATCCAGCACACTCTCTCCCACGATGCGGCCATCCGCGGTGACCGTCACCAGCTCGCGATGGCCGCGTGAGAGCTGCTCCGGCATGTCTGACGTCACGACGATATGCCGCACGGATCGATCCGGCCGCACCGGGGCGTACTCGAACCGGATCCGGATTCCGCCCCGGTCGCTGTCCAGGTGCTGCCACTCGAGCATCAGCGGCTCGCCGTCGACCGTGAGTCGAACCGCGTCGCGGACGATATCGCGCAGCCTGGTCGCTCCGCCCCCTGGTGCCGGCACCCTGGGGTCAGATCTCGAATTTCGAGCCTCCCGGGGGTCAGATCGCGAATTTTCAGGGAGCCGAGGTGGAAATTCGAGATCTGACCCCAGGAAGGCGACGTCCGCGGCTGAGACAGACAGCGTGGCCGATATCGTCGTGCCGGTGACGTTGACATCGAGGGCGCTCAGCCCGGGATCATGCGCCAGCACCACGGCCGCGTTGAGCACGAGCACGATCAGGATCAGCGGACCCGGCCCCCGCCGGGCCCGCTGTGGACGAGCAGTCATGGGACTTAGTGGGTGTGATTGCGGCCGTTCAACGGTGTCGCGGCGTACGGGAACACCTTGTTGTAGGCGATGTCGTTCGCGTTCACGTTGTCACCCGCCGGTCCGACGATCTTCGGCGGGCTGACCCGCAGATCGCTGATCAGCGCCGTCACCGCGATGTCGACGACGTCGTCGCCAAACCGGCGGCCGTTCGGCCAGCCGCCCGGCACGGTGCCGTTGCCGAAGCCAGGCTGGACGGAACTGGTCAACGTGTCGCCGCCGAAGATGCCGAGACGCGAAAACCCTGCGTCATCAGGATTGGTCGGATGAGCGGGCCCACCTCCGGCCAGCCGCGCGGGACCGGTCGACAGATCGACCTTGATGAGATCCGGGATGAAGATGCCGGCGATATCCGTGCGATTCGTGGTCGGCGCAACGTTCGCCCCGAGGACCAGCGCGTTGATCAGACCAGCCAGCTCGGGCGTCAGCGCGTACTTCTTGAAGAGCGTCGAGTCCACCTCCGGCGAGGTCCGGCTGTAGAGATCCTTGTCCCGGATCGCGACCAGGCCCTCGTTGAAGAGCGGGTTGCCCTGGCGCGCCACCTGGACGAAGTCGCCGAAATTCGTGTCCCCGGTCGTGCCGAGAATCCTGACGCGACGACGGCTCGCGGTGGCGTAGACGCCGACGATCTGCTGATCCCCGCCGAGCTCTTCGATCGGGATGTTCAGCGCGATCGTGTGAACGTTGAACCCGCCCTGGGAATCCACGGCTTTGTCCGCCGGGCGGAGCTTCAGCAGATCGAAGATGGCCTGCACATCCGCATAGAACCCATCGTCTCGTTGACCGGCGAAGGCGAGGTAGCCACCCTCGAGCGAGGCGATGGACTGCGAGGTGTAGAGATCCAGGCTCGCCTCGTCGCCGACGCCGTCCTTCGCCGGCTGCTCTCCATCGTCGTTCCGGTTGTACCTGGGCGTCGCGTTGCCCTGGTTGTTCGGCGGGACGATGCCGCGGCCCAGGCGATGGACGCTTCCGGTGCTCCAGTCGACCCTGTCCACGGTGTATCGCTGAATCAGGTTCTGCGCCCCGTCGCCCACGTTTGCGATGACCCCTAGATACGACTGCAGGATGGTGTTGCGGTTCCTGTAGCTCGTGTCGAACCGGAACTGGTAGGCCTGAGTGGTCCGCCCCTTCGCGACATCCCGGCCGGTCGCGACCCGGATCTCGTAGAGCACGTCATCGTCGAAGTTGTACTTGTTCGGACCGATGCCCGGTTCCTCGTGCGGGTACACCGCGAGGGCGGTGGTCAGATACTTCCGTCCGAAGCGCTGTGAAACGAACGCGTAGACGTCGGTCGTATTCGCCGCGTCGTCCAGGGTGATCAGTGGAGCATCCATGTGGCTGGACGCGTGCGCCGCGGCCGGCCACAGCAGGAGCCCCGCTGCCGCCGCGAGCGGCAGCCTCCGTAGAACGTTCTTCATTGCCATAACCTCACGATCGGGGTGATGTTGCGGTTCCCGTGCGGAGTACCCCCAGCTCCGAGGGGAGCAGCGTGAACTGGAGTGCGCGAGCCTTGCCCGCCCAGCGCCGTGCGTCCGCGATGCGGCCGTCGGCAGCGGCGATCCAGGCGGCGTGTAGGAACAGGCGGGCGTCCTGTGTGCCTTCGGCAAGCGCGCGGTCCATCAACGGCGCCGCCTCGCGAAGCTCACCGGCAGACGCGAGCGCCCACGCGAGCGCGTCGAGAGTGAAGATGTCGCTGCGCTTCTGCAGCTCCTGTCTTGCCAGCGCAATCGCCTGCATGCGGTTTTCACGGCGCGTGGCGAGAAAGAGGACGAACGTCCGCGGATCGTCGGACCCGGCCACCGCGAGCTGCTGCTCGACTTGCCGGGCGTCGTCAATCCGGTTCAGGCATCGAAGCGCGTCGGCATAGGCCCACTTGTATTCGGGCAGGGGATTCAGACGGGCCGCGCGCTCGAGGGTGGCCACTGCCTCGAGCCGCCTGCCTCGCGCAAGCTGGATCCGCCCGTGAACCAGCAACGCGGCGGCGTAGTCCGGGATGTAACGGCGTGACGCATCGATCATCCGCTCGGCGTCGGTCAGACGTCCACGCTGCAGTTCGTAGAAACCAAGCCGCGAGTACGCCCAGGCAACGGACTCAGGATCACGCGGACTGGCCGCCTTGATCGCAGCCTGCATCATCTCGATAGCGCCATCGAGATCGCCCTTCAACCATCGGAGGTGAGCCGCGCGGGTATAGGACTGGTAGAAGGGCTTGAGGTCGATCATCTTCTGGTAGGCGGTGGCGGCCTCGGTGAGCCGACCCTGCTCCATCAGCGCATCGCCGAGGAGCCCGTAGTCGAGGACGTACTCGCGCCCGGCCACGAGCCGCCGTGCGATCAGTTCGGCCTCGCCGAAGCGGTGCATCTGATGGAGCACGTGGCCGCGCAACAGGAGCGCAGCTGGATCGGCCGCGTCGATTGACGCCATGCACAATGCCGCCTGCTCGGCCAGCGTGTAGAACCCGGCGTCGTTGGAGAGCCGCGCCCGCGTGATGAAGCGATAGCCGAGCTGCTCCGCCGCGCGCGACGGAGTGCGCTCGTCGCGCAGCGCCTGCTGCAGTCGCTGGATCTCGGTATCGTTGCCCGCGCTGGCGGCAGCCGCGGTGCGACACGATCGATCGAGACGCGTCAAGGGCCCGGGGTCAGCGCTCTGACTCGAACGACTGCACGACGACACCAAAAACAGAGTCAGGACGACCGCGAACGACCAGGAAACCCTCATCGAGCACCTCCGGCGACACTCCTCCTACGCGCGGAAGGCTCGGATGGATTTCGGTGGGTAACTTACCGGCTGGCGGCGAACAAGCGGGCGTTTGCCCCTTTCGGTCCGAGGGGCTGGCTGGCCATGACGACAGCCTCGGCCGAGCTGGTCGAGAGCGGGCGCGAGAAGAGGAAGCCCTGCGCGTGGGTACAACCCAGGCGCTCGAGCTCCCGCGCCTGCACCTCGGTCTCGATCCCTTCGGCGACTACGCTGGTGTTGAGCGTGCGCGCGAGCGCGAGGATGCTCTCGACAATGGCGGGACGATCCGGCAGCGTCAGGCTCCTGACGAACGAACGATCGATCTTGAGCGCATCCACGGGCAGCTTGTGGAGGTGACTCAGTGACGAGTAACCGGTGCCGAAGTCGTCCAGGTAGACCTTTACGCCAAAGTCGCGCAGCTCGCGCAGCACGTCCGCGGCTTCGCCGGGACTGTCCATCAGCGCCGTCTCGGTGATCTCGACCCGAAGCTCCGCCGGTTTCAATCCCGAGTCCACCACGGCCTGCTGGACCAGCTTCACGAAGTTCTGCTGCATCAGCTGCCGGCTCGAGATGTTGACGGTGATGTAGTCGAGACCTGCGCGAGGGAATCGCCGCTGCCAGCCGGCGAAGGTCAGACAGGCCTGCTGCATAACCCACGTGCCAAGCGTTCCAACCAGCCCCAGCTCCTCGGCAATCGGGATGAACGTCGCCGGCGAGATCGGCTCGCCGTTGCGCGTCCAGCGAACCAGCGACTCGAAACCGACGCACATGCCCGACGTCAGCGAGACGATCGGCTGATAGTGCACCTCGAAATCGTTGGTGGAGATCGCCCGCCGCAGATCGTTCTCGAGGCTGAGTCGATCGCGGAGGCGGGCGTGCATGTCGGCGTCGAAGACCTCGTGCCGGGCTTTGCCGCGGGCCTTGGCGTGATACATCGCCGTGTCGGCGTCGCGCATGACCTCGTCCGGATTGGTGTAGTGCGCCGGGCCGAATGCGATGCCGATGCTCGCCGAGGTGAAGACCTCGCGGCCGCCAATGGAGAATGGCGCGCTCAGGGCGTCCTGGATCCGGAAGGCAATCGCGTTCGCCTGGCCGTCGTCCGCAAGCCCGTTCAGCAGGATTGCGAACTCGTCACCCCCGAGCCGGGCGAGCGAGTCGCCATGCCGCAGGCAGGTTTCCAGCCGGCGCGAGGCGGCGATCAGCAATTCGTCGCCGACCAGGTGGCCGAGACTGTCGTTGACGATCTTGAACCGGTCGAGATCGAGATAGAGGACCGCAAACTGGTTGCTGACGCGGCCCATCTTGAACTCTTCCAGCCGCCGGCCCAATCCCTCGACGAACACCGCGCGGTTGAAGAGGCCGGTCAGGGGGTCGAGGAACCCGACGCTGCGCAGCCGCTCCTGCGCGATGGCCTGTTCCGTAGTGTCGGTCAGCGAACCAGCGATGCGATCGCGACCGGTTCGCTGCGATTTCAAGCCCAGGCCGCGGCAGAGGAACCGCCGATAGCTGCCGTCCTGGTGGCGGATCCGGTGCTCGCACTGGAAGACGTCGGTCCGGCCCGCAAGATAGATCTTGAGTGTTTCCTTGAGAACGCGGATGTCGTCCGGGTGAACGCGATCGAGCCAGTCCTCAGGACGTCCGACGGTGGCGTTCGGCGACAATCCGATCATCGCGCGCCAGCGTCCCGAGACATAAAACTCCTGCGTCCGCAGGTCCCACTGCCACAGCCCGTCGTTGGCACCCTCCGCCGCGAGCGCCAGGCGCTCCCCGTTCTGCTTCACGAGATCCGTTCCGTGCATCCGCTCGGTGAAGTCGTGCCAGAGCAGGGTCACGCCCTCGGCGACCGGCAGGACCTTCACTTCCAGGACGCGATCGCCTCTGTCGGACGGGACGCTGACGTCGGTAATCAATCGCGGCTTGCCATCGGTCAGGGTGTCCTTGATCGCCTTCGGCAGCTCCGTCCGCGCGAGCGCCGGGATGGCCAGATCGATGAACTGCCCCAGTGCGCGCGCCCGCGAACAACCCAGCATCCGCTCGAGCGCGCTGTTCCACACGGTGACCCGGCCATCGCGTCCGACGACTGACATGCCGTCTTCGAGGAACGCGAGAACCTCGCGGCGGTGATGCTCCTCGTCCAGCCGATTCACGTGGTCCGAGTAGGTCTGATACGCGAAGAAGAGCGAACCCGCTGCCACGGGGAGCAGTTCCCACAATCGCTCGTCGAGCAACTCCACGATGCCGGCGGCGACGCTCGCACCAACCAGGTGAATCGAACAGCCGCGGAACGGGTCCTGCACCCACGAGTGACTGGGCTTCTGGCCGGTGAGAAGCGGAACCGCGAATTCGCCGAGGGCGCCCTGCAGGAGGACGTACACGACAACGGCGGTGGCGATCAGCCCACCGTGCCAGGGCCACGCACCGGCGATGTCGCTGAATGCGATACCCATGGCCTGAAACGTGAGCCCCGCGCCCTGCGCGGCCAGCGGAGTGATGGCGGCCGCGATCAACGACTGCGCAGTTGGATATCCGTCATCCGAGCGCAGCAGGACGACGCTCAGCGCGCTCATCGCGGCCACGAGCGTCGCGACGTGGGGCCCGAACATGAGCAATGCCACGAAGGTCAGAACGAAGGAGGGCGCCATGATGGTGCGGTCCCTCGCGGCCGAGGCCTCGACCCTGAGGAACGCGCTGAGAGCCGCAGCCAGGGTCAGTGCGAAGAGCTCGACTGTGCGGTCTGCGCGCGGCCAGCCCGCAAGCTGCGGCAAAAACACCGTCGCTGCTGAGATCGCGGCGAGGGCTGCGACGCCTGGGGGAAAGGGAAGCTTCCGCATCATCACGCAGCCCGGGGTTGCACACGTCGACCCACGCGCGCGCGAGGAGCAAAGAGGTCACCAATCGGTAATTGCTGGTTAATTGATTGATCTATTTACGAGTTGTCGTTATTCCCTCAAACGCCCAAACAATCGAGAGTTGTTCCGTCCTGGAACACTGCGATTGCAAATTCCGCTGCTGCGCGTGTCGGGCCGATTGAAGTTTGGAGCTTGGGAGTGCGTTGGGAGGTGGAGTTTGGAGCTTGGGATTTGACTCAGGACAGTGCACTAGCAGTAGTCGGGAATCTTCTGCTACCGCGAGGTAATGCGGAGTGGCGGGGCAACCTGCGGCGTGATCGTTCGCCCGACACGATCGCATCCCAAAGCCAGTAAACTGCGCCCGTGCCACGCTCGCAACAGCCGGTGTGGACCTGCCCGAGGTGTGGCGCGCGCCTCGTCACGAAGAATCTGTGGCATTCGTGCGGACACTTCACGCTCGAGGCGCTCTTCGCCCGCTCCGATCCATCGGTCCTCAATCTCGCCAGACGATTCATCGAGACCCTGAGCACGCTCGGCGACGTCCAGATCCTTCCTCAAAAAACGCGCCTCGTTTGCGTTGCACGCGTCCGCTTCGCGGGGCTGACGCCTCGCAAGGATCACTTCGTTGCGAGCTTTGCGCTCCATCGATGGCTGAGAAGCCCCAGAGTGACTCGCAAAGAGGACTATGGGCCGAACTGGCGCATTCACTCCGTGCGCATCCGATCGGCCGACGACCTCGACGATGAGCTGAAAGGGTGGCTCCAGGAGTCCCACGATTTGGTGGGTCTGCAGGAGGACGCCCGGAAGGCCGCCCGGCGCTGAAATCCCGTTGATCGGGAGCCGCCCCCGCCCCGCTTTGCGCCTTACGGGTCATGAACACCACGACACAGCCGGCACCGTCCTGGATGCGACTCAGCTGCCGGATCTGGGGGCACGTGGTCGACAACCATGTGTTCCGCTCCACGCGCGGCGACAGGCGACGCTGCCGGTGCGGCGTCGACTACCTGCTGAAGACCGGGGAAACGACTCACGTTCGCCACACGCTGTCCTGTTTCCTCCGGCATCACACCTACGTGCGGCTCACCGATCGCGATGGCGTGCACGAGTATGTCTGTGTTCGATGTGGACACCCGCTGGCATACCCGGCCGCCGCCGACCCGTTCGCGAACGCATCACTGTTCGCCAAGAAAGTGCGGTACGCCTGCGGCCTGCTCGGGCACCGGGTCACGGCGATCGCGAACCGTCATGGCTTCGTCGAGTACGCCTGCCACTGCGGCCACAGTTTCCTGAAACACGCGGCGGACAAGCGCAAGATCCGGCACCCGCTGATCTGCTTCCTGACGGCTCACCGCATCCGGTTCGTGGAAGAGCGCGCCGGGTACGCGGAGTACGTCTGCGAAGACTGCGGCCATCCATTCTGCTTCGTCGCCGACGAGCGAGTGGCGGAGCGGCCCTCGATTGGCCGGACACCGGCCTGCGCGGGCCCCTCCGAACCGTCTACAAGGACTCCAGGAACCGCATCAGCTGCCTCTTCTGCGTAGCCGTCAGCGCATTGAATTTCTGGCGCACGGTGTCGGCCTGACCGCGGTGCCGACTGATCGCCTCGTCCTTGGTGAACGAGAGGCCGTCGTGCATCAACCGGTTGCGGGTGCGCAGCGCCCAGAGCGGCGGCGTGCGCATCTTGTTGGCGGTATCGGCGAACTCGGCGGTGGGCAGAATCGGAATGCCGTCCCCGGTGCCGATGTCGTGACTCAGGAAATCGCTGTAGGGACGGATGATCTTGTTGCCGAGCGCTGACGGAACCGTGAACGTGCCACCATTTATTCGCGTCCCTGCCTCCGCCGTCACGATGGCCGGCGTGTGACAGGTGGCGCAACCAATCTGGTTGAAGAGCGCATCACCCGCCTGGACGTCGGCGGTAATCGGTCCTCGCGACGGCGCCTTGGTCGATCGCATGAAGTTCGCGAACGCCTCGACGTCTTCACCCTCGTCTTCCGGATCGCGGACTGGATCGAAGTTGGCCACGCTCCGCCCGCTCGACGAGTTCTCGTCGGGGAAGAGCGGGCTGGTGATGCCCATCTCGTTCAAGTAGGCGTCCGCCGCAAAGGACTGCAGGCTGGCGTGCTGGTTCTTCCAGCCGAATCGGCCGATGCGGGTCTCGCCGGGCGCTTCGAGCACGGGCACGATCACCGCCGTCCCGCGCATCGACGCAGGCTGACGATCCTGGATACTGAGCAGCGTGCCGTTGGCGATCGCTTCGATGAACCCGGCCCCGAGCGTGTTGGTCGAGATCCGGAACGTCCTGACGTCATCCTCGACCGCACCACTTCGACAATGTTCTGGTGCGTGGCCCTGGAGTGTACCAACGACCCTCCGAGCGACTCGAAGAACTGGCCGTTCAGCATGTGACCCGTTCGATGCTCGGCGATCTGGCTCGCCCCGCCGGTGACGACGTTCTGGTGGCACTCCCGGCAGGACTGGGCGTTGTAGGTCGGACCGAGACCGTCGGCAATCGTCTCCATCTCCTCGAAGATGAACCGGTTGTCGTTGAAGGAACGGAGCGGCACGACGTTGTCTTCGTTGAGACTGTCGAAGGGTGGACCCTGGGGATCCATTCCGTTCGTCCTGTTGTCGAAGCCCGTCGGCGCGTTCGTCGGACTCGAGGTAGTGGTGGCAGTGGTAGTAGTAGCCGTCGCGGCTTCGGCGGACTCGGGACCGCCGGTCACAGTGAACCGCTCGCGACGCCGCTCGTCAGCACGGGTATCCTGCGCTGGCTCCTGCATGAGCCCGACGCTTGCGAGCGCCACTGCGCCGATGACGGCAGTGCCCGCCACTGCCGGTGATGGACGCCACCCTCCCGGCGCAGTCGTACGCGGAGTCCTGTTCCACGAAAATCTCATGGCGTGACCTCGCTTTTCGCAGGGGTTGGGCGCGAACAGTACCTCGGCACCCAAGGGGCGTCATTGAAGCAGGTCAAGAAAACGCGTCACTGAATCAGGACGGTGCGAGGCGGTATTCGTCGCGAATGAGGCACTTGCGAAGCTTGCTCAGAAACTCCGGTGAGACTCCCAGGTACCCGGCGACGTGGTATTGCGGGATTCTCGCGTCGAGGCCGGGATAGAGGCGGCGGAAATCCAGATAGCGCTGCGCGGCGGTCTTCCGAAGGCCGCCAACCAGGCGCTCCTGGAACGTCAGGAGCGTCGCTTCGGCCAGCGCTCTCCAGATTCGGTCAGATGCAGGTTCGGAGGCGGATCCGAGCCGCGTCCGATCGATCACCAGGACGTCGGTCGGCTCCAGGGCATCGACCCTGAGCACTGCCGGCCATTCGCCGGCGGCGTTGCCGACGTTGGTCAGGCACCAGCCTTCTGGCGCAAAGTACAGGACTCGCTCGGTGCCATCGTCCTCGGTGAAGTAGACGCGGAGGCAACCGCTCGTCACCAGGCCCTTTATCGGGCTGGTCTCGCCCGCGTTGACGAAGTGATCGCCCTTCGCCAGGTGACGGAGCGTCAGCGACGACAGGATCAGCGAAAGGTCGCGGTCCGAGACTCCCAGGCTACTGGGAAGAAATTTCCTGAGTTCCTGACGGGCGTCCATGAATTACACGCGCGTGGATCCGTCGCAAGTTCACATTCCGCCCGAAATCAACAGGATCTCGAACGGCCGAGGTCAGCGGGAATCGCGGGAGCGTCGTGAGTGAAGCATCCCACTTGCCACTCGGCAGCCCCGGGTTTTGGGGTGTCGATGTGAAGCGCCGTCGTCGAACGGTACACAGGTTGGCAGATGTGGCCACGACGAGTCGCGGCGGCTTGGCCAATTCTTGCGTTCCGCGCGTTCCTGGATCCGCTGGCGATCATGATTTCGCTGCCGCTCTCGCTGATCGACATGATGCTCGCGTTCCTCGTGACAGGCTCCACGCTGAACCTGGTGGGCTCTCGGGTGAAGTATTGAGACGGCCGTGCCTCCTCCAGATCTTCGATCCGGTCAAAGCCGCATGCCTCCTCTGCGTAGATAAAGGGGTTGATCATGAGCCGACCCTGCCGTGCCTCGTCTGAGCGCACCGAGGTCGACCGCCCCACTCGCATCGTCGTGATGACATCCAGAATGACGTTGGTGTCCCGAGAGTCGTCCGTAGCTCGCACTGTCACGCGATCTCACTGCAGAGGTTCGCGGTCGAGGTGCAGCGCGACCATACGTCCGCGGCGCTCCCCCCTTTGCCCGATGGTCTGAGCTAAGCCTTCAGTCCTACGCTGGATGGACTGGAGGGACCGCATGACGGCATTCCGTCGCCTCGTGATCGCATCCAACCGACTGCCGTTCACAGTCGAAAGCAGCCACGGCCGGCTGGAACTGTGTCCGACGACCGGCGGGCTGGCGTCAGCACTCGCGGCGGTGCATCAACACGGAAACAACCTCTGGGTTGGATGGCCGGGTGATTGTTCGGCGCTCGACGATCGAGGCTGCGCGGAGCTCGACGCCACGCTCCAGCGGCGCCACTTCGTTCCGATTCCATTGAGCGGGCGCGAACTAGTCGACTACTACGACGGGATCTGCAACGCCGCACTGTGGCCCGTCCTGCACTACCAGCTCGAACGTCTGCCGCTGAACCTTCCTCCGTTCGAGGCGTATCGCGCGGTCAACGAGCGGTTCGCGGACACGCTCATCGCGAACCATCGTCCTGGTGACATCCTCTGGATCCACGACTATCACTTGATGCTCGTGCCCGCGATGGTACGCAGGCGGCTCCCCGACGCGCAGATCGGATTCTTCCTGCACACGCCCTTCCCCGCCGCCGACGTTTTCCGAGTGCTCCCCTGGCGGCGCGAGCTGCTGGAGGGCATCCTCGGGTCGACGCTCGTGGGCTTCCAGACCGCCGGCGATACGGCGAATTTCGCGGCAACGCTCAAGGCGCTCCTGGGCTATGCCGTCGACGAATCGGGCGTCGTGGCCGACGGCCGCAGGGTGGACTTCGGTACCTACCCGGTTGCGATCGACGCCCAGCGCCTGCGCGACCGCGGCCGGCCGACCCGCCGGTTCGCACGAAGCGATTGCCGGTTGTTCGTCGGCGTCGATCGGCTCGACTACACGAAGGGCATTCCGCTGCGGCTCGCCGCATTCGAACGCCTGCTGATCGCGCACCCCGAGCTTCGTGGCTGCGTACAGCTGCTGCAGGTGGCAGTGCCGTCGCGCGAGCACGTGCCGGCGTACGCAACGTTGAAGCGCGAGGTCGAGGCGCTGATCGCGCGGGTCAACGTCCGGTTTGGAACGCCCGCCTGGACACCTGTGCGCTACTTCCCCGAGTCGCTGCCACCTGTCGACCTTGCGGCACTCTATCGGGCCGCCGACGTCATGCTGGTAACAGCGCTTCGCGACGGCATGAACCTGGTCGCCAAGGAGTTCGTGTCTACGCGGGAGGATGAAGACGGCGTCCTGGTATTGAGCGAGCTGGCGGGAGCCGCCGGCGAACTGCACGAGGCGTTGACCGTGAACCCGTACTCCATCGACGATCTCGTCGACACGATGGTGCGGGCCCTCGACATGGATCGGGAGGAACGGCGCAGCCGGATGGCGGCGCTGCGCCTGCGGACCAGCGGACATACCGTCCACAGCTGGGCCGACCGATTCACGACCGACATTACCGCAGCCACGACCGGGTGTCTGAACCGACCTGCGGCCGCGGTCGAGACGATCCGGGCCGCCATCGAACGCGGGGTTCATGTGTCGCTCGCCCTGCCGTTCGAAGGCGTGCTTGTACCGGACGCGCGGGATGCGTCGCGCTCGGGGCCCGATCCCGAGTTGATTCACCTGCTGCGCAGCCTCTCGCTCAGGGCCGGCATCACCGTGCACGTCATCAGCGGCTTCGATCACGAAACGATGGACGAGTGGTTCGATCGGATCCCTGCAGTGCTCTGGGCGGAGCACGGATTATGGCGTCGTGATGCGGGTGGACGCCGCTGGCGCCTCACGCAGGGGACCGAGAGCGAGTGGGTCGACGACGTGCGGCAGCTGATGGAACAGTTCGTGACCAGCACACCCGGCGCCTTCGTCGAGGCGCGGCCGACCGCGTTGACGTGGCATTTCGGCCGTGCCGACGCGACGCTGGGCCAGAGCCAGGCGCAGACGCTGGTCGCATTGCTGCAGGACGCCGCCGATTTTCTCGGCTACGAAGTGACGGTGAATCACGGCGTTGTCGAAGTGCGCGCTGCCGGCCTGTCGTTTCACCGGAGTGTGCGGAAGATGGTCGAGATGAATCAGACGCACCAGGCCGTAGTGGTCAGCTCCGGCGACTCCGCCCCAATCCGCGACGCCCTTCGCGCCAGCGATATCCTGGTCGACCTCAGCCTGGAAACGCCCAGCGATCCCCGCAGATCCCGGACCTTGATTCGCGAGCTGGCGGACTCGCTCGTCCCGGTGACACGCGAGGTCGTTCCGGTCCAGGCGCGGTTGCGGAGCGCTTCAGACTATGTCCTGGCCGGCCTGAGCGCAGTCGTACCGTCATCCTTGAACCCGTCGCCTGCCGTCAGCCCGGGTCAGGAGTGAACGATGATTCCCTTGCGGACCGCATAGAGGACGATCTCCGCGGTGTTGTGAAGGTTGAGTTTCTGCATCAGGTTGGCACGGTGGGTCTCGACCGTCGAGAGGCCGACGTCGAGCAGCGAGGCGACTTCCTTGTTCGAGCGTCCCTCCGCGAGCAGCTGCAAGACCTCCCGTTCGCGATCGGTGAGAAGTTCGTACGAGTCTGACAGGCCTCGCGCCCGGAGCTGCCGCACGTAGTCTTCCATCAGGACGGCGGCGACCGTCGGGCTGAAGAACGGCTTGCCGGCAGCCACTGCACGCACTGCCGGAAGCAGGTCCTCATCCGTCGCGTCCTTCACCAGGTACCCGCGCGCACCCGCCCCGAGCGCGCGCATGATGTACGACTCGTCGGCGTGCATGCTGAGGATGATGACGGCGGGCGCCGGCTCGACCTTCTGCGCGCGCGACGCCACCTCGATCCCGTTCATCAACGGCATCGAGATATCGACGATCAGCAGGTCGGGCGACAACTCGCTGCAGAGCCGCAGCGCTTCCAGCCCGTCGGCCGCTTCACCGACGACTTCCAGGCCCGGCTGACTCTCGAGCAGGCTCTTCAATCCCCGGCGGACGATCCCGTGATCGTCAGCCAGCAAGATTCGCAATCGGCACCTCCACGGGAGCGGGGAGTGGAAGGACGACGCGGATCGTGGTACCGCCGCGCGGGGCGGTGGTGACAGTAACCGAGCCTTTCAAATCGCGGACGCGCTCTTCGATACCCCGCAGCCCGAGACCAGTCGGCCGCGGCACCTGCTCGAAGCCGCTTCCATCGTCGGAGACCAACGCCTCGAGCGCCTCGCCGCGCCGATCGAGCTGCACCTGGACGCGTGTCGCCCGAGCGTGCCGCACACAGTTGGTCAGCGCCTCCTGCACGACGCGATAGATGCAGGTGCGATGCGGCTCGGGCAGCGTCTCGAGGTCGCCGTGCGTCGTCAGGTCGACCGTCAGCCCGTAGCGTCGGCTCACGTCGCGGATGTGCCATTCGAGCGCGGGCTGCAGCCCGAAATCGTCGAGCATGCTCGGACGAAGCCCCAGCGACAGGTCACGGACCGTGCGGACGACGTTGTCCACGAGCTGACGGCATTCGGCCACGGCTGCCGGGATCTCGGCGGCGACCGGGCCGCGGGCGCGATCGATTCGACCGAGCTCCATGCGCAGCGCCGTGAGCATCTGGCCGACGTGATCGTGGAGCTCGCGGGAGAGCTTCTTGCGCTCTTCCTCCTGCGTGGCCACGAGCTGCTGCGACAGTTCCCGCAGCTGACGCTCCGCCTCCTCTGCGTGCAGCTTCTGCTCGACGGTGCGGCGCTCGACGATGCGGAGGCGGATCACGGCCGTGAGCGCGACGAGCACGCCGAGCGCCAGGCTCTGCCACAGCAGCGCGTGAAGGCCGCGCTGGAAGTCGGCGAACCGGCGGGTCACCTCGGCCCGCTGTGCCGCCAGGTTGGCGTTGTTGAACTGCTCGATGTCCTGCGCGATCGCCAGCGCGGCTTCACGCCGCGGGAGTATCTCGCGCCGCAGGAACCTGAAGCTCTGGGTCGATTTTTCGACGGCGGTCCAGTCGAAGAGCGGCTCGAACACCTCCCAGTAGTCGTCGAGTTTCGCCTGCAGGTTGTCGATGCGAGTCTGCTCTTCCGCGCTGGTCACCAGGGTACGAAGCTTGAGCAGCTCCGCCATGTTGTCGCGACGGAACTTCAGCAGGGTCTTACGGTAATCCAACGCATGCTCGCGCTCGGAGTCCAGCAGATAGTCACGGATGAAGATGCCGGACAGAGACAGGTCGCCGCGCAGCTGGCGCAGCCGGGCGTCGACTTCCCGATGATGCGCGTTGAGCGCCTCGAGCTGGCTATAGATCTCGTCAGCGCGCCGCGAGGCGGTCTGCACGGAGACGATGACCACCAGCAGCAGCGCCACCAGCCCGACCGCAGCGATGGGCCAGGTCCTGAACACGGATTCCTCCTGCGCGCCCCTGCGCGCTGTCCTCAGCGTACTCGGACCCGGCCCTTCGTGGCACTCCGGCAAATACTGGAGCACCTCTGGGGTCGAACCGGCGCACACAATCCGTTTCGGCGCGCCGGCCGTAGAGTCAAGGATCGATGACGAGCCGAGCTGGCACCCGGACGGCGTCTGCTTTACACTCCGCCATCCGGCCGGCCCAGCCGTCCGTAACACCGATGACATTGAGCGTGCCGCCTGCACTCGAGGACGATCGGACAGCCGTCGATCGGATGGCGCATGGCGACGCGTCGGCCGTGGCGAACCTGTACGACCGCCACGCGCGGGCCGTCTACTCGCTCGCGCTGCGGATGCTGGCTGACGCGGCGGAAGCCGAGGATGTGGTGCAGGACGTCTTCACTCAAGCGTGGCGGCAGGCTGGTCTCTACGATCCGGCGAGAGCGCCGGTGATCGGCTGGCTGCTCGTCATTACGCGTGCGCGCACGCTCGATCGGCTTCGTGCGCGACGCTCGCGGATTGCCTTGGCCGGGGTCGGGCCCGACCCCGCCACCGTGGTCGACTCGAGTCCCCGCCCCGACGCGCAGGCGATCGGTCTCGAACAGGGCACACGGGTGCGAGCGGCGCTGGCCTCGCTCAGTGTGGCGCAGCGCGAAGCGATCGAGCTCGCGTATTACAAGGGCCTGTCACAGAGCGACATCGCGGAGCGGCTGCAGGAGCCGCTCGGCACGATCAAGACCCGCATTCGCAGCGGCCTCATCAGGCTGCGCGAGCTCCTGCACGGCAGCCTCGGGGAACAGACACCATGACCCACGACGAGCTGCGGGAGTTGTCAGGCGGATACGTGCTCGGCATTCTCGACGAGCCGGAGCGCCGCGCGTTCGAGGCGCACGTCTCGACCTGTGCCAGCTGTGCGGCGGAGATCCGCGACTTCACGGCAGTCGCCTCGGCGCTCGCGCTCGACGTGCCGCAGGTCGATCCTCCGGCATCGTTGCGGGATCGCGTGCTTCGAGCGGCAACATCACCAGCACCCCGGGGTGCCGTGGTCGACTCGATCGCCGGGCGCCGCGCCGCCTCGGAGCAACGCCGGCCAGGACGAGAACGTCTCTTCGCACTCCTCTCAGCGGCGGCTGCAGTGATCGCAGTGGCGCTCGGTGGCTATGCGGTCTCGCTTCAGCGGCGGATCGCGGTACTCGAGGAACAGGTGCGAGTCGCCTCCGATCGAGCCGCGCAGAGCCAGCAGCAGCTGGTGCAGCTGCGGGCCGCGACGGATCAGTCGACACAGGTCCGCCAGATTCTCGCGGCCGGCGATCTGCGACGGATCGACCTCGCAGGGACAAAAGTGGCTCCGGCCGCAACCGGACGGGCGTTCTGGAGTCAGACCGAGGGCCTGGTGGTCGCGTTTGCGAACCTGCCGGCGACCCAGACAGGACAGGTTTATCAACTGTGGGTGATTCCGCCGGGCGGCACTCCGATTGACGCGGGCCTGCTCGAGCTGCAGCCCGATGGCCGCGCACTCACGCTCGCGAGGAGCGGCACCTCGGAGCGTGTCGGGACGGTGGCGATCACGCTGGAACCGGCAGGCGGATCGCCGGTCCCGACGCTGAGCAACATGGTTGCGGCGGGAAATCTGACGAACTAGCTATCAGTCCGGGAAATTCGTGAAATCTGGATTCACAGGAGGGCCAGGAGACCAGGAAGAACTGAGTTACCTCCTGAACTCCTGGCCCTCATGTAAGAACTCACGCTACAAGTTACCCATTGCGTATCCAAGCGGCATGAGCCGAGAGCTGACGACCTACTTCCCTCCCAACTCCCGCACTGCATTCACCAGCATCCGCGTCTTCGGCTGATCCGTTGACGTCTTCGCATCCGCGGTGAGCTGCGTCGCAATTTTTCTGAGCGCCTGCTGCCTCGGCTGACCCTTGAGCTTTTCGGCAGCAGCAAGATCCTGGCGGACCGATGCAATGCGTGGAGCAGGAAGACCATCGGATCGCTCCAGCTGATCGACGAAGGCCCGCGCCTTCGCGAAACTGGGCGGCCAGACCAGCTTCCGCTGCTCCTGCGCATTCAGGTAGTCGAACTTCACGGTCTTCGCGGCGTCCAACTCGTTCTGCGTGATCAGGCCGCCCGGCAGCAGCTCGAAGATGTCGAGCCCGCGCGCGATTTCCGAGCTGACGATCAGCCCGTTGTACCAATAAACCGACCACGAGCCAGCGGTGATCAGGCGTGTGCCATCGATCGGCCCGCGATCGAAGTAAGCGATCTCCTTCGGCTTCGACACGTCGGTCCAGTCGAAGACGGAAAGGCCCCCTTGATACCAGCCCTGGACCATGACCTCGCGGCCGGGGATCGGAATGAGCGATCCATTGTGCGCGACGCAGTTCTCGAACGACGTCTGCGGCGCCGGCATCTTGTAGTAGCTCTTGAACACCAGCTTGTTGTTCTCGATGGTGAAGAGTGCATTCGCGCCCCACTCCGGCTTGTCGGTCTCGCGACAGCGAGGCTGGGTGCCGCCGCCCCACTCGTCGCTGAAAAGCAGCTTGGTACCGTCGTTACTGAAGGTCGCGGAATGCCAGAACGACATGTTGATATCGGCGGCCGCGTCGATCCGGATCGGATGCGCCGTCTCGCGAATGTCGAGCAGCAAGCCGTATCCGCCGCATGCGCCGCCGGCGAGGCCGATGTCCGGGTAGACCGTGATGTCGTGGCACTGATTCGGCGCCGACGGTACAACCGCTGCGCCGCCTCCTCCACCGCGACCAGGCTCGACCCGGCGGGGCGGTGGCGCAAGGCCGCCGAAGATGCGCGGCGAGCTGACGATCGCCGCCTTCTGCGGCGCCGCAAGCGGAACCTGGATCACCTCGAGAC